>Ga0209018_1001107_pt1 | contig 22818 bp, 20 predicted proteins | sample YNPBryBLVA2012_FD_185814 | JGI IMG/M metagenome (GOLD analysis project Ga0209018, IMG submission 185814) | Anoxygenic and chlorotrophic microbial mat microbial communities from Yellowstone National Park, USA - YNP Bryant BLVA 2012 (SPAdes)... ...
CTGGCGCGCGGGGCGAACCTCCGCATCGGCGTGATGGACGGCGTGGCGCTCGCGCCATCCGATCCGGAGGCCGTCGCCGTGGCGGCGCGCGCCGGGTGCGAGGGCATCCAGGTCACTCTTGGGCGCCAGACGACGGCCGGCCATCTCGTGATGGCTTCCCCGGAGCGCCAGCGCGCCTTTCTCGCCGCCTCGAAGCTGCACCGCATCCCCATCGTCTCCACTTACATCGACATCCTCCACGTGCACTGCCTGAAGAGCGACCGCGAGGCCCTGCGGTGGGCCGTGGAGGGCATCGACATCACGCGCAAGCTCGATGCGCGCGTCCTGATGCTCGTCTTCTTCGGCAAGTGCGCGCTGGAAACGCGTGAAGAAATGGACGCCGTGGTGGGCCCGCTGAAAGAGCTGGCGCGCGAAGCCGAGCGAGCGCGCGTGATCCTCGGCTTCGAGAACACGATCCGCGCCGGGGACGACCTGCACATTCTCGACCAGGTGGCCTCGCCCGCGCTCCAGATCTTCTATGATATCGGCAACGCGACCAACCTGTATCACGTCGATCCTCTCGCCGAACTTCGGCTGCTGGGGCGCAAACGGATCTGCCAGATCCACGTGAAGGACAAGGGCTACCTCGGCGAAGGCGCGGTGGACGTGGCCGGCGCAGTGAAAGTCCTCGACGAAATCGGCTGGCGCGGCTGGCTGGTTCTGGAGACCGGCTCGCCATCGCGCAACAAGGAACAGGACCTCAAGCGCAACGTGGCGTGGCTCCGGCGCTTGGTGCGGTAGGCGCGCGCGGCGATATACTGCCATGCATGCAGCGCCGCACCTTCCTTCTTCAGACCGCAGCACTCGGCCTGGCGCGGGCCGTTGAGATCGATCTGACGCGCCAGAACTGGACGGCGCGCTGGATCCACCCCGCGGGCGAAGAGAACCTGCAAGCCTGCGGCGTCTTTCACTTCCGCCGCACAGTGGAACTGGCATCGAAGCCGCAGAAGTGCCTGGTCCACGTCACTGCGGACAGCCGCTATGAGCTCTACGTCAACGGCACGCGCGCGGTGTGGGGGCCGGCGCGCGGCGACCTCTACCACTGGCGTTATGAAACCATCGACATCGCGCCGTTCCTCAAGGAAGGGAAGAACGTGCTTGCGGCCACGGTGTGGAATGACGGGCCCTACGCCGCCATCGCGCAGTGGTCCCACCGCACGGGGTTCCTCCTGCAGGCGGCCGACACGGATCACGCCGCCTTCAACACGGGCGCCGGCTGGCGCTGCCTGAAGAGCCCCGCCTACACTCCCATTCCGGTGCCCAACTATCAGCCCACGGGCTATTACGCCATCGGCCCGATGGAGCGGTTCGACGCCGCCCGCTATCCGTGGGGCTGGCAGCAGGCTGATTTCGACGACTCGGGGTGGCCGGAGGCACGCGCCGGTTTGGTCGCCTCCTCGCGCTGGCAGCGCGACGCGCCCACGCGCTGGATGCTGGTTCCCCGCTCCATTCCGCTGATGGAAGAGCGCCCGGAGCGGTTCGCCCGCTTGCGAAAGTCCGAAGGGCTGGCAACTCCGCCGGAAGCCTTCCCGTCGCGCCCCGCGCCCGTTACCGTGCCGCCGCGCACGAAGGCGTGGTTGCTGCTCGATCAGGGATTCTTGACCTGCGCTTTCCCGGAAATCGAGACGGAAGGCGGGGCGGGCGCATCCCTGTCCATCCGCTACGCGGAGGCGCTGTGGCAGCAGCTCAAGCCGCGCCGCATGAAGGGCCACCGGGATGAGATCGAAGGCAAGGAGTTCATCGGCTACGGCGACACGCTCCTTCCCGACGGCTCGCGGCGGCGGTGGAGGCCGCTGTTCTGGCGGACGTACCGTTATGTGCGGCTCGATATCGAGACGGCGGACCAGCCGCTGACCATCCACGACGTCCGCGGCGTGGCCACGGGCTATCCGTTTACCGTGAAAGCGCGGTTCGATTCCGGAGATCCGCTGCATCAGAAGGTCCTCGAGACGGGCTGGCGCACGGCGCGGCTGTGCGCGCATGAGACCTACATGGACTGCCCCTACTACGAGCAGCTTCAGTATGTGGGCGACACGCGCATCCAGGCGCTGGTCTCCGTTTACATGAGCGGCGATGCGCGCCTCATGCGGAACGCCATTGAGCAGATCGACGCATCACGCACGCATGAGGGCGCCACTTATTCGCGCGCGCCCAGCACGCTCCAGCAGTACATCCCGCCGTTTTCGCTCTGGTGGATCGGCATGGTGCATGACTACTGGCGCTACGTGGATGATCCGGGCTTTGTGAAGGAGATGCTGGGCGGCGTGCGCGCCGTGCTGGGCTTCTACGAGCGCTACCTTCGGCCGGACGGGCTGCTGGGGTCCATGCCGTGGTGGAATTACGTCGACTGGGTGGAGGGCTGGCAGGGCGGGCGCCCGCCGTCGGAGCCGGACGTCATGCCCGCTTCCATCCATATGCAACTTCTGCTGGCGCTGCAATCCGCTGCGGAACTGGAAGGGGCGTTGGGCATAGCGGCTCTGGCGGAGCGCTGCCGCGGGCAGGCGCAACGGCTGGCGCGCGCGGTTCAACAGTTCTGGAGCCCGGAGCGGCGTCTTTATAGCGAAGACCTCGCTCACCGGCACTGGTCCCAACATGCCAACGCGCTGGCTGTGCTGGCCGGCTTGCCGCCTTCGCCACAAGAGGCGCGAGAGCTGATGCTGCGCGTCGAACCGCCGCAGGGGATGGCGAAGTGCTCAGTGTACTTCCGCTATTACCTGGACCGGGCGATGGTGGCTGCGGGACTCGGCGACCGCTACCTGAGCCGCCTGGCCACGTGGGAGTTCATGCTCAAGGAAGGGCTCACCACGTGGGCGGAAACCGACAACCCCTACACGCGCTCGGACTGCCACGCCTGGGGCGCGAGTCCGAACATCGAGTTCTTCCGCACCGTGCTCGGGGTCGACTCAGCCGCGCCCGGCTGGTCGAAGGTGACCGTGAAGCCGCACCTTGGTCCACTACAGCGGGTCTCCGGCACGGTACCGCATCCGAAAGGTCTGATCGAGGTCAAAGTGGAACGCGACGGCGCGCGCTACCGGATCGACGTGAAGGCCCCGCATGGAGTCGAGGTGATCCGGGATTCGGGTTGAAGCCGGCAGCGGCCGCTATAGCAGCCGGAAGTTCACTTCCACGTTGGCCATGACGGGCACAGGCTTGCCGTCCTTGTAGCCGGGACGGAAGCGCCACTTGGTGACGGCCTCGATCGCCTTCTCGTCGAGCCCCATCCCGAGCGGGCGAATCACGCGCACATTGGTGACCTTGCCGGTCTCGTCAACGACGATGGCCAGCACCACCGTGCCCTGGAATTTCGCCTTGCGAGCCTCTTCCGAGTACTCCGGCTCCACTTTGTAAATTGGCACCGGCGCGCTGACGCCTCCGCCGATGCGGAACGCCCCGCCGCCGAATCCGCCGCCGGAACCGGGGCCCACGCCGGGTCCCCGTCCCGAGCCGACGCCGCCGCCGGAACCCGAGCCGATGCCGCCGCCGGAGCCGGGACCGCTGGAAGGCGGGCCGATCTGGCCGAATGGATCGCCGTAGTTGGGCATATTCACGTTCGGCAGGGGCATGTTGGGATCCGCGATGATGGTGGGCTCCATCACCAGCCGAGGGTTCTCATTCTGGATGACTGCCGTCGGAGGCGTGAACTGCTTCAGGTCCGCACGCGGAAGCCTGCCTTTGCTCGCCGGCAGCGGAGATCTGTCGCCGCCGCCACCGCCGCCGCCGGCAGTCTTGGGCGCCGGGGGCAGATCCGGCATATAAGGCGAAATCTCGACCGGCGCCACCAGCTGAATTGTGTTCTTCACCGCCTGCTGCACCTGCTTGTTCGTGCCCAGAGTGAAAGCAAGGGCGACAAGGCCGATGTGGACGAGCAGAGAGAGGAAGTGAGACCGCCCGCGATAAGGATCGGGAGCGAACAACTCCTTCACCTGCACCGGCTTCGCCGTCACTTCCAGAGGCGGGAGCTTCGGCGGGAAGATCAAATCCTTGAGATTTCGGGTCAGGTTGATGTACCAAGGCTGCTCGATCTCCTCGAACTCCGCCAGCGCCGAGCCGCGCAGTTCTTCCTTGGTCAACGGCCGGACTGTTGTCTGGAGCGGCGGCTCCTTGGTCAACAGATAACGCAAGTTCTCCCGGAAGGATTGCCAGAATGTCCGCTCCACCTGGAAGTGCGCCAGTTGCTGGAGCTCGGGATCCTTGCTGTTGATGAGTTCCTCTTCCGTCAACGGCCGGAAGGTGACCATCAGCGGCGGCTGCCGCTTCATGGCGGAAAGGTCGCGCAACGTGCGAAAAAGGTTGATGAACCACGGTCGCCGTTCTTGCTGAAGAGCAAGGATGTCGGCAAACGGCGCGGTGTCCCGGGGCGATGCCGGAACGGGAGCCGGTTCCGCTACGGGTGGCTTGGGCACGTGCGCCTGCATAATGACGAAAACACCTTCAACGACTGCTCCAGGCCCGGTCCCGGGCCTCTGCCAGCTTAGACGCACCCTTCCGGGGAAAGTTGCACGAAAGCAGGCGACTCGGCCGGACTGTTCCCAAAAATTGTAGCATGCGTCCTCTTGCAGAGGCGATGACCTATGAGAATTGGTAACGCCCGGGGCCGCTGCGGCGGGCGGGGCATCACTGCGCGCTCGAAGCCGGGGGCTGGCCCAGCGTCCGCTCCAGGAGCGCTGCCAGCCTCAGCCCGGCGCGCCGGATCTGTTCTTCGATCACCGGGTAGGCGCGTCCGGCGTACTCATCATCGAGGAGCGCCGGGCGCTCCGGAGGGAGCGCGGCGTAGGCGACGTCGCGGGACAACCGGTGCGAGTCCCACACCCAATCCTCCGGCGTGCCTGCGGACTCCCTTTGCCACTCTTCAGGCTCTGCATCGCGCAGGAGGCGTTCCCGCACGCCCTCTGCCTGCAACATCTCCTGGAGGAGGGGAGTGTCCCAGATGGAGTGCAAGTTGGTGGGACGCTGCCGGAAGATCACCGCCACATCGTTGCCGCCACGGTCCCGGCGGTCGCCGCAGTGCAGCGGCTGATGCAGATCGCCCACGAAGTGAACGACGAACCGCAGCGCCTCGTCCCGTTCTGCCGCCGGCAGAGTGTGGTCGGCGAGCCGCGCTGCCATGCGCTCAATGGCCGTGACGATGCACTCGCCGTTGGGGCAGTAAGGCCGCCAGGCGCCGCGGGAGGCCTCCACCGGGATGTTGATGTAGTGCCAGGGGGCGGTTTCCCGCCGCTGAGGCCGCACCTCGTCGGCCCACGGCGCGATGGAGACCAGCGTCGCGCCCTCCGGCAGCAGCCGTATGATCTCCGCCTTGGCGGTGACAGAGAGATGCTTCCACGCGATCTCGGCCACCAGTCGGTGACCTTCCGGTCCCCAAGGCCAGGCGGGGAGGGCGAGAGTCAGCAAAAGCAATGCGGCAGAAAGCAGGCGCAAGCGCATGAACTTCCAGTATGGCAGTCTGGAGGAGGCAGGCTCAATCCGCCCCTTTTTTCCAGCGCGATCCATTCCTGCCGCATCCAACCGAGCGTCAGATGGAAACGGAAGCGTACCTGCGTTCGCGGCGCCTGGCAGCGTTGGCCGGGGGCGGCTGGTTGTTCGCGCTGGCCCTGGCAGCGTTCGTCTATCAGCTTCCTTCCACCTTCTTCCCGCACACGGAAGGGCCGTTCTGGCTCCACTGGTTGGCGTTCGCCGTGTTCTACATGGCCTACGCCACGCTGAGCCTTCCCTTCGATGTCTGGGCGGGCTACTGGCTGCCGTGCCGGCACCAGCGCTCCTGCCGCCTGCTGCCGGTGTACCTGGGCGCCCTGTTCCGCGCCGAATCGGCGCAGTTCGCCGCAATGACGCTCTCTTCGCTGGTGATCCTGCAGGCGGGCATCCGGTGGGGTGCAAGAGGAGCGACGGGCGCGATGCTGGCGTGCCTTGTGGTGCTGATCCTGATCCACCCGTGGATGACGCGCTTCCTTGGCTCCGGCTCCGCCAGACGCCTTCCCGCTCGAACCTGGCTGCCGGGCATTGCGTGGCACGCAGCCGGCTTTGCCCTGATGCTTCAGATGCCCTTCTGCGGAGCGGACTCCGTCCACCGCCTGCTGGAGGCTCTGCTTGGCTGCGCGTTGTGGTCCCTGGCAGGCTACTGGCTGTTGCGCGCGCGGAACCGGGATGCGGCTGCGGCGCTGCTCTATCTGACGTGGGCGGGTTTTGGGCTGTTCTCGCGCTCGACGGCGGAACGCATGGGGCTTCCGGAAGCCTGGATCGTTCCTGAAGCCGGCGGGGCTCAGGATGCCAGGAATTCCCTTGCGGCTTCCCAGATCGCGTCGACCTGATCGCGCAGTTCGTGATCGGACTCGGCCTCGTACAACCGGCAGCAGGTGCGGGTGCGCGCGAACTGCCGGGAGATCTGGACCGGCACGACGGCGTCGCGCGTGCCATGGAAGATCAGGCAAGGCTGCGTGATGGCGGGCTCTTCCTCGTACAGGCGCGCATCTTCCAGGAACTGCCAGCCCAACTCCACCTCCACGCCCTGCCCGTAATGCATGACGCGCAGCACGCCGCTGGTCCTCCACTGCTCCAGGCGCTCGGCCCCCAGCGATTGTTCGTACAGGCGGGCGAATCCGAACGCCGGCGCCAGCAGGATCAGCTTCTGCGCTTCAGCGTGCCGGGCTGCGTACAGCGCCGCCAGATAGCCGCCAAGGCTGGAGCCGATCAGATGAACCGGCGCGCCGGCCGCATGGCGGGCGACGGTCTCCAGTTGCTCCGTCAGCGTCAGGCGGCGGAAATCGGCGCCATTCAGGTCCGGGATCTCGAACGGCCAGCCTTCGGCGTGGAAGCGGCGCGCCAGTTCCTGCGCCTTGGCCGACTGCGGCGAGGAGGCGAATCCGTGCAAGTAGAGGGTCCGAATCATGCTAAAACTGAAGCTTAGCGGATCTGACGGTCCGCCGGTCTCTGCCCGGGCTTCGTTGCATTCCCGCGGCATGCGCGGGTAGAATCGGAGCTTTGTGGACTTTCGGGAGGTTTCATGTCCGTTCGCGACAAAGTGAAGCAGATCATCATGGAACAGCTGAACGTGGAAGAGTCGGCCGTCGAGGACAACGCCTCGATCGTGGACGATCTGGGCGCGGATTCGCTCGACGTGGTCGAGCTGGTAATGGCCTTTGAAGAGGCGTTTGACATCGACATTCCTGACACCGACGCGGAGAAGATCAGGACGGTCAAGGACGCCATCGACTACATCGAGGCCAAGAAGAAGGACTAGGCGTCCGCGCCGTCCTCTTCCCGTGCGCCGCACGGAATCTGTCGCACGCATAGGAGATTTCCATTGGCACGCAGGGTGGTAGTCACCGGTGTCGGCGTCATCTCGGCGCTGGGCTGCAGCGCAGAGGATACGTGGAAGGGGATCCTCGCCTCGAAGTGCGGGATCGGCCCGATCACGCAGTTCGACTGCGCGAATTTCAGTTGCCGCATCGCCGCCGAGGTCAGGGACTTCGATCCGCTCCGGTACTTTGACAAGAAGGATCTGAGACGGGTGGGCCGGTTCATCCAGTTCGCTGTGGCAGCCTCGGAGGAGGCCCTGCAATCCAGCGGCCTCCAGGTGACACCCGATATCGCGGAAATGGTGGGCGTCTATATCGGCAGCGGCATTGGCGCCTTCGAGGTGATCGAGCGCGAGCACCGCACGCTGCTCGAGAAGGGCCCGGACCGCATCAGCCCGTTCTTCATTCCGGCGTCGATCGTCAACCTCGCCTCGGGCAACGTGAGCATCCGTACCGGGGCGAAGGGGCCCAACTCGGCCACGGCGACGGCCTGCACCACCAGCGCCCACTGCATCGGGGACTCGTTCCGCCTGATCCAGCACGGCTACGCCGATGCCATGATCTGCGGTGGCGCGGAGGCCTGCATCACGCCCATGGGGATTGGCGGCTTCGCGGCCATGCGCGCTCTTTCGACCCGGAACGACGAGCCCGAAAGGGCCTCGCGTCCGTGGGACCGGGACCGCGACGGCTTCGTCGTCGGCGAGGGCGCGGGCATCCTGATCCTTGAGGAACTGGAACTCGCCCGCCGCCGGGGCGCGCCCATTCTCGCCGAGATCGTCGGCTACGGCATGAGCGGGGACGCCTATCACATTACGGCTCCGTCAGAGGACGGCGACGGCGCCTACCGCGTGATGCGCAACGCCATGCGCGACGCGGGGATCGGGCCGGAGCAGATCGACTACGTCAACGCCCACGGGACCTCCACTCCGGTGGGCGACCTGATCGAGTGCACCGCCTTGAAGCGGACCTTCGGAGAACACGTTGCGAAGATCGCCGTCAGTTCCACCAAGTCCATGACCGGGCACCTGCTTGGCGGCGCCGGGGGGCTGGAAGCCGCGCTGACGGTGTTCGCCATCCGGGATCAGATCGCTCCGCCGACCATCAACCTCGACAACCCCAGCGAAGGGTGCGACCTCGACTTCGTGCCGCACAAAGCCCGGCCCATGAAGATCGAATACGCGCTGTCGAATTCATTCGGCTTCGGCGGCACCAACGGCAGTCTCATTTTCAAGCGGTTCGCCGGCTGAGTTCGCCGCCCGGCGCGGTGTGCGGTTGCCGGCAGGAGTCGATTTGATGAAGATCCTTGTCGCTCTGAAACAGGTGCCGGCGCGCGACCTTCCTGTTGAGGCGGACGGCGCCCGCGCGTGGATCGACGAATCCGGTCTGAGCTACGAGATGAACGAGCCTGACGCGTACGCCCTGGAGGCGGCGCTGCGGCTGAAAGAGTCCGCAGGGGGCGAGGTGGTTGCCGTGTCCTGCGGGCCCGAGCGCGTCACATCCACGCTGCGCGAAGCGCTGGCCAAAGGCGCCGACCGCGCCATCCATATCGCCGTGGAAGGGCAGGCTGCGCGCGGAACCGATCCTTCCGTGACGGCCAGCCTTCTGGAATCCGCCGTCCGCGAAGAGCAGCCCGATCTTGTGCTCACTGGTCTGCAGTCCGACGATACGGGCAGCGGGCAAACGGGCGTGGTGCTGGCCGCACGGCTCTGCTGGCCCCATGCCACCCTGGTGGTGGCCATCGAGCCTGCCGCCGGACAGGTGCGGGTGAGGCGTGAACTGGAGGCTGGCTGGTTTCAGCACATCACGCTGCCGCTGCCGGCCGTGTTGACGGTGCAGAGCGGCATCAGCCGCCTGCGTTACGCCACGCTGATGGGCATCAAGCGGGCCAAGACGAAGGAGATCCGCCGGGTCGAGCCGGCTCTGCCCGCCGCAGGGCTGCGCCTGAAGGAGCTGGGCGAGCCGCGGCGGCAGCGCGAAACGCAATACCTGGAAGGCTCGCCCGCCGAGCAGGCGGCGCAGCTCGTCGAGAAACTTCGCTTTGAGGCGCGCGTGCTATGAGCGGCATCCTGGTGGTCTTCGAACCGAACGGCGGCGGCTGGCACCGAATGTCGTTCGAGGCGCTGGCGGGCGCCCTGGAGCTGGCCCGGGCCGTGGGTGGAGAAGTGGTCGCCTGCGCGCCGGGATTCGGCCGCGCGGAAGCGGCGGCGGAGCTGGCCTCGTTCGGCGTGTCCGAAGTGCTGGCGCTCGAGCATGAGGCGCTGGCCGAATACGCGGCGGATGCGTGGGTGGCGGCTCTCATGGAAGCCGTGCGCGACCGGCAACCCGAATGGGTCATTCTGCCGCACACCTACCAGACGCGCGACTTCGCCCCTGCGCTGGCGGCCCGCATGGACCGCACGCTGATGGGCGATTCGACCGGTTTCGCGATGGAAGACGGCGTGCCCGTCTTCGAACGCCTCTTGTTCCAGGGGAGGCTGGTGGGCCGCTTCGTGTTCGAGACTCCCGCACCGAACTTCGTTTCCTTCCAGGCAGGCGCATTCCGCGCGGCGCAGCCGGCGGGCGCCTCGGCCGCTGTCACCGTCTTGAGGCCGGCGCTGGAGGCGGCCGGCATCCGCCAGCATCCGGAGCCGCCCTTCCGCGACGCGGCCCAGGCGGTGGATCTCACCGCCGCCGAGCGCATTGTTGCCGTCGGCCGGGGCATCCAGGAAGAAGGCAATCTCGAACTGGCGCGCGAGCTGGCAGCAGCGCTGGGCGCGGAGCTGGCCGCATCGCGCCCCATCTGCGACAACGGCTGGCTTCCGATGGAACGGCAGGTGGGCAGCTCCGGACAGACCGTCGCGCCGAAGCTGTATCTCGCATTGGGCATTTCCGGCGCCATTCAGCACATAGTGGGCATGAAGGGTTCCGGCTGTGTCGTGGCCATCAACCGCGATCCGAAGGCGCCGATCTTCGAGATCGCCGACTACGCTCTGGTCGGCGACCTCTTTGAGATCGCCCCCGCGCTGATCGAGGCCCTTCGCAGCAGCAGCTCGTCCTGACTGCCGGTCGTGCGATTCGCGGTGGGCGGCAACAGCCGCCGCGCCGTCCTTCCGCATGGTGTCCCGGCCGGTTCATTGCGGCGCCGGGCAGGGCGCTGTGCCCGGGTCAGTACTCGCTGAAGCAGAACACGTCGTTGGAGCCTTCCGGGGACAGGCAGTATTCGCCGTCTTGCAGCGGCTCGTTCACCTCGACGCGGTAGAGTCCAGGCTCGAGCATCGTGACCAGAACGAAAACGGGCCGGGGACCGTCCTTGCGCCGCTTCCCTTCCGGGGGAAACTGGAGCGTCCGGCTGCCGCTGCGCGGAACCATGCGAAAGAGGGAGAGGCTCTCCGGATTGATTGTTCCGGCCTTGAAAAGGAAGATCGGCTCCGGCACGGGGGTCTTCACAGGGCTCTCCGCGCCCGGCACCGCGTACAGCGTTCCGTCCTTGGTCTTCGATTCCGTGGCGACGCTCTTTTCCAGTTCGATCAGCCGCGAGGCGTGCAGCAGATAGGGGACGTCCGCCTTGTCGGGGCGCGGTCCCGTGTATTTCCGGGAGGACTGCGCCGCCGCCGGGACCGAGAGGAGGAGCAGGAGGGGAACGGCGCGGGAGATCAGGAACCGAAGCATGGCAAGTTGCCTCACGAAGAAATGGATGAATGCGGCGGCCGGGCGGTTCCCTCCAACGCTGCGAGGTGGTCTTCCAGAAACCCTTCCGAGGGATGGAGAGGCAGCGAGAGGACGCCCGGGGGAGCGGGCCGGGAAGCGGTGGAGAGCCAGCCCACAGCGGGCACATGCTGCCGGATGCGGGCAGCGAACTCCGGCCATTCCAGGTCCTGCTGCGCCGGGGAAGCGAACACGGCATCGAAGCGCATGCGCGCCGTCATCTCCAGGGCCTGGAGCGAATCGGCGGCGGGCACCACGCGGTGGTTGCGTTCGGCCAGCGCGCGGATCAGAGGCCGCAGCGCGCCGGCCTCGGGATGCACCAGCAACAGTGTCAGCTGGCGTGCCGGCAAGGCAGGCTGTTGCCGGCTCTGGCGAGGAGGATCCTGCGCGGCCAGTGGAAGCACAATCTCGAACCGCAGCTGGCCGCCGGCGTGGCTCCACTCCAGACTCCCGCCGCAGCTCTCCAGCAGGCTCCGGCAGGCGGAGACGCTGGCCGGGGCCGTTGCAGCCAAGGCCGGGGGCGCGCCCAGCGCCAGCGACAAGACGGCCCGCCCGCCGCGCGTTACCACCGCCAGTGCCAGACGGGCGGACGGCCCTCCGCCCAGCGCCTGTTCGGCGGCGACGATCAGGCCGAGAACCGCTTCCTCGACGAGCCCGCGGGGCGCCCGTACGGGAACCGGCCGGTCCGGCGCTGCCATTTGCACGTCCACCTGCATGAGCCGCCAGGCATGGCGGCGCAGGTCGCCCAGTTCCCGCAGCACGTCGGAGAGGTCGAACACGGTGGGGCGGGCCAGTTCCCGCTCGCCGAAAGCAGCCAGGCGTTCGACGAGGCCGAGAGCCGCCTCGGCCTCTGCGGCAATGCCGTCCAGGTTGCGCTGGCGGGCCTCCCGGAAGATGCCCTCCAGCCGGGGCCGCAGCTCCCGTGCGATGCCCGCCAGCAGAAGGCTGGAGGCGGCCAGCTGCTCGCCGCGGACCACCTGTTCCTTCAGGCGGCGCTGTTCGCGCATCTCAAGGGCGATGCCCGCATGGAGGGCGAGATCGCCGAGCGCGTCGTGGATTTCCTCCGGAAGCCCCTCCTCCCGCGAATGGCGGATGAGGAGAAAACCTCGCGATTTATCTTCCGGATCGAGGGGAAATTCCAGTCGATTTTGTGGTCCGGCGCCTGCCGGCGCATTGTCGCCCGGCTGGGAAATCACCGCCCGCAATTCGGCATCTCCCAGGGTTCGCCTCAGGGATTCCTGGATCGTGAGCGCGATGGAGGCGGCATCGGGGCCGCGGGCGGCCTCCCGGCTCAGCGCCCGGATGGCGGAAACCCGGCGGCGCATGCGCTCCAGGCGGCTGAGACGGCGCCACCACACCAGCGATGCGAGTGCGATGGAAGCCGCGGCCGTGAGGATGGCCGTAACGGTCAGCGGGGGGTCTGCCGGGAAAGCCATGGTTCAAGCGCAGGGTCCAGAAAATCGCGCACGGCGAGATCCGCCTCGCGCGCGTCCTTCAAGGTGGTGAGCACCGCCACGACACGGCCGCCGGAGGCGCGCGCCGCTTGCAGCCCGCCGGGCGAATCCTCGAAGATCACGCAATTGTGCGGCGCGACGCCCAGGCGCGAAGCCGCAGTCAGATAAACCTCCGGATCCGGCTTCGGGCGCCGGACCTGATGGCCGTCGACGATCACCTGGAAACAGTGGCGCAGCCCAAGCCGGTCCAGGACGAAGTCCACGTTCGCCGGCTCGGCGTTGGTGGCGAGCGCGCAGGGCACGCCCTGGCTCCGGGCGGCCCTCACAAAGCCTTCGACTCCCGGAACAATGTGCCGCTCGAAAACCGGCGCCATCATTTCCCGGTAGAGCTGTTCCTTGTCCGCACCGTGCCGGAATACCTCCTCCTCCGTGATCAACGGCCCCCAGAGCACGCGGACGATCTGGTCATTCCGCTTGCCGAGCATCTTCTCCATGACGCCGGCGGAAGGAATCCCGTGGCGGGCGAGGTAGGCCTCCCACGCCGCTGTGTGGACTCCGGTGGATTCGATCAGCACCCCGTCCATGTCAAACAGCAGCGCGAGCCCCGGCGCCACAGCGAGCTTGTCCTGCATTCGCCGCCATGATAACACCCTGATGCCGCAGGCGGCGCTGCGGCAGGGCCGGAACGCCGCAAGACGGCTGTGGCACAGGCTGCGGGGAACGCCCGGAAAACGCGGCTGCGGCTACAATGGGAATGCCATGGACCTGTATGAGGAAATCGTGCGGCTGCGGCGGGCGGGAAGGAAGGCGGCGCTGGCCACGATCGTGAAGGTCAACGGCTCGATTCCCGCCTATCCGAGCGCGAAGATGCTGGTGCGCGACGACGGAACCATTGCGGGCACCATCGGCGGCGGCTGCGTGGAAGCGGAGGTCTGGCAGGCGGCGCGCGAGGTGATGGAGACGGGCAAGACGCGGATCCTCTCCTTCTCGCTGGCCGAGGACGTTGCATACGACAACGGGCTGATCTGCGGCGGACAACTGGAGATCTACGTGGAACCCGTGGAACCCTTGCTGCGCGTTTTTCTGTTCGGCGCCGGACATATTTCCCGGAGCCTTTCCCGGCTGTGCTCCATGCTGGGCTTCGCCGTCACCGTGATCGACGACCGCGAAGCGTATGCGAACCGGGAGCGGTTTCCCGAGGCCAGTGAAATCATCGCCGGAAATTATGAGGAGATTTTTCCGAAACTCGAGATCCATTCCGGCTGCTATTTGATCATCGTGACGCGCGGCCATCGCGACGACATGCGGGTGCTGCGGTGGGCGGCCGGGACCGAGGCGGGCTACATCGCGATGATCGGAAGCCGCCGGAAGGTCCTGAGCGTTGTGAGGGAACTGGTGCGGGAGGGCATGGCGCCGGAGTTGTTCGAGCGCGTGCACGCACCGATGGGGCTCGACATCGGGGCGGTGACGCCGGAGGAGATCGCGGTGAGCGTGGCGGCCGAGATGATCGCCGTGCGGCGGAAGGCGTCCTCCAACTGGCGCGCCCTCTCGATGACCGTCCTTGGCGCGGGCTCGCCTGCGGCGGCTGAAAAGTGAGACCGAAGCTGAGCGCGATCCTGCTGGCAGCCGGAGCTTCGTCTCGCATGGGGCGGCCGAAGGCGCTGCTCGAATACCGGGGTGAGACGTTTCTGGACAGGCAGATCCGCCTCTATTCCGAAGCCGGAGCGGCCGTGATCTGCGTGCTCGGCAGGGATTCGAGCCTGGTGGCAGGAGCGCTCCGGCGGGCGGCGGAGGCGGTGCTGGTGTTGAACCCGTCGCCTGAGTCGGGCCAGCTCTCGTCGCTGCAATGCGGGCTTCGCGCGATGCAGGCCGCCACGGAGGCGTTCTTCTTTACGCCCGCCGACTCGCCGGGCGTTCTGCCGGCGACCCTCGAGGCGCTGCTGGAAGCCTGGGACGGGACGGCGGATTTCGTTCAGCCGGTCTGCCAGGGGCGGCACGGCCATCCGGTGCTGGCGTCGGCGCGCATGGCGCCGGCGTTGCTGTCGTTGCCGCCGCAGGCGTCGGCGCGGGACCTCGTCCGGCGTTCGCAGAGGCGGTTTGTGGAAGTGGCGGATCCGTTCGCGCTGCTGGACGTGGACACGCCGGAGAGCTACGAGCGGCTGCTGGAGGGGCGGCTCGAATGAGGCGCTCACGCCGCAGGACCGCCGCGCTGGCGGCAGCCGTGTTTGTGGCCGGCGTGGCGGCGCTGCTGCCTTTCCTGGATATGCCTGCGCTGGCGCCGCCGCTGCAAGCCGTGCTATCGCGCTCCCTGGGGCGGCGGGTGGAACTGCAACAGGTGCGCTGTACCCTGTTCCCCGTTCCGGCTCTGGTGGCCTCGAACCTGGTGATCGAAGAAGATCCGGCTTTCGGGCTGGAACCGTTCGCCTACGCCGACCAGGTTCGCGCCTCGGTCAGCCTGCCCGCGCTGCTCCGTGGATCGCTGGCTCTCCGCGAAATCCGGCTGGAGGGCGCCAGCGTGAACGTGGCGCGGCTGGAGCAGGCGGGCTTCAATCTCGGCGCCTTTCTCAAGAAGCTGCTTGCGGCGCGGGAGTTGAGCGACGTTCCCGGATTCTCGCTCCGGCAAAGCCGCATCAATTTCCGCGCCGGAGCGGTGAAATCGGCGTATTTCCTGAACGACGTGGACATGGACGCGGAGCCGCCGCGCCCGGGCGCAGGAGAATTCCGGTGGCGTTACGAGGCGTCGCCGGCGAGAACTGACCGATCAGAACAGGGCTTCGGGAGGTTCACCGGCTCAGGGCGGTGGATGCCCGGGGAGGGCGGCGGGCGCTTCGCCGTGGACGTGGAACTGGAGCGCAGCGCGGTGCCCGAGCTGATGCAGCTGGTGGCCGGAAGGGACATCGGGCTGCAGGGGCGTTTCACGGCCCGGGCGTTTCTCGACGGTCCGTTGAACGCCCTGGAATTGCGCGGCCAGATCGAAATGGAGGAGCTGGAAAGGCCTGCGTTCTTCGGGCTTCGCTCGCGGAATATTCAACTTCCTTTTCGAGGCCTTCTGAACCTGGAAGCGCAGACCCTCTCTCTGGGTTCGGGGGCCCCGCAGCAGGACCGCTCCGCGGCTCCGCTGGAGTTCCGCCTGGAGGGAAGCGGGCTGCTGGCATCGCCGCGCTGGCTGGCGGAAGTCGGCTTTGAGAACCTGCCCGCCCCCGCCTTGCTTGACATCTGCCACCGGCTGGGGCTATCGGTGCCGAGGGGCCTCGCCGCCGACGGGGCTGTGTCCGGCTCGGCGCGGTTTGCCAGCGGCGCGCCGGCGAAAGGCGATTTGCGTTTCCCTTCACTGGCGGTCCGCTTCGGCGGGGAGCCAGCGGTGGAGGTGACGGAGGGCTTGCTGCGGCTGGAAGGCGACGCGCTGTCGCTGGAAAGTGCGCGGATCGTAACGCCCGGGCAGGCCGAGGCGGCGATTCGAGGGCATTGGAATCTGGCGACAGGCGAGTTCGGCTACGAAGCCTCCACGGAAGGGATGGAAATCGCCGAACTGAACGGCGCCCTGGGCGCGTTTCCGGCGCTTGGCAGGCTGCCTGTCCTGGCAAGCTGCGGGGCTGGCAAGTGGCGCGGGCGGGTGGCGCTGTTGAAGGAACCTGACGGCGGCCCAGGGCAGGGCAGGCAGGGGTGGTCGGGCAGGATCGTCCTCACCGACGCGCGATGCCAGCCGGAGGGCTTTGCCGCGCCCCTGTCGCTGCAACAAGCGGTTCTGGAACTGGCGGGCGCGGGCTGGCGCCTGCGCGATGCCGAACTGCGGTTTGCGGGCAAGCCGGTGCGCGCATCCGCACGGTATGAGCCGGCCGCGCAGGCTCCGCTCTCGGTGCAGATCGAGGCGCAAGGCCTGGAGGGGAGCCAGATCGAGTCGCTGTTCCGCATGGCGCACCCGCCCCCAAGAGGGCTGTTGGACCGGACGCTGCGCCGCCGCGCAGGCATGCCGGCGTGGCTCAGGCGGCTGCACGCCCGCGGCTCGGTGAGGGCTGCGGTTCTGGCGCTGGGCAGGCAGGAGTTCGCGGACGTGGAGGCGACGTTCGCATGGCGCGGAGCCCATGTGCGATTCGATGGGCTGCGGGCGCGATGGAAAGGCGCCCAGGTGGACGGAGCGGCGCTGGTGACGCTCTGGAGCGAGGAGCCCGAGTACCATCTGCGCGCGGCGGTGACGGATCTGGAGACGGGATCGGGGACAATCGACGCCGAGATGGAGGCGCTCACGCCGACGCTCGAGTCCGGGCTGGAACGCAGGGCGCGCGGCTGGGCCGAGGCCGGCAGCCCGCTGCTGCGGCTGCCGGACGGCGCAAGCCTCCGGCAGCTGAGGGCTTCTTTGAATTACGACGGGGAGCGGCCGAAAAATCCGTGGCGCCTGAACGGCGTCAGTTTCTGGATGGACGGCCACTTCTGGAGCGGGCGCGGCGAGGCCTCCGCCGACGGCACTGTGCGGGTCTGGTTCGCCTCGCCGGCTGTGCGGTGGGAAGGTTCGCTGTGGCCCCCCGCGCTTGCGCCCGCAGCGCGCTGACGGCGCGATACACTTTTGAGAGCAGCCGGATCCGGACGCGAGCCATGGAACCCCCGATGCACCAACAAAACGGACAAGATTTGTTCGAAAGGGAGCGCCGCACGGCCGAAGAACAGATCGCCGCCGCCTGGCAGCTGCATGTAGAGTCCGTGCAGGAGCTGCTGGAGCGCGGCTGGCAGGAGCACCTCGGGCGGGCGATCGAGGAGCGGTTCGATGCGTTCCGGGAGGCTTTCACGCAGGAGCTGGAAGCGCGCGTGGCGGAGCGCATGGAAAGGGAGACGGCGCAGGCGGCCTCGGCGGCGATGCGGGCGCTGGGCGAACGCCTGAACCACGCCGCGCGCCGCCTGGCGGAGGCCGACAGCGCGTCCGCGTGGGCATCGGCGCTGCTGGACGGCGCGTTCGAATTCGCGCCGCGCGCGGTGCTGTTCAGCCTCGCCGCGGGCAAGATTCAATACGAGGACCACCGCGCCACGGCGGACTTTTCTCTGGCGAGGACGCCGGAAAGCCCCGTGCCGCTTTCGCAGGCGCCGGCGTTCCGCAACGTGCTGGAGTCGATGGACACGGTGATCTGCATGGCCTCGGCGGGCGAGCTGGGCGCGGAGATGAGCGAGGCGCTCGACGGCGACGAGGAGAAGCGGATTTGCCTCCTGCCTGTAGTGACCGGGCAGCGGGAAGGCAAGCGCAAGGTGTCGGCGGTGCTTTACATCGAGAGCGGAGCAGAGCCGGTGGACCTGAATCTTTTGGAGGTGGTCACGGCGCTGGCCGGGCCAGCGTTGGATGCCCTGCAAGCGTCCGGGGCGGCGCAGCCGGAGCGGGCGCCGGTGATCCCGATTCTGCCGGCGGCGCCGCTGCCCGCGCCTGCCGCCGCGGCGGCCGCTCCGGAGGCGCCGGAGTGGTCCGCGTTGCCGCGCGAGGAGCAGGAGCTTCACGCCAAAGCGCAGCGGTTCGCGCGCGTGCGCGTGGCGGAGATCCGGCTCTATCACGCGAAAAGAGTGCGGGAGGGGAGGGAAATCGGAAATATTTACGCTATTTTGAAGGACGAAATCGACCGCAGCCGCGCTCAGTTCAAGCATGAATTCATGCTCGTGCCGTCGATGATCGATTATCTCCACCTGGAAATCCTCAGGACCCTGGCGAATGACGAATCCAGCCTTCTCGGGCCGGACTATCCGGGTCCGCTGGCCTGAGGCGGCGGCCTGGCTGGCGCTGTGCGGGGCCTTGGCCGCCGCGCAGCCGGCCCCGGCGGCGCGGAACGGGGCTTTGGCGGCCGCAGCCGCGGCGGCCGCGCGCGGAGAGGCCGGAGCGGCGGAGCGGCTGGCGGCGCTGGCTCCGGATCATCCTCCAATCGCGGACTTCCTTGCCTACTGGAGAGCGCAGGCGCTGGCCGGTACGCGGCGGTTTGAGGAGGCAGCGGCGGTGCTCGGGCCAGTCTGGCAGACGCGGTTCCCCTCTTCCATCGCCGGACGTGCGGCAGTGCTGGGGGCGGAGTCGCTTGTCAAGGCGGGAAGGTTCGCCGACGCGCTCAAAATGCTGGAGCGGGGGGGGAAGGATCTTCCTGAGCCGCAGGCGACGCTGGCGGCGGCGCTGGCGCGTGAGGGACTCGGAGAGAAGACCCGCGCTGCGGAACTTTACCGGCTCGTCTACTGTTTCTACCCTCTGGCGAAAGAATCTTCGGCCGCGCGGGATGCGCTGGCGGCGCTCGAGAAAGACCCTTCTCTGCGTCTGCCTCCCATGCCGGAGGAACTGCTGGCCGAACGGGCGGCGCGGCTGGCAGCCGCCGGGCGGGATGCGGAGGCGCGCGCGGAATGGTTGTCGCTGGCGCGCTCGGGCGCGGCGCAGGTGATGCGGGAAACCGCCCAGGTGCGGGCGGCGGCAGCACTGTATTCGCAACGAAAGACGCGTGACGCGCTGGCAGAGCTGGGCGCGATGCGCCTGACTGGCACCGAGGCGGAGGCGGAACGCCTTCACTACATTGTGCTGTGCCACCGCCGGCTCGACGATCCGCAGGCGATGCTCGAGGCGCTGGCGGAACTGCGGCGCCTGGCGCCGAAGTCGCGCTGGACGCTCTTGGCGACCATCCAGGCGGCCAGTCATTTCCTGGTCCGGAATGAGGCGGCGTCCTTCGTCCCTCTGTTCCGGGCGTGCGCCGAGGACTTTCCCGAAGAGCCGGAGGCGGCGGGCTGCCACTGGAAGGTGGTCTGGCGCGCGTGGATGGACCGCAGTACTGCGGCCGAGGATCTTCTGAAAGAGCATCTCTCGAGGCATCCCGGGTCGGATCGTGCCGGAACGGTCCTGTATTTCCTGGGAAGAATCGAAGAAGAGCGGGGCAATTTTCAGGCAGCGCACGTCTATTATTCCGAACTGAGGTCGCGATTCCCGAACTTCTACTACGCCACGCTGGCGGCCTCGAAGCCACAACCCGCCGCCGGAAACGGGGGCGGGGCCGGGCTTGCCGCGCGGTTTGTGGAATCGGTCCGCTGGCCGGAGAGGCCGCGGAACGCGGACTTCCGCCCCGGCGAAGAGGCGAAGTGGCGCATCGCCCGGGCGCGCCATCTGGCTGCGGAATCGCTGGGCGTCTGGGCGGAGATCGAACTGCGCTTCGGCGCGCGCAACGGCAACTCGCCGTATGCACTGGCCCTGGAGGCGGCGGAGATCGCCAGCGCCCGGGGCGCCTGGGGCGTTGCCGTCCGGCACATCCGCGGGACCGTTCCCGGCTATCTTTGGTTGCCCCGTGAGGCGGCGCCCCGGCGCTTTTGGGAGCTGGCGTTTCCTTTTCCTTACCGCGATCTGATCCGGCGAGAGGCGCGAAAGCGCGGTCTGGACCCGCTGCTCGTGGCGGCGCTCATCCGGCAGGAATCCGAGTTTGATCCCGAAGCGGTGTCACCGTCAGGCGCCATCGGGCTGATGCAGGTGATGCCCGCCACCGGGAGGGAACTCGGCAGGCGGCTCCGGATGCGCCCGGTGACGCGCCGCGCGCTCCACAATCCGGCGGTGAACGTGACTGTCGGCACTTACTTTCTGGCGCGGCTTCTCGAGTCAAGGCAGGGACGGGTGGAAGAGGCGCTGGCGGCTTACAACGCCGGGCCCACACGGATTCCGGTATGGACCGGATGGGGCGAGTTCCGCGAGCCGGCCGAGTTTGTAGAGACGATTCCGCTGCAGCAGACCCGCGACTACGTCCAGATCATCCTGCGGAATCGGGAGATCTACCGCTGGCTGTACGAACCACAGGCGCCGGAGGCGAAGCCCCGCCCGCCTGCGTCGGTGAAGCCAGCCCCCCGGGCAAAGCCCCAGCCGGCGAAGCGTCCGCGGAAGTCATCCCTTCGGAAAGGAGCGAGATCCGATGCCGGAAAACGCTGACCGCTTCCGCGCCTCGCGTACCGCCGGATTCACCGAGAGTGTGATCCGGGAAATGACCCGCCTGGCGCTGCGCCATAACGCTGTGAACCTGGCGCAGGGGTTTCCGGACTTCCCGGCGCCTCGCGTGCTGAAGGAAGCCGCCGCGCGCGCGATCGCGGAGGACCGCAACCAGTATGCTGTCACGTGGGGCGCCGAGCCGCTGCGGCGCGCGATCGCCGCCTCCTACAGGCGGTTCTACGGGATGGAGGTGGATGCCGACGCCGAGGTCACCGTCGTGTGCGGTTCCACAGAGGGAATGATCTCGGCGCTGCTGGCGACCACGAACCCGGAAGACGAGGTCATCCTGTTCGAGCCCTTCTACGAGAATTACGGCCCGGACACCGATCTTTGTTCCGCCACCCGGCGTTATGTACGACTGTATCCCCCGGATTGGAAATTCGATCTGGAAGAATTGCGCCGGGCGTTTTCCCCGAAAACGAAGGCGATTGTCGTCAACAACCCGCATAACCCCACTGGCAAGGTCTTTACCGCAGATGAATTGATGCAGATCTCGGGGCTTTGCCTGGAATTCGGCGCCCTTTGCATCACCGACGAAATTTACGAACACATTACATATGACGGCGCGCAGCACATTCCCATGGCGGCGTTTCCCTGGATGCGGGACCGCACGGTGACGGTCAGCTCGGCGTCCAAAACGTATTCGGTGACCGGCTGGCGCGTGGGGTGGGTGACGGCGCCGCCGGAGATCACGGCCGCCATCCGCAAGGTGCATGACTTTCTCACCGTGGGCGCGCCCGCGCCCTTGCAGCACGCGGTGGCGGAGGCGCTGGCGCTGCCGGACGAATACTACGAAGAACTGAAGGCGTCTTACGCGAAGCGGCGCCGGATCCTGGTGGACGGGCTGCGGCGAGCGGGTTTCGCCTGCGAGCCCCCGGCAGGGGCGTATTACGTCATGGCGGATATCCGCAGCGCCGGATTTGAGGACGGCGACGAGCTCTGCCGGCGCCTGCCGGAGCGCGCCGGCGTAGCGGCCGTGCCCGGCAGCAGCTTCTTCGACAAAAAAGCGGCCGGAGCGGCCTGGATCCGCTTCTGTTTTTGCAAGAAATATGAGACTCTGGAAGAGGCGGGCCGACTACTGGTTGAACGGCTCCGCACAGTCTGACGCCGCCGGCCTTGGCGGCAGCGGCGGCAGTGGCCATTCAGGTTCGGTTTCGAGGAAAGTCCGATGCTGCCTGCATTTCTCGTACCTGAGCTGGAAATCCGGGAGAATGGCAATGGCCCGGCTTTGGAGCTCGGCTCCTCGGCCGGCGGGCTGCTGACGGTGACTCTAGGCATCCACCGGATCATCGAGCAGGAGAGTCTGGACGTGGCGATCCACGGGTCCGGGGACGGCGTTCAATGGGAGGCCAAGCCCTTGCTCGCCTTCCCGCAGAAGTTCTACTGCGGCGTTTATTCCCGTGTGCTCGACCTTCGCAATCATCCCGACGTGAAGTTCCTCCGCGCGCAGTGGAAGGTCAACCGGTGGGGAAGGGGCGAACAGAAGCCGCTGTTTGGCATTTACGTGTTCGCAGAGCCGCTGAAGGCGGGCGTGCTGAAAGCGGCGGTGTGAGGCGCGCCGTCAGAGCCTGTTGATGAGGCTGGCGACATAGCCGCCTCCGAAGCCGTTGTCGATGTTGACCACGCTGACGTTGCTCGCGCAACTGTTCAGCATGCCAAGCAACGCCGCCAGCCCGTGAAAGCTGGCGCCGTAGCCCACACTGGTGGGCACGGCAATGACCGGGCAGCTCACCATGCCGCCGATGGCGCTCGGCAGCGCCCCTTCCATGCCGGCGCAGACCACGATCACGCGCGCCTGCCGGATCAACTCGTAATGCCCCAGCAGGCGGTGGATGCCGGCCACCCCTACGTCGTGGACCTGGAGCACGTCGTTGCCCATCACCTCGGCGGTGACCACCGCTTCCTCAGCTACGGGCAGGTCCGTCGTGCCGGCACTGATCACCATCAGCTTGCCCTTGCCCTTCGGGCTGCGGTCCCGCCACACGCGCAGCGCGCCGGAACGGGGGAAGTACTCCGCCTCGGCAAAGCGCGTGCGCAGGGACTCAAACACATCCCTGCTGGTGCGAGTCACCAGCACGTTGGAGGCGCGCTCCAGCAAGCGCGATGCGATGTTCACGGTCTGCTCCACCGTCTTGCCCTTGCCGAAAACCACCTCGGGCATGCCCACGCGGATGGCGCGGTGGTGGTCGATGGTGGCGTAGCCGAGAGTCTCGAACGGCATGTGGCGCAGCCGCTCCAGCGCCTGGTCCACATCCACAGCGCCGTCTCGCACCTGTTCGAGCAGGCCCTTGAGCAGATCCTGGTCCATCAGTCCCTCCCCGGCCGTCTAAAAATCCACCTGTGCCCCGGGCCGCAGCCCGTTCGCCTTGGCCATACCGGCGCGCAC
>Ga0209018_1001108_pt1 | contig 22812 bp, 14 predicted proteins | sample YNPBryBLVA2012_FD_185814 | JGI IMG/M metagenome (GOLD analysis project Ga0209018, IMG submission 185814) | Anoxygenic and chlorotrophic microbial mat microbial communities from Yellowstone National Park, USA - YNP Bryant BLVA 2012 (SPAdes)... ...
TCTTCCCGTGCGGCGTGTGGCACGACCATTCCTACCGGGTGGCCCCGAGATCTTCCAGGAATCGACTCAGTTCGGCGCAGCGGGCCCGGTAGTCGAAGCACTCCTGGCACCGGCGGAGACCGGCCTGGCCGATCGCCGCGCCCCGGTCGGGCATGTTCAGGAGCCGGATGATGCCGTCGGCCAGGGCGGCGGCGCTGCCCGGTTCGACCAAAATGATCTCCCTGCCGTTGGTCAGATACTCGCCGATGTCTCCCACGTCGCTGCTGATGACCGGCCGGCCGGTCATGAGGTACTCCGGAAGCCTTGTGGGAAACGCTGCCTGCGCCGCCCGCCCCGGCATCCGCGTGAAGATCAGTGCGTCCGACCGGAACAGCCGCTCACGGACCTCCTCGTCCGAAACCCGGCCCCAGAATCTGACGCGTCGGCTCAATTCGGGATCCCTCTCGGCGGTCCGGCGAGCCTGCAACGCGATCCTGTCGCGTCCGACGCCTCCCACTATATGGAACGCCACATCATGCCCCTGCGCGACGACCCTGCGGATCGCGTCGAGCATCACGAATGGACCGTCGCGCCGGCTCATGTCGCCCAGATATGTCAGTTGGAACGCCCCGCCGGTGCTCGGGAGCGGCCCGTTCTGCCGCCAGGCGTTGGGATCGATGATGGCCGGTATGCGAATGACGGGCTTGCCCATTCGACGGAAGCGATTCTCGATGAGCCGGGAAATCGCAATGATGCCGTCCGCCTGTGGCAGCGAGAAATGATCCTTGAGGTACGTATCCCAGTAGGCGGGGTTCAGCCATCCGTGGGGGAACGAGCGTGGCTCGAACCATTCCACCACGTCCCTAACCACCGGGATCCCCAGCCGTCGGCAGGACCGCAGAGCCTGCTGCACCCCGACACAGCGGCCACTGTACACGATACTCCGGTCGACGCGGATCTCCCGGTGCAGCTTCTCGAGCATCACGGCGGCCTCCGAATCGGCCCCGAAGAACAGGATGCGCAGGGTTCTCAGTTTGTTGGCGAAAGTCTTGGGGTCTTTCGGCAGCCAGCCTCCGATCGAGTAGTACGCGACGCCCCGATACTCCAACCAGCGAATGGGTTGAGGGTCGCCCCGTAGTGGGGTCAAAACCCAGACACGATGGCCCTGCTCCGTCAGGCCGACCGAGATGTGGCGAACGCGGGAAGCCGACGCCGAGCCGAAGGGGAAAGCGAAATGTCCGAAAATCACGATGTTCATAGCCTCGTCCGGGCGAGTGTCCGACTCCTAATTCGGACACATATAGGCTTAAACGTATTCGAGTCCCAGATCACGTGAGGTTCGCGACCGACCGCGATCGGGAGTCGCCCGAACTCAGCGCCCAAGCGCCGTGCAGGTCGACGACGCGCTCGGCCGTCGCTATTCTATCGGCCAGACGCGAGCAGGGCTATAGGACGCCCTGTTGTGGCCCGTGTGCTCGCGTTCTGGCGACCGTCCTTATGGGCAAGGTGAAAGGTGAGAGGTGCACCGGCTTACACTCCGGGTCGTGCTCTTGTTCGTTACCTGGTCAGCTGCGGCCCCAGGTCAGGCCACCCGCCCGGCAGCATTGGATGCCTATTACGTGTCCCCCCGCGGGGCACCCACGGGGGACGGGACCTTCGAGAAACCGTGGCCTTCGGTGGAGTTCGCCCTGGACCGCGTCGGCGGGGGTCGAACGATCGTGCTTCTGCCGGGCGACTACACGAGCATCCGCGTCTTCCGGCGGCACTCGGGTCAGCCCGATTCGCCGACGGTGATCCGTGCGGCGCAGCGCTGGAAGGCCCGCATTCTGCCTGCCCGCCGGACGTTCAACGACAGTTGGGAGAACGGGGGAGTGTGGTTCGAGGACGGAACCAGCGATGTCGTCCTGGAGGGCCTTCAGATCGCCTACGCGCTTACGCGCGGGGTCGACGTGCGCGGGCATCGCATCGGCATTCTCAACTGCTGGATTCACCACTGCGGGATGGGCGACTCGGCAGGCCAGGGTCACGGGCATGGGATCACGGCGTTCGGAACCGCGCCGTTGGACGCGACGCGGGACGAAGCGATGCGGGGGCTTCAGGTCGAGGGCTGCGTCGTGGAATACTGCGGCTCGATCCGGTCGCGGACCAAGCTCCACGGGATCTACGGGTACGGAATCGACTTCGTCATCCGCAACAACATCTTCCGCTACAACGGCGACTGCGGAGTCAGTCTGGGCCGGGAGTCTTTTCGCGGCCCGAACGATCGCCCGCGACAGACGGACGGATGCACCGGTGCCATCGTGGAAGGGAACCTGTGTTACGGGAATGCCAACGCCGGCATCCAGATCACCTATCCGCAGCGGCCGCAGGGGGCGGCCCGTCCGAATACCGTCACGCACAACACCTGCTTCGCGAACCGCTACGGTCTGGTGTTCTGCGGCGGCGCCAGCGCCGAGCCGAATCGCGTCTACAACAATATATTTGTCGGGAATATGTTCTTCTCGGACAGGACGGGCCGCTGGGTTCACCTTCCGGTACGGACGGCCCGCTGGCAGCAGTCCGGCGATCAGTCGCCGTTCGTTGAACTCGGTCACAATCTGTGCGACGCATCCCCCGTGGTCGACGTGGGGCGGTGGATCGACGCCGGGGGCAACCGCTTCGATGTGAGCTGGGGCTCGTCGGGCATCACCGCCGAGGGCCTGCTGCTGCCCGACAGCCCGGCCCGCGGGATGGCAGACCGCCGATTCCTCCCGCGAGGCTGGCCGCAGGCCGATGTGGGGGCGGTCTTCTTCCGCCCCGAAGCCTTCTACCCGCGGATCCCGCAGACGGAGTGGCTTCGAGCTCCCTGAGTTCGAGGGGACCGGGCAGCCCGGAATCAGTGGGCACCGAGGGGAGCCGGCCCCGCGCCGCGGGTCGAGTTGAGTACGATGACGCCCTGCATGAGGAACTGAACCAGAAACGCGGCGAGCATGGCGAGCGCCAAGCCCGCAGCGCCCCAGTCCAGCAGAAGCACCCATACCCCGAGCTGGACGGTGATCCGCACCATGCTGCACGCCCACTCCGTCCGAACCCGGTTCGTGGCGTACAACACGTTGGAAGTCGCCCGGCTGGCCGCCCGGACCGCCGACATCGCGCAGACCAACTGGAGCACGCGGACGGCCTCGTCGAAGCCTACGCCGTAGGCCCGTATGATCCAGGGCGCGGCGAGGGCCACTGCCGAGGCGACAGCCGCCGCGCCGCCGCCGACCAGCGCCAGGTTCCCGAACACCAGCTTGCGGAACTGCCGTCGGTCTCCGGTCCAGTACACGTTCGACGTGAGGGATATGACCGGGCCCGACAGCGTGTTCTGGACGAACTCGATTGCAGCCGTCCACTGGGCCGCTGCAAACCATAAGCCCATCTGAACGCGCCCCACCACCGGTTGACGTACCAGAAGCGACTCGGATATCCACTCCCCGACGATAAGGATCGCCGTGCTCGTGAAGGCGGGCAGCGAGTACTGCCAGATCACCGATCGCTCGCCCCACACCCCGCGATGCCGGATGATTACCCCGTGCCGGTCCGCCTCACTGCGCACGGCCGACCGGCCCACCGCGAAGCTCGCGAGGCCCACCAACCCGAGTCCGGCGACCGCTCCCGGCAGCCCCCAGAACCAGGCACAGCCGATCATGATCGGCAGGCCCGCCACTCCCCGCGTGAATCCGACCCAGGTGAGCTTGCGGAAGGCCTCGAAGCCCGCCAAGGCGCCGTTCTGGATGCCCATCAGCGTGTTGAAGACCAGCGCGATGGCGCTGAGCCACAGCAGACGGGCCAGATGGGGTGCGTTCAGCACGCGTTCGGAAAGGACCGGTGCCATCGCCACGATCAGGAGGGCCGCCAGTGAGCTCGTGAGCGCCGCGGTGTTCTCGATGAGCCCCCAGACACGGCCCGCTCGGACGGGATTGGTGACCCGCAGTTCGGCGATGAAGCGGTTGGCCGCCGTCCCGAGGCCGAACCCCGCGAACACGCCGAACATGGCGGTGGTGCGGTTGATGATTCCGTACTCGCCGTACCCGGCCGGCCCGAGGATCCGGGCCACGACAACGGCGGCGACCAGCGCAAACCCCTGGGAAATCGCTGCGCTGAAGGCCGACCAGAAGGCGCCCCGGACGTACCGGCCGCGCAGCCCCTGACTCAGCACGATGGCTCGGAGGGAATCGAAGGCCGCACCGAGCCGGGAAGGCGACGTTCCGGTGGGCGCGGACGGTTCGCTCAAATCAGCCCCTTCTGTTTCAGAACCGCCTCGCGTTCGGCCAGTTTCATGTCGGCGTCCACCATCATCCGGACCAGCTCCCGGAAGGTCACCCGAGGCTCCCAGCCCAGCCGCTGGCGGGCCTTGGAGGCGTCTCCCAGCAGCAGGTCCACCTCCGCCGGCCGAAGGTAGCGCGGGTCCTGAACCACGTACTGCCGCCAGTCCAGGTCCAGGTAGCCGAAGGCTTCATCCAGGAACTCGCGGACCGAGTGTGTCTGGCCCGTGGCGATCACGTAGTCGTCGGGCTGGTCCTGCTGGAGCATCCGCCACATCGCCTCCACGTAGTCCCCCGCAAAGCCCCAGTCCCGCTTGGCCTCGAGATTGCCCAGATACAGTTTGTCCTGCAGGCCGAGCTTGATCCGCGTCGCCGCCCGCGTGATCTTGCGTGTCACGAACGTCTCTCCCCGGCGGGGCGATTCGTGATTGAACAGGATTCCGCAGCAGCCGAACAGCCCGTATGCCTCCCGGTAGTTGATCGTCTGCCAGTGTGCGAACACCTTCGCACACGCGTAGGGACTCCGCGGATGGAACGGCGTGGTCTCCTTCTGGGGGATCTCCGCCACCAGTCCGTACATCTCGCTGCTGGAGGCCTGGTAGAACCGAATGGGCCGCCCCGTGTCGCGGATGGCCTCAAGCAGCAGCAGCGTCCCCACGCCGGCCGTCTCGACCGTGTAGACGGGCTGGTCGAAGCTCACTCGGACGTGACTCTGAGCCCCGAGGTTGTAAACCTCGTCAGGCTGCACCATCGACAGGACGTGCCGCAGGCTCGGCCCGTCCGTCAGGTCGCCGTAGTGCAGGAACAGCCGCGTGTCCGGCAGGTGCGGGTCCCGATACAGGTGCTCGATCCGCTCGGTGCCGAACGTGCTGGAACGGCGGACCAGCCCATGCACCTCGTAGCCCTTCGAAAGCAGTAGCTCCGCCAGATAGCTTCCGTCCTGTCCCGTGATGCCCGTGATCAGCGCCTTCTTGGCCATGAATGCTCCGCTGGATACGATGCGGCCGGGTCGAGGTTCCCTGAAACGCCCGCGCCCGCCTCCTGGGGCCCGCCCCGACTCCCACGCGCCGGTGACCGCTGCCCCGGCGGTCTGAGTGAGCGGCATGCCCGGCGAGACAAGTAGTTATCGGCTTTCCGCCGGCCCCCCGCGAGTTCGTGATGCCGCTCCCGACGGGGCGGTTTGCGCCCCGGTTGCCCCCCGCCGGGGCGTTGCCCGACGTTTACCTCCCGGATGCCCGCGTCCGCTGATACCATTCGATCGTCCTTCGCAGCCCCTCCTCGAAAGGGGTACTCGCCACAAAGCCGAACCGCTCGCGGGCCCGGGTGGTGTCCAGACATCGTCGCGGCTGCCCGTTGGGCTTGCTGGTGTCCCACTCGATGCTTCCGCTGAAGCCGCACAGCCGGGCGATCAGGACCGCCAGGTCGCGGATCGATATCTCCCGGCCGCTGCCGAGGTTGACCGGATCCGGTTCGTCGTATCGCTCGGCCGCCAGGATCAGCCCCTCGGCTGCGTCCTCTACGTAGAGGAACTCCCGGGTGGGCGAGCCATCGCCCCAGCAGGTCACCGCCGGAGCCGCGTTTTCCCGGGCCTCGATGCACTTGCGGATGAGGGCGGGAATGACGTGGGAGGTGTCCAGATCGAAGTTGTCCCGAGGCCCGTACAGGTTCACCGGGAGCAGATAGATGGCGTTGAGGCCGTACTGCTGCCGGTAGGCCTGGCACATGACCAGTAGGGCCTTTTTGGCGATTCCGTAGGGGGCGTTGGTCTCCTCGGGGTACCCGTTCCAGAGATCGTCTTCCCGGAACGGCACGGGCGTGAACTTCGGATAGGCGCAGATCGTGCCGACCTGGACGAACTTCTTCACGCCCCGCCGGCGGGCATGCTCTATCAGGTGCAGGCCCATCGCCATGTTCGCATAGAAGAACCGCCCGGGGTTCGCCCGGTTGGCCCCGATGCCACCGACCTGGGCTGCCAGGTGAATCACCATGTCGGGGCGGGCGGCCTCGTACGCGGCCACGACATCCGGCTCGCGCGTAAGGTCGAAATGTTCGCTGCGGGGCACGAACAGGTTCTCCTCGGGCACGCCGCGGGCACGGAGCTTTTCGCACAGGAACGATCCCAGAAAGCCGGCGCCACCGGTAACCATCACCCGAGTGTTCTTCCAGTCGATCATGATGGATTGGCCTCGGGGTGCAATGTATCGGGCGCCTGACCCCCCGACAAGGCCGACCGACACCGGGCGCCCGGGCAAGCCGGGGTGCCATCCGCCGGCCCGCGGGTTCGGACGCCAGGGTCGCGTTGTGGCTTGCTTATGGGGCCCGAAGGCCTGCGGTGACCGCGGCGGGGCGCTCACTGTCGGCCCGTTGACCCGTGGCCGATGCGGGTGTAGCCTTAAGGGCGTGTGCGGCATACCGCGCAGGCGTGGAGAGGTGCCTGAGTGGCTTAAAGGGACGGTTTGCTAAACCGTTGTGCGGGGTCAAACCTGCACCCCGGGTTCGAATCCCGGCCTCTCCGTTCAGGTGACATCGCGGGTGTCTCGGCCGGGAATCACAGCCTCCGCGTCGATTTCGAAGAGCAGCTCCGGGCGGCAGACGTCCGCCTCGACCCAGACGGCCGGGAAGCGCTTCAGGCCTGCCTCGGTGAGGACTTCACGGGCGGCGACAGCGTCCGGGCCGCGCTTGACGAACACCGTGGCCGCGCAGACGTCGTGAAGAGTCGCGCCCGCCTGCTCGAGCAGGGTTTCCAGCCGCTCGATCGTGCACCGGGCCTGGGCGCGGACATCGCTGGGATACAGGCTTTGCCCCTCTTCGTCGATGGCGGCCGTGCCCGAGATCTCGATCAGGCTCTCCGGGCCGATCCGCACGACTACGCACCGGGAAAACGCCGACCCGTAGCGCCACGCCTCCTGTTGCCTGGGGTTGCGAACGCACTGGACGACCGGCTGCGGCCCCACGCTGCTGATGGCCAGAAGGTCCAGCGAGCAGGCCGCGCCTCCCGGGGGCTCGGCCCGGATGCCGGTGCTGGCCGGGAGCCTCATGGCCGGCTGGTCGGCTGCCGGCAAGAGGCCGAACCTGCGATAGGCCGCGTTTCGGACCTCATTGAACGGCCCGTACCAGTCGAGGATGTCGGACAGATAGAACCAGGTGCGGACGGTGTCGCGATAGCCGCCGCCCTGGGCCCGCAGGATGCGATCGGCACGTTCGATCGTCCGCTGCGCCTGCGAGACGCGCGAAGAATCGCCCCCGGTCGTGCCGGAGAAACCCTGGATCCCCTGAAGGACGGTGAATGTCGCCCCGTCGGTCTGCCAGGTCCGTCCGCAGGCGACGTCCTGATCCCGGATCGTGCGGACGGGGCCGGCCACAGCCCGGAGGATGACGCCCGCCAGCCCCTCGCCCCACGTGGGTCGGCCCTGCACGTAGGTCAGGGGGCCATCCGCCTCCACATTCCGCGAAGCGAGAGCGGCGCGACGTGCGGCCCGGATCGCAGTCTCGGCGCTGAGGCTGCCGAAGATCCGCTCGTGAACGATCCGGCTCCCGGAGGCCGCGAGTTCCTCGGCCACGCGGGCATAGGCCGCTGCGGCCGCCGCCCCACCGGCTCCCGGCAACGCGGAGACGACCACGAACGTCCCGCAGGAGGCGGTTCGTCGGATGAACGGTTCTTCGATCAGGCTGTCTGTCGAAGGCATTGGGCTCGGTGGGTCGGGCATGCTTCCTCCGCGCAGCGGTCCGGCCGCCTCAATTCGGAACGATCTCGAACGGCACGGCCGGCAACACTCCCACGGGCATCTTCCGTTGCGCCTGCGGCTTTCCGCCGCCCGGCCCCGATGGCCTTTCGGCGTAAGCCTGGATGATCAGGTTCCCCTGCTGTCCGGGTTTGACCTTTCCCGCTTCGCCCTGCAATACGATCTGCGTTCCGTCGCGGGCCGGTAGGACGTCCTGAATGGCGATCCCCTCGGGCGGTTCACTCAGCTCGAGGCGGATGTCCCGGGCGAACCTCAGCGCCGCGGAGTCGACCTGAACCCTGGCCGTACCGCCGGCCGGAATCTTCACGGGCGTGGGACTGACGATCCGAACGGGATTCCGCTGAGGCCAGCGTCCCGAGACGGCTACCAGCAGCTCCTTTGCAGGGACCAGGTGTCGATAGGCAAACGCCTGCATCATGTCGTCGGCGGGCACGGCCCGGCGCACCACCGGTCGTCCGTCGATGGTCGCGCGTCCTTCGAGGGTCAGCGGCAGAGGCTGCGAGCCGGCCTCGCGGGCCACAGTGAGCGTCAGGCGTACTTGCTCCTGACCGGGGGGGATGCGGGCGCCGCTGAGCGTAAAGCCCGGCGGCGGATCGACCAGAGCCAGATCGATCGGACCCTCATAACCGTCCTTACGAAGGGCGTAGGCGGTGAGGGGCACGGTGCCGCCTGCCCGTACGTTCAGAGCCGATGGCACGACCCGCACTTCGAAGTCCGGCTGCGGGCGGCTCACGCGGAGACGGTAGGCGTACTCCGGGCCGCCCTTATCCTGGGCGTCCGAGAGGTGCAGGTAGCAGGCGCCCGACGCGGGCAGCGAAACGAGAACGTGCGAGTCGGCGTGGTGGGTCGTCAGGCCCGCCGCCTTGTCCTCGTGGTCGTCGTTGAAGGCGATTTCGCGGCCGCCGGCATCGGTCAGCCGGAGCACCGAATCCAGGGGCGAGTCGAGCCGACGCGCCCGGACTTCCGCGACGAGACGGTCTCCCGCGCGGCCGTCGATCCGGAAGATGTCCCGATCGCCGGGCCGACCGATCCGCCCGTTCACGATCACCGGCAGGGTCAGCACCTGCGCCTTTTCCGCCGAGTCGTTGGGTTCATGTTCGCGGCACTCGGGCAGGGCGTCCACGGCGAACGGCACGTGGTTGGACACCCACGCGCCCCGCCGCACCGACAGGGGATAGATGCCCGGGCTTTCGAAGGCCGGCGTAAGCGTCGAGGCGGGGAGGTTCCATCCCCTCAGCTCGATGGCGACGCGGGCGCCCGGGCTGGCCCCCAGGGGAAACACGCCGGTGACGAAGGGCAGCTCGCCCAGGGCGATGCGATAGACGAAGTCCTCCCGGCCGCGGTACAGCGCGTCCCTGATTTCCAGAACATACTCGCCGTCGGCCGGTATCGTGCAGTACACAACGGGGTCGGGCTGGAATCGCCAGTCGTCATCATACGCCAGCTCGTGTCCCTGGGCATCGTAGATTGCTGCCACCGCCTGGAACCACCCCGGCACCGCATCGGCCAGATACGGGACGAGTTGCCGAGCGGCGACCGCCACCACGAGCCGGTCGCCCTTGCGCGCCGAGAACCGGAACCGATCCACGTCGCCGGGGAAGATCTGCCCGTTTACGACGACGGGCGGCGTCACGGTCATCGGAGCGGCGTCCTGGCCCGCCCGCGTCCCCGGACCGTCGGGCCGTGGACGCTGCGTCGGACGGTCAGGCTTGGGGGAACGGCCGTCCTTGCCCGGCGGGCCCGGTGCTTCGCGTTCCTCCTCGTGCACCTCAGGCAACTGACCGACGCAGAAGACCAGGGGGTTGGTGAGGCCTGCCGGCGTTCTCAATCGCAGCTCCCGCTCACCGGGGGCGGCGTTCGCCGCGATCGTCACCTGCACCGTGACGGTCTCGGCGATCGCCGGGGTCGGAGGGCGTCGCACGAAGTTCGCGAGCTTCTTCTGGATCTCGGCCAGCTTCTTCTCGTCTTCGGCGGTCCAGGCCGGCCGTGTGGAGCTGCGCCCCCGGTTCGCGGCTGCCTTCTTCTGCATGAGTTCCTTCGCTTGGTCCCGCAGCTCGCTGGCCTTCTGCGGGGTGAGGGGCTTGTTGTGTTCCACCACCGTGGTCGTCACGCCCGTTCCCGAGACGCGTGCCTCGGCGACCCCCTCGAGGAACTGGCCTCCAACGGTTACCTGGAACGAGGAGCCTTGGCGCCCCCCGGCGGGATAGACGTAACCGATTCGCGGGCCGGACGGCTGGGCGCGGGCAGCCGTTGTGACCACCAGGAACCAGGCTCCTGTCACCATCAGTGGTCGTCGGGTTGGCATCATGCTGGCCTCCGCCGCCTACATGATCTCCTTGAGCCGGCCGCCGGAGGGCGTCCCCTCGTCGGCGGAGGGCGTCGCCCGGACGTCCAGGCCCTGGGGGTGCGGGAGCTTCTGGGCCGGGTCGATGCCCAGCAGTTCGTACATGCTGGCGATGAGGTCGCATGGGTAGACCGGTCGCTCTTTCACCTCCTCGCCCCTGGCATCCGACGCCCCCACCACGCAACCGCCCCTGAAACCCCCGCCGGCCAGGACGGCCGAAAACACGCGGCCCCAGTGGCCGCGTCCGCCGTTCCAGGGTGGCTCCCACTGCACCCGGGGCGTCCGACCGAACTCCCCGCTCCACCAGACGATCGTGGTCTTGAGAAGGCCACGGTCAGCGAGGTCCTGGAGGAGCGTGGCCATGCCCTTGTCCAGCTCCGGCAGCTTGCGGCGCATGGTCTGGAAGTGTTGTTTGTGCGTGTCCCACCCCTTGTAGTTGATCGTGACGTACGGTACGCCCCGCTCCACGAGTCGTCGGGCCATCAGGCACGACTGGCCGAAGGTGTTCCGTCCATAGCGTTCGCGCAGATCGTCCTTTTCCTGGGAGAGATCGAAGACCTTTCCGGCATCGCCGAGGATCAGGTCGTAGGCCTGTTTCTCGCACTGGGCCAGGGCCTCCAGTTGCGGGTCGCGCTTCATCACTTGGCCCAGCGTATCCAGCCTGTGCAGCAGTTCGCGCCGGGCCCGCTGGCGCTCGTCGGAGATCCCCTGGGCCACGACGCCTTCCACCGCGAAGCGGCTCTGGGCCGGGTCGCCGCCCGTGGCGAAGGGCTTGGCCCGCGACCCGAGGAAGCCGGCCTCGGAGAATCGTCCCTGAAGTTCCGTGAGCACGATGTACGGCGGGATCAGCCCCTCGTAGCCGGCCCCGTATCCGCGGAACAGCGACACGACCGCACCAACGGACGGATACACGATCCGGTCTCCGGGGCTCCGGCCGGTCTGGACCAGGTAGGAGGCCGTCTCGTGGGCGTTCACCCCGTGGGTCATACTGCGGATGATCGAGTACTTGTCGGCCTGCCGGGCGAGCATCGGCAGCAACTCTCCGATGCGGATCCCGTCCACGTTCGTGGCGATCGGGTGATTCAGCGGCCCCGTATAGTCGTTGCCGGCCTCGGGCTTCGGGTCGAACGTATCCAGGTGCGCGGGTCCGCCCCACATCCAGATCTGGATGACGGCCTTGGCCTTGGCCTTGCGTGCGGACGGCTGCGAGGCCGCCGGAACGGCTGCCCCGATGCGGTCGGCCAGCAGGAACGCCGCCGCCGCACCCGCGGCGCTGCGGACGACTTCCCGCCGGGAGGGTGGCGGCTGTTCCTTGGCGTTGGTGAGTCGTTTTCTCATCGGCTCGACTCCGTACCTCAGTGCCGGTAAAGGAACTCCGCGCTGTTGATGAGCGCCCATGCGAGGTCCACGACAACCTCGCGGCCGCGGGCCTTGCCGGACCGGGCATACTCGTCCACGGCCGCCAGCTCCGGCCCGGTCGGCGGCCTCGAGAGGATCGTCAGGTACACCCGTTCTACCACGTCGCGCGGCCGCGCGCCGAGAACGGCCGCCAGGCGGCCGGCCCCCTGTTCGAGCTTGCGCTGGATGTGGCTCGAGTTGAGCAGGTGCAGTCGCTGGGCGGCCGTCGGGCGGTTGTTCCGCTCGGATTCCAGTCCGGTATCTCGGGCAGGCCGGCCGAACATCTCCAGGAACGAGCTGGTCACGCTGCCGTCCGGAAGGGCGATCGAGCGGCAGTCTTCGGGAATGAACGTGAACGGCTCGGGGATCGGGCTGGTGTACTTCTCGGTGGTTCCCGTGATCTGACACAGGGCGTCGATCAGGACCTCCGCCTCCAGCCGGCGGAGCGGGTAGTGTGAGAAGTGGGCCGGACCGGCGGGGTTGTCCGTGCGCGGGATCGACGACAACTGGTACGTCGTCGAGTTGAGGATGAGGCGGTAGATGTGCTTGAGGTCGTATCGGGCCGTGATCAGCTCCCGCTCCAGGAACGCCAGCAGCTCCGGGTTCTTCGGCGGGTTGTCCGGACGGATGTCGTCGGGCTCATGGATGATGCCACGACCCATCAGCCAAGACCAGATGCGGTTGACGATGTTCCGGGCGAACCACGGGTTCCTGGGGCTGATCAGCCAGTCCGCGAAGACCTTGCGCGGATCCTGATCGGCGGCCGGAGCAGAGGGCGTACCGTCCGGAAAGGCCGCACCCGCCGGCAGGGGCTTGCCCCGATCGAAGTACACGATCTCTTCCTTCCACTCCCCGGTGGACTTGTAGCCGATCCGCGAGAAGAACGCCGCCATGCCGGCCAGGCGCTCCTTCGGCCAGGCCTCGGCGCGCGTGCCCATGAACGTCAGGGCGACGGCTTGGGCGATCGCCCGGGGCTCGCGACTCTGGACCGCGCGGTAGAAGTTGACCTCCGGCACGCGGAAGTTGCTCCCGCTGGCCGTCAGCAGGTCTCTGACGAAACGGTCATACGGACGGTTCTCACGCAGGGCGGCCCGGACCCAGCGGTGATACGCCTGGGCGGCGTTGGGCCAGAGGTTGATCGGAAACTCGGACTTGATCCGCAGCAGGTCGCTCCACTTCATCGCCCAGTAGTCCGCGAACTCCTCGCGGCCCAGCAGCCGGTCGATCAGCGTCCGGCGCTTCTCGGGGCTGGGATCCACGAGAAAGTCCCTCGCCTCCTGGGCGGTTGGGAGGGTCCCGATGGCATCCAGAAAGGCCCGCCGCACGAAGACCGCGTCCGAGCACAGGCGGGCCGGCGTGATGCGGAGCCGCCGAAGGCGGGCGAAGACCAGCTCGTCGATTCGCGTCTCGGGGCGGGGCTGGCCCGGAACCTCGAACGGGGCCACAAAGTCCTTTGTGCCCGCATCACTGCTGGCAATCGGGAATTTCAAGGCCGCGGACATCCCCTGCTCCATCCCGTTGCCGGGCGCAACACCAGACGCATCCGCGGGCGTCACCGGGTCCTCAGGGGATTCTACCGGCTTGCCGCAGACATTTCCCGCAGCGGCGGGTCGGATCAGCGCCTCTTCAGCCCGGGCGCGCAGCCGCCCCGCGCCCGCTCCCCTCGGATTAACGCGGTGCGGGTAGTTCTATTTCGCGTGATGGCAGGTTTTTCCGTCCCGCCGGCGGCTCTCCCTGCGGTCAGCCGACCAGCAGTCGCAGCCCCACAAAGAGGAGAGCCGCACCCAGCCCCCGGACGATCCAGCCGGCGGGGAGCCGGGCGGAGGCGGCCGCGCCCGCCGGCGCGCCGATCATCACGCCGACGCCCAAGGCGATCGTGCGTCTGATCCCATGATGGAAGGCGCCCGTCAGGATGTGCGTCAGCGTCCCCGTACCGGCGGTAAAGGCCAGCACGAAGTGCGAGGTTGCCGTCGCCACGTGTACCGGAAAGCCCAGCAGCCGCACGAGGGCCGGGACGTGAATGATTCCCCCGCCGATTCCCAGAAGCGAGGACACGTAGCCGACCCCGGCGCTGATCAGCATCCCGAGCAACCGGTTGTACCGTGGTCGTCCGTTGTGGGGTCGTGGTTCATCCAGCGCCGGGGCCGTCGCGTCCGCCCGTTGCCGTTTACCGGACGCACCGTCCCGCAGGAGGAAGATGCCCGCAGCCGATATGGCCAGCCCCAGCACCCGGTCGAAGATGCCTCGGGCCAGCAGCGTGGTCGAGAAGGCCCCGAGCACGGCCCCGGGAATCGTCGCCGCCGCAAACAGGATCCCCGCTTCGTAATGGATGCGTCGCATCCGCGCGTAGCTGATTGATCCGGCCAGCGCATTCAGGAAGACCACCGCCAGCGAGATGCTCGCAATGACCTCGGGCGCGTCAGCCGGGTACAGCAGCAGAAGTACGGGCACAAGGAGAAATCCGCCGCCGGCGCCGATGATGGTTCCGGCCGCTCCCAGTCCGATTCCCAGCAGTGTCAGTGCGACGAGCCGTTCCATGAGGTCGCTGCGCTCGGGAGGAGCCGGCGCCATCCGGTCGCCCCCGGTACGTCCGGGGGACAATCGCGTTTCCAGATTTCGGGGGGACCGCAGGTCCGGTAGGCAGTGGCGTAGTCCCCGGACCACAGAGAGACTGCGGCCGGCCTGCGGAAGTCTTCATGGCGGGGCTCTCGGAGCATCGCGGCCGCACGCCGGTACCAGCCCGTTCCACAGCACCGCCGGGCCTCCCCCCCATGCGACGGATCGGCGTGCCGCTGGATCTCGCGCCGCCGATCGGACCGGAAGCGATCGGATTCGGATTGCGCTTCCCGAGGGGCCGCCCCGCGCGACCTTCCGCCAGCCGTGACCTCCTCGAGCCAGGAATCCAGCAAACGGGTCAGCTCGTCGGCGGCTCCGGGCCGGTCGTTCAACAGATTGCGGCTCTCGCCGGGATCCCGGCGAAGGTCGTACAGCTCCCGCCGGCCCGTATCGTGATAGCGGATCAGCTTGAGATCGCCCCGTCGCACCGCGCTGGCGCCACGCCGCCCGAGCGGCTCATCCAGCGCGAAGTGCCAGAAGATCGCCTGACGAGCCGGTATCGTCCCGTCGCGCAGCAGGGCCACCAGGCTCTGACCGTCCACCGCACCGCCGTGCGGGCCGGACGCCCCGGCGAGTTCCAGGAGCGTCGGATAGAAGTCAACCGTGACCACGGGCGCATCGCACACGCGTCCCTCGCGCCCGACGCCCGCCCCGCTGACGATCAGCGGGACGCGTATCCCTCCCTCGTAGAGCTGCGACTTCCCCCCACGCAGCGGGGCGTTCGATGTCACCCGCTGCTCTCCCCCGTTGTCGGACGTGAAGACCACGAGCGTCCGGTCGCGCAGCCCCATCTCGTCGATCGCCCGGATGATCCGGCCGAGCCCCTCGTCGATGGCGGCGAGCATGGCCGCCAGCTCGGGGTTTCCCCGCCGGCCCTGGGATTGCGCCTTGTTCCGGAAGCGTTCCACCGCCGCCGGCGGGGCCGCCAGAACGGTATGCACCGCATAATGCGAAAGATACAGAAAGAACGGGCGGTCACAGTGCCGGCGTATGAACCGGATGGCTTCCTCGTTCAGGCGGTCGGTCAGGTATTCGTTCTCAGCCAGCGGCTCGACATCCGGCATGAAGCGGTAGGGGGCGAAGTAGTCGCCGTCCGCGATGTAGCGGGTCTCCGAACAGATGACTTCGTCGAATCCGTGCCGGGCCGGATCGCCCCGCCGCCGAGCGTAATCCCCCATGAGATGCCACTTGCCGATCAGGCCGGTGACATAGCCCGCCTCCCGGAGGGCCTCGGCCAAGGTGTAGTAGCTCGGAGCCAGGAAGCGCCGGTCATCGCCGCGGAGAAAGTCTGTGATGCCGATTCGGGCGGGATAAAGCCCCGTCATCAGGCCCGCTCGTGTGGGCGAGCAGACGGGGGCTGCCGCGTAGGCGGCGGTGAAACGAACTCCCCGCGCGGCCAGTGCGTCCAGGTGAGGGGTCTCGTTGAAGGTGTTCCCGTAACAACCCAGCTCGCTCCAGCCCAGGTCGTCGGCCAGAATGAACACGATGTTGGGTGGCGCGCTCCCCGGCCGCGTCGGCGCGGTTTCCGTGCCGGCCGCCGGCGCCCACGGCACCAGCATCGCCCCGACAAGGGGAACGGCCCGCCACACGCCACGCATCCGCGAGTCTCCCGAAGGTCACCTCTGAGCGGCGCGTCCCGCTCGCGCGCAAGATCGGCCGACTACGGCAGCGAAATCCCCATCTCCGAAGCTGTCTGCTTCATGCTGTCGATCATGCTGGTCAGGAGCTTCACAGGCTCTCCGGTCAGGCGCTCGTTGGCCGGCCTGTCGGGAAGCGCCTGCTCCCACTTGGGCAGGTGCTCCCGGGCCTGGCCCAGCGCCTCCAGGTAGGCTTGGAACCACCTGCGGGCGGCCGCCTCGTCGCGGACGCCCTCCCCCGTGACCAACTGTTTGAGTTCCCAGAGGGCCCGGATCGCGTTGATGTAGCCCTGGACGACGAGGCTTTCCTCCAGGTACTCGGCGATCCCCAGTTCGCGGGCCAGCCGCACGCCCTCGGCCGCCTGGGCCACGTCCCGCTCGAGTTGCTCGCGGCTCCTGATGTCGCCGAAGGGATAGGGGAACACGTCCCACAGCACCGACCCCAGCTCCGGCAATTTGCCCTGCTTGAGCAACCGGGCCGCCGGGCCGGGGTTGCCCCGCTGCTCCCCGGACGGATACTCGCAGCCGTATACGTCCCACGAGACCGGGCCCATCGTTTCCGACCAGGCGGCAAACTTCTCCGGGTCGCGATAGCCGCGGCGGACGGCGTAGGACAAGGCGAACTCCCGGGGGGAGCGGCCCTTAGCGTTCCAGCTCCATTCGGCGGCCGCCTCGGTGTTGAACCAGCCGTAGTAGAGCCGCGGGACCGAATAGCCCAGCAACCCCGACAGCCCCTTGTCCACGAACTCGTTCATCCGTGCGTGAATAAACGCCGCCCCCGTCATCGGTGTCCAGAAGCCCACGAGGGCGTCGATGTTGGGGCACACGCCGACCCACCGACCCCCCCGGGCGGCTTCTGCCAGGTATTTCGGGATCATGGCCCGGTGCCGCGCCGTGTACGTGTAAAGGCTGTGGTAGTACCACAGCTTCACGCCCGGGGGCAGCAGCGCGAGGATCTTGGGATTGCTGGCCTCGGTGGCCTCGCTGGTCAGGATCCGCAGGCCGAGCTCGGGCACGCGCTGCCGGGCCTTCTCCCACGCCTTCAGGATCACGCGGGTCTCCAGCACATTGCGGTCCTCCGGCCGGCAGCCGTCGCACTGACAGATCTTCTTGCCGGAGAGGTTCTCCGCCATCCACACGTCCACCTCGCGGACGCCCGGCGCGCGGCCCCAGAGCACGAGCCATTCGGCCAGCACGTCGATGAACTCCGGACGGCTGTAGCAGATTACGCCCTCCGTGGCCTGCTTGCCTTGCAGCTCCGGATACGCCTCGAACAGGCCGCTGTGCTTGAGCTGCTCCAGGTGCAGGATCACCGGAACCGGATTGATCCCGTAGGTGGGTCCCTCGTCGATCATCCGCTGCTTGTACGGGGGGAAGCTCACCGAGCAGCGCTTCTGGCGGTCCACCCGCGCGTGCGAGATGTGCTCGATGTAGTTCATCTTGCGGTCGGACATCCACCTCAGGTGGTCCGAGGCGTCGCTGCCCCACAGACCGCGATCCTCCAGGTCGGGCCAGTCCGTCACTTCTACCAGCGGTATCGCCACGCGCCCCTTCCCCGAACGGGCGCGGACGAGCTGCTGCATCGTCTTCGAAGCGTAGTACAGCCCGCGGGAGCCGATCGCTGACAGCCGCAGGCCCTTGCCGCCCGGCAGGGGCGCAATCCGGTAGGCCTGATCGGCGTTCCGCAGCTCCCTGAGCGGTGCTGCCGCCTCGCCCCTCAGTTCGAGCTGAAACACGAAGACGGCCTCGGCCGGCGCCGGCGAGGCCGGATCCTGTTGCAGCGCTTCGCGGAGCTCTTGCACCGCCTGCCGGACCAGGGGCGGGGCGTCCGAAGCGCACCGGACCGCCACCTCGCCGGCCGGGACCGACACACTCTCGGCCATCCGGATCTGCTTGGGCAGCGGCACCGTGTGATGGACCCAGGCTCGCGCATCCTCTTCGGATACCGACGCGCGGATTGCCTCTCCCGCGACCGTTGTGACGGGGATCCAAGCGGCCATCACCAGGGCGATAATGAGTCGTTTCATGCTCGCGATTCCTCCTGGCTCTACGAGTTGTTCCGACACCAGGCCGCCATCATGGCCCCGCCGCCTTCCCGCTGCCGGCGTAATCGGGTTTCCAGATCCAGGGCAGCGCCCCGACCCGCCGGGCCCATGCTTCCCAGCGTCGGGCCATCTGAGAGACCCGCTCGGGTTGGTCCGAGGCCAGGTTTCGCAGTTCGGTGCGATCGCGCTGCATGTCGTACAGCTCCCACGGCCCGCTCGGCCCCTTGGCCACGAGCTTCCACCGCCCGACCCGGATGGCCCGGTTGCCCTCGTGTTCCCAGTAGAGTGCGTCGTGCTCGATCCGCCGCCCCTGAAAGGCCGGCACCAGGCTGACGCCCTCCATCGGTTGCACCCGCTCCCCGGCCCGCACTGCCGGATACGCGGCCCCCGCCAGTTCGACGCACGTGGCCATCACGTCGATGACCTGCGCCGGCTCATGCTCGATCTCGCCGCGGCGACGGATGCCCGCCGGCCAGTGGGCGATCAGGGGCGTGGCGATTCCCCCCTCGTGCACCCAGTGCTTGTATTCTCGAAAAGGCGTGTTCGAGACGTTCGCCCACGCCCGACCATACGCGACGTATGTATCGGGTCCGCCGGGCATCACGTGCGGGCCGCCCAGCACGGGCCGGCCGTCCCGCGTCTGCATCGGGGGCCAGATGCGGGTCTGCGAGGTATCGGGCCCCAGCGGCTTCAGGTCCGTCAGGTGCCAGCTCGGCTCGTCGGTGCGGCCGAGCGGTTCGGCGCACCCGCCGTTGTCCTGGAGGTACAGAATCAGCGTGTTCTCCAGGAACCCCTGCTTTTCGAGTTCGGCGAGGATCCGGCCGATGCCCTCGTCCATCCGGTCGATCATCGCCGCGTAGACCTCCATGCAGCGGGCCTCCCAGGCCTTGTGCTTGACCCGGTCCCACTCGCCGGCCGCCGGGGGGAGCGACCACTCAGGCCGGATCAATCCGAGCTGACGCAGGCGCTCGAACCGCGCGCGGCGGATCGCCTCATAGCCCGCGTCGTACCGGCCGCGGTACCTGGCGATCACCTCCTCCGGGGCGTGCATCGGCCAGTGCGCCGCCGTGTAGGCCACATAGAGAAAGAAAGGCTGTCCAGCCCGCCGGTCTGCGTGCTCGCGGATGTAACGGGCGGCGTTGTCGCTGATCGCGTCGGTGTAATAGAAGCTCTTGGGTTGGTACTCCCGGTCGTTGGCGGGCGTGATCATCCGGTTGTCGCGCGTCAGCGTCACGGGATCGTAGTAGCTCCCCGCCCCGGTGATCGTGCCGTAGAAGCGATTGAAGCCCCTCTGGAGCGGCCAGTTGTGCGGCGCGTCGCCCGCCCGCTCGCGCTTCGTCACGTGCCACTTCCCGCACATGTACGTGGCATAGCCGGCTGGCCGGAGAACCTCTGCAATCGTCACGGCATGCCGGCTGAGGTCACCCTGCCACGGTTCGGGCCGGCCCTCCGGAGCCCCCGTCATGTGACCCATGCCGGCCTGGTGCGGGTGCAGACCCGTCAGCAGCGAGGCCCGCGTCGGACAGCAGCGCGCCATGTTGTAGAACTGCGAGAACCGCAGGCCCCCGGCCGCCAGCCGATCCAGCGTCGGCGTGGAAATCTCTCCGCCGTAGCAGCCGATGTCGGAATACCCCATGTCGTCGCTCATGATCAGGACGATGTTCGGCCGCGGCGCAGCCTGCCCGCCGGAAACCGATGCGGGGCCACTCATCAGAAGGACGGGCGCGAGTGCTCGGGCGACGGGCGCGATGGACATGCGGCAGACGCTCCTTTCGCCCCGCAGGGCGTGGCGGCCCCCGACCGCCGGGGCGCGTACGATATGCGGAGCGGCCTGGCCGCACAATACGCCCGCGCCGTCGATCGTTTTCGGCCTCCGGCGGCGGACATATACTGGCCTTTGCCGAAGGTGCCGGACCTGCGGCCAGAGCGTCCTGAGGAGCATCCCGATGAGAGCGACGCACCTGTTATCCTTCGTGGGGCTTGGGTTGTGGGCCTGCCCCGTGCTGCACGCCCAGGCCCGGCCGGTCCTCGTCGAGGCCGAGAGCTTCGAGCAGCTCGGCGGGTGGGTCCTCGACCAGCAGTTCATGGACCAGATGGGCTCGCCCTTCCTGCTGGCCCATGGTCTGGGCGTGCCGGTGGACGACGCCTCCACCGCCGTCGAGTTTCCTGCCCCCGGCACATACCGCGTGTGGGTCCGCACCCGCAATTGGGTGGCCCCTTGGAATGCCCCCGGAGCCCCCGGCCGCTTCCAGGTGCTTGTCGACGGCCGGCCTCTTGACCCGGTTTTCGGTACCGAAGGGGCCCAGTGGCACTGGCAGGACGGCGGAACGGTGCGCATCGCCTCGTCCCGGGTCCGCCTCGCCCTGCGCGACCTGACCGGATTCGAGGGCCGCTGTGATGCGATCCTCTTCGTCGCCGACGCCTCGTTCACGCCGCCTAATCGGGACCCCGAAATGGCCGCCTTCCGCCGAAAAGCCCTCGGCTATCCCGAGGGGCCGGAAGATGCCGGGGCGTTCGACCTCGTCGTTGTCGGCGGGGGCATCGCCGGAATCTGCGCCACGCTTTCCGCGGCGCGCCTGGGACTGGACGTTGCCCTCGTGCAGGACCGCCCCGTCGTGGGCGGGAACAACAGCTCCGAGGTTCGCGTCTGGCTCCAGGGGGCCAGGAACGTGCCCCCCTACGAGCGCCTCGGCGACATCGTCGCCGAGCTCGAGCAGAAACGGTCCGCGCACTACGGCCACGAAAACACCGCCGACCTCTACGAGGACGAGAAGAAGCTCGCTCTTCTCCGCGCCGAGAAGAACGTCCGGCTGTTCCTCGGCCACCGCGTCAACGCCGTTCAGACCGAAGCCGGCCGGATCCGGGCGGTCGTCGCCCAGGAGATCACGAGCGGCCGCCGGCTCCGCCTTGAGGGTCGGTGGTTTGTGGACTCCACCGGTGACGGATGCGTCGGGGCCCTGGCCGGAGCCCACTTCGAGATGACCGTGCCCGGGCACATGGGCCAGTCCAACCTCTGGAGCGTGATCCAGACCGATCGGCCCCAGCCCTTCCCGCGGTGCCCGTGGGCCCTTGACCTGACCGACAAGCCGTTCCCCGGGCGCAGCAAGGACAAGCCCGACCCGAAGAAGCTCGGCAGCTGGTACTGGGAGAGCGGCTTCGCGCGGGACCCCATCGCCGAGGGCGAGTACATTCGCGACTGGAACCTCCGGGCCATGTACGGGGCCTGGGACGCCCTCAAGAACGTCGACAAGGTCCTGCCCGACTACAAGCTCCACTGGGCCGCCTACATCTCCGGAAAGCGTGAGTCCCGCCGCCTCCTGGGCGATGTGGTGCTCACGATAGAGGACATCGTCACCGGGAAGCGCTATCCGGACGGCTGCGTCCCGACTGGATGGAAAATCGACGTCCACCGCCCGGACGAACGGTACGAGAAAGGCTTCGAGGGCGACGCCTTCATCGCCGTGGCGGACTTCGGCCAGTACGACATGCCCTACTGGGTGCCGTACCGATGCCTCTACTCGCGCAACGTGCCGAACCTGTTCATGGCCGGCCGTGACATCAGCGTCACCCACGAGGCCCTCGGCGCGGTCCGGGTGATGCGCACCTGCGGCATCATGGGCGAGGTGGTGGGCATGGCGGCCTCCATCTGCCGCCGGCACAGCTGCGACCCGCGGGCCGTGTATGAGCAACATCTCGAAGCGCTCAAGGAGCTGATGAGGCGGGGCGCGGGCCGCCCCCGGCGCGACGTGGAGTCGTGAATCCTGCGGGGCTGGCCGGCGCCGGGGCATCCGCCCGATGCGCGGCTGCCGGCTATCGGGCACCCGGCGCGGCCGGCTGCGTCGAGGGCGGCGGCCCCGCCGCGAGCGTGGCGTCCGTGTGAACGACCTTGCCCTCCCGCCGGACCGTCACCGCGATCGCTTCGCCCGCCGCCCGAAAGGCCAGTACCCGGCGGAGGTCGGCAGGCCCCTTGACCGCCCGGTCGTCGATCGCCACGAGTTCGTCTCCCGGCCGCATTCCGGCTGATTCCGCCGGTGAGCCCGACGCCACGGCCTCGATCCGCAGGGCCCCCCGTACGGGCGAGACGCTCACGCCGAGAATCCCGCGGACGATCGATTCGCCCCGGGCCAGTCGAGGGCCGATCGTCTCGATGGCCCAGGGTCCGATCGCAAACCCGATGCCGGAGTCGTACAGCTCCGCGCCGGCCAGTTCGCCCGGTTCGTAGCTCATCGGCACGCAGATGCCCAGCACGCGGCCCCGGAGGTCGGCCAGCGGCCCTCCGTAGTTGGCCGGCGAGAGCTTCGCGTCCGTCTGGATCGCGTTGCCGCCCATCCGGCCCAGCCCACTGACGATCCCCACGCTGACGCAGACGTCCGGTCCCCCGAAGCCGCGGCCCAGGGCGATGGCCCACTGGCCCACGCGGATCGCGTCCTGGTCGGCCCACGTGGGCACCGGCAGTTGCTCGGCGTCGATCTTCAGCATCACCAGTCGGCGCAGGTCGTCCCGCCCCAGGAGCCGCGCCGGGTATCGGCTTCCGTCTGCCAGCCGGACGACGATAACGGCGGGATCTCGCGCGAAGTGGAAAGAACTGCTCAGGATCAGCCCATCCGACGAGAAGATCAGCCCCGTCGTCGGCCCTTCGGCGGCCGGAATGCCGAGCTCCGCCCTGGTGGCGCCCGGCTCCGCCTCGGAGTGGGCCACCCGACTAGGCCTGGGTGCGACGCCCCCCACCGTCTCGATCGTCACCACGCTGGGCGAGAGGCGGGC
>Ga0209018_1001109_pt1 | contig 22786 bp, 16 predicted proteins | sample YNPBryBLVA2012_FD_185814 | JGI IMG/M metagenome (GOLD analysis project Ga0209018, IMG submission 185814) | Anoxygenic and chlorotrophic microbial mat microbial communities from Yellowstone National Park, USA - YNP Bryant BLVA 2012 (SPAdes)... ...
GACGTGGAGCAGGCCATCAAGACCATCGGCATGTACCGGCAGAAGGCGAAGAACATCGTCGGCATCGCCAGGGCGCTGGTGGATCGTCACGGCGGCGAGGTGCCGCGCGACATCGACGCGCTCGTCCAACTCCCGGGCGTGGGGCGCAAGTCTGCCAACGTGGTGCTCGGCACCGCGTTCGGCATCCCTGCCGGCGTCGTTGTGGACACGCACGTGCAGCGTCTTGCTCAACGCCTCGGGTGGACGAAGGAGACAAAGCCGGAGCGCATCGAGCAAGACCTGATGAAGCTGTTTCCGGTCAGCGATTGGATCATGCTTTCTCACGTGCTGATCTTCCACGGTCGCAGGGTATGCACGGCGAGAGCGCCGGCCTGTGCGTCGTGCCCTGTCTCGGACGTGTGTCCGAGCGCGGGCAAGGCCGAAGAGGTCGGGCGCAAGCCCAGGCAGGAGCGCAAGAGGGATGCGGGGACGCGGGGGAGGCGGTAGCGGGAGCGGGTGGAGGCAGACGGGGGTTCGAAATACTTGGGCGGAAAAAAGCCGGCGGCTCTCGTGGTCGTGGGCGGGTCTGGTTACTCGACCAGCCGCCAAGAGCGTCCCGGCACTCGGCGTTGCTCGGGCATGACTTGCCATCAACACGCTCCGCAGCAACACGGGAATGCAAGACAGCCCATGGAGGCTTTCGCAGCACAAGGGACGGTCTCTAGTTCCGTGTTTGGATACTTGTCGGGCGGTTGAGCGGGCTGTTGTTCGCAAAGGACGCGAGAAGCCTCAAGGAGGGGGCCAGCCCCCGTGGGAGTCTTGTTGCGGTCTGAGTCGCCGGGGGGGCGAACGTCGCACCGGAGGCAGCGGTGCAGGTCTGATGTCCGTGCTTGGTCGCAACGCCAGCACGGTTGCCCTTGGTATTTCCTGGCCGTGGTCAGTCGCCGGGTGGTGCCGAGGTTCCCGTGGCTCCCACCCGCGGAGTCCCTAGCCAGCCGCGCCGCTGCGCCAGCGACAGCAAGGTTCCCACGACCATGCCCACGACGTAGCCGTAGGGGAGGCCGACCACGGCAGCGGCCACGACAAACGCGACCCAAGAAGCGCTCCGGTCACTCGCGATGTCTCGTACGAGCATCATCAGTGCGACAGCCTCGAACAGAAGCACCACGCCCAGGACAGGCATGGGAAACACTTGCAAGACCTGCTCGAAGCCGGGTGAGAAAGCAAGTCCGAGGACCAGGTACATCGCCCCGTAGAGGATCGGCGCCCCGCCCGTCCTGGCGCCGAAGCCGTAGAAGCCGACCATGCCCCCGCACCCATGACACAGCGGGACACCTCCAAACCACGGTGCGACGAGGTTCATGATGCCGTAGGTGAGGCCAATCTTCCCAACGGACACCGCGCGGTCGGGGAACAGGTCGCGGGAGGTCTGGCTGGTCGCGATGACCGAGTTGCCGAGAGAAAGCGGGATCTGTGGCAACGCGAGCAAGAGAGCCCCCTGGATCAGGTCATCGCGCGTCGGAGCATGAAACGACGGTAGCCGCACGCCGACCAATTGCACCAGCGACGTGCCGGGGAGCTTCGTGGCAACGGCGTACACGACCCCAATCCCGATCGCGACCAGGGGCCCCGGGATGCGTCGCTGCCGTTGGAGCGCGAGCAGCGTGACGATCGTGATGGCGGCGAGGACGTATCCGGCTGCGCCGTCGCGTGCCGCATAGTCTTTGAGCGCGAGCGTGGCGAGCGTGATACCGAGCCCCAATTGGATGCCTCGAACCACCTCCTTCGGCACGACGCGTGCGAGCCAACCGAGTGCACCGGTCACGGCGAGGACCAACATTGTCACGCCGATCACCACGCCGCCTCCCGCGAGCGTTCCGGGCGACAGTCGCCGGGTGAGCATCACCGCGGCCATCGCCTTGAGGGGCTGCACCGGCATCGGCAAGCCGTACACGAGGCCCGTGGCGACCTGCATGGCCCCGAACAGCGTGAAGACGCTCGATGCGTCGAGCTTGCAGGTGACGACGAGCGCGATCAGCAGGGGTAAGTCGGTGCCGATGTCGCCGAACGCGCCAGCGAGCTCGTGGCGGTCGAAGCGTACTCTTGGCGTCGGTTTCGTCATCGATGCGCTGCTCGCATGGTGTGAGAGCATCCTGTCGTTGCCCGACGACCGCAATCAGGCTTTGGTCTTGGCGGCTGAACGTGCGGTGCCGGCGATGAGCCACTTCTTCTCGGCAGCCTTGCCGAGCCAGTGCAGGTCGACATCGGTATTGCCCAACGCAACCTTGAGGACACCCGATTCGGGCCAGGCGGACGGCGCCGGGATGCGCAACTCGGTCGATCGGGCGATCAGGTCGAGCGACGGATCGTCGGTACGGAAGGCGGCAATGCCGAGGCTGGCGAGCACGCTGGCAACGTCGCCGGGGACGAAGGCCGCGATGACGGCGCGCACGCCGCCTGCGAGCGCGTATGCATCATAGGCCAACGAGCGCACGTCAGCGGACCCGGTGAGCACCAAGGCGATGGGCAAATGGGAGCTCTTGTCGAGGGTCGTTTTGATGGGCAGGGAGAGCGCCGAAGACCAGGGAGGCGGGTCGACGGGCGCCGGGCGTTCCACCTTGGCAGCGGAGGCGTCGCTCTTGCGCGGCCGGGTGAACAGGACGTCTTCCGTGGGAAACACGCGTGGGACGGTGACGCGGATTGGTCGCTTGAAGGATCGGGGGTCGCCGATCTCGCCGGTTGCGACGGCATACGCTGCCGTCTCGGCGGATGCGACGATGAAAGACTTGGCGCGATGGGCGGCAGGGGCGGGATCGCAAGTGCGGATCGAAGCCAGCCCGGCACCAGGGGGGTACAGCTCGCCGGACAGCACGCGCGCATCGGGTTCGATGAGGCGTGCGCCCGTGGCGACCAGGTCGACGAGTGCACCATCCTGAGCGAGGACCTCGAGCACCTGGCGGGAGGGGGGAGCGACGAGGAAGTCGAGGCGCGACGGCACACGCTTGGACTTGAGCAAGGTGGCTGCGGCGAGCAGATCACGAAGCGTGGCGCCGTTGTCGCCGCCGAGCAGCACCTGCTGCACAGGGGTGCCGGCCAAGTCGCGCACCGACTTGATCTCGCCGTTGGTGTCCATCAGCAACGGGTCGACGGTGGAAAGGTCGAGGGACAGAACTTCTTCGCAGGGAGCCCCTGGATCGGGTACGAGCGCGCGGTGGGCCTTGGACCTTCGTTGATCGCGCAAGAATGCCTCGCTCTTGTCGTCGCTGACGAACACGGCCGACGCAGCGCCTGCGGCAGGAGCGATGGCGCAGAGCACGGACCGCTCCGGTACGCTGAGCAGCCTGGCGCTCGGGCCGGCAAACTCGATGACGACGGGCGCGCCGTAGGTGGTATCGACGCGCCGGATGGTTTCGGCCAACCCGCGGCGGAGCAATTCGAGGGCGATGTCGCGTGCACACACGAAGGGGCGAGCCCTTCCGGACAGCAAGATCTGGATACTTCGCGGCGTACGCACGGTGACGCTGCCCGTGGTGAGCGCTTGCGCGAGCTGGCCTGGCCCCACCACGAGCGACAGCATGCCGATCCCGCCCACGAAGCACATCCTGGGGTCGTCGGTAACAGCAAGGCGTGCGGGCGACGCGAACCGCTCCAGGTGCACGGGAGCAGGAAATCCGACACCAGGACGGGCGACCAGGATGCCGTAGGACGGTGTGTCGGCAGGCACGGTCGAGTCATGCCCGGCAGCGCGCAGGGCGACCGTGTCAGCGTCGGAAACGCAGAGGGTGTCGTAGGCGACGGCGACCTCGACGGGGGTCTTCTTCAGCCCGAGGAGCTGTGCTTCGGCAACTGCGCGGCCGGGCGCGCGCGTGAGGACGACCTGGTCGACCTTGACCTGGACGAGATCGTTCTGGAGGGAGGTGTCGGCTGCTCGGCCCGCCAGCACCTTCTGAGGCATCGTGCGGGGAGGATCCCCGGCTCGCGCACGCATGGGACGTCTACTGGCCTTCCAACACGCAAGGAGAATGGGTGCTCGCAGCGGACCACCCGCTTGCGGCGACAGGCGGGCACGTTAGTCGGTCGGATAGAGGAGGGTCAAGCGCGCAGACACGGGCCGGGAGGCCGACCATGCATCGGGCAGGGGCCGGCGGCAAGAGCCGACGCCCCCCACCACCAGATGCTTGACCGCATCCACCGGCCCCCATAGTCTGACCGCATGTTTGTCGAGGCGCTTCGCGAGGTCGTCGAGAACACCGACGGTGCCCTGGCCGGTCTGCTCATGGACTCCGAGGGCATCCCGCTCGAGAGCTACGTCAAGCCAGGCGCATCCTTCGACATCGAAGTGCTGGGCGCCGAGTTCAGCGTCATCGTCAAGTCGGTCCAGAGGACCGTGACCTCGCTCGACGCAGGTGGTGCCAAGGAAGTCGCCGTGCAGGCTGACAAGGTCACCACCCTGATCCGGGTGCTGACTGCAGACTACTTCGTGGCGATGGCCCTGTCGCCCGACGCCAATCTCGGCAAGGGCCGCTACATGCTCCGCGTGGCTGCACCCAAGCTGATCGAAGAGCTCACCTGACGCATCCAAACCGCGTCGCCAGGCACCGCATGCTGCCATGGTCAACCGCGCAACCGGCAGCCTGCGCGCAGCATCTACACTTCCGCATGTTGCTCGACGCAACGCCCCGCCGGACGGGGTGCAGATCGTGACTCTGCCACGATGAGGCTCCCAGGAAGGCGTCGCGCGTTGTGGCGCAGGATGCACGGACACCTGGGCTCGTTGTCGCGTCGCCTTCCCTCGAATCCTGGACGCTGCACGACGCTCCCACGCACGAGCCGTCCGTGGCCGCTCGGGACACAGCACGCTGCCACCAACCAGGAACCATGAAGCTTGCCGCCCGACTTCTCCTCGCCACGTCGATCGCCGCCGTGGGATTGCTCGCGGTGACGTCGCGAGCGCAGACGCTGTCCGGCGAAGCGCGGGGCGCTCCGCTCCGCCTCGACCCGGAAGTGGTGCGCCGCCGTGCCGTCGACCGCAGTCCTGGGATCCTGTCAGCGCGTGTTGCGCAAGCCCAGGCGCGCCACCTGCGGACTTCAGCCCGGCGGGTGCTTTCCTTCCCGCCGCGAGTCGAAGTGGACCTGGCGCGACGGTCGTTCCCGGGGGGCGTGGGGGCCGACGTCGCTGCCAGTCTGTGGCAGGACTTCCCTCTCGGTGGCTATGGTTCCGCGCGGGAGGCCGCCGCGCAGGCGCGGGTGTCGTTGAGAGACGCCGAGGCCGAGCTAGCCAGGCGCGACGCCGTCAGGCGAGCCATGCAAGCCTGGATCGATGCGAGGCTTGCACGAGACCTGCTGGCGATGCGACGACAGAGTGCGCTCGCGGCCGAGCAACTCGTGCAGATTGCCCAGAGCCGTGTGTCGGGCGGCAAGGATTCTCCCATTGACCTGGCCTTGGCCCGCAGTGTTCTCGGAGCAGCTCGCGCCGCCGTGCTCGATGCGGAAGGACGACTCGTGGAAGCCGATGCTTCCCTGCGCTATGCGCTCGGCCTGGACCCGCGCCAGCCCATCGACGTGGTGGGTGACCTGCGTGTGAGCGACGACAGGCCGATCGACGAAACGGCGACAATCGCTGCTGCGCAGGGGTCCCACCCGTGGATTGCGATCGCGGAGTTGCAGGCCGTCTCGGCTGACCGGCATGCCGAGGTCGTGGCGTCTGTCGGGCGACCCATGCTTGGCGTGGGCTTGTCGTACGCGCGTGAAGCAACGGGTGACAGGATCTTCGGCGCGGCCGTTTCGATCCCGATGCCGCTGGCGAATCCTCAGTCGTTCGACGCTGCCGCTGCGCATGCCGATGCTGCCGAACTCCGGGCTCGCGTGCAGGAGGTCAGAGCGCAGCTAGCCGCGGAGGTACGTCTTGCCATCCACGAGCGAGAGCACGCTCGCGAGGTTCGAGACGCATCATTCCAAGGCGCGGTGGTGCCGGGTCGCGACGCGCTCCTGGCACTCGCAGCACGTTATGGTGCAGGAGCCGTGGATCTGGCAACCGTGGTTGCCGCGCGCCGAGAGCTGTTCCACGCGGAGGAATTGTGGATGGAAGCCGCCGCTGACGTGCATCGGGCCGACGTCCGGCTCGAGCATGCGGTGGGCGGGACGCTTCCGAGGAGGTCCGCACCATGAAACGACCCATAGTCCTGGTCGCTTCCGCGGCGATGGTGTCGATCGTCGCGTTCGCGTCGTGCAAGCGCGGCGAAGAGACCACTGCCGCGGACATGCCCGTTGCGAGCGCTTCAGCGGAGGCGCGACCTGCGTCGGTCCTTTCCATCGATCCGGAGCTGCTCGAATCGCGTCGCATCGTCGTCCAGCCTGCCCTGAAGCGCGCGCTGTCGGACCAAGTTGCCGCGTCGGGGACCGTGGTGCCGTCGGTAGATGGCGAGGCCAAGGTCGGCGCCCTCGTGTCTGGGCGAATCGCCTCGATTCTGGTGCGGGAAGGTGACCGTGTGAAAAAGGGGCAGATCCTTGCCTGGATGGATGCGCCGGAGGCTGCGCGCATGCAAGGAGACTATCTGCGAGCGCGAGCGAGGCTGTGGCGTGCGGACCTGGCGGCCGAGCGGGAGCGGAAGCTCTGGGAAACCAACGCCACGAGCGAGCGCGAACTGCGCGAAGCAGAGGCAGAGGTGCGAGCATCACGCGCCGAACTCGAGGCAGCCAGATCGATGTTGGCCACGGCGCGCGTCCCTGCTCCGAAGGACGACGCCACGGCCGGAATGTCGCGTATCAGCATCACCAGCCCGATCGAGGGCGTTGTGGCGGAAAGGTGGGCCGTGGTCGGTGGCTACTACGACCCGCAAAGCGCGCTCTTCGACATTGTCGATCCGGGGCGTCTGTCGGTTCGCGCCGACGTTCCGGAGGTGGCCGTGCGAAGGTTGCACACTGGCGCCGCGGCCCGCGTGGTCCCTCGCGGCAGCACCGCGCAATGCAATGCCCGCGTCTCCGCACGCCTCGAGCGCATCGACCCGGCCAAGCGCACGATGGGGGTGATGCTCGCGGTCGACCCTCCTTGCGATGGTCTATCGCCGGGAGGCTTCGCGGATGTGGCCGTGGACCTGGATCATGCCGGCGGGGCCGCGCAGATCGTCGTGCCTCGGGGCGCGGTCGTGGACCTCGATGGCACGCCGTCCCTCTTCGTGCAGGTCGGGCCGACGCATGGCGGCCGGTTCGAGGTGCGCTCCGTGCGCACAGGCTTCTCGGACGGTGCGGACGTCGTCATCGAAGAGGGGGTTCGCGAGGGGGAGGGTGTGGTGGTGGAGGGGGCGTTCCTGTTGAAGGGCGAGGCCCTTCGAGCAGGGGAGGGGGGCGAATGATCGGCAAGCTCGTCGAGGCTTCGGTCCGCGCGCGGTTCATCGTGCTGCTGCTGGTCACCGGCCTGGTGGCGCACGGTGTGCGCGGATACCTCGTGCTGCCCATCGATGCCGTGCCCGATGTGACGAACGTGCAGGTGCAGGTGCTGACCACCGGTCCCGGCCTTTCCCCCGTCGAGATGGAGATGATGGTCACGCACCCGGTCGAGCTCGCGCTGACGGGTATTCCGGGCGTCGCGCGTATGCGATCGGTTTCGCGATCGGGGATCTCGGCGGTGACCGTGGTGTTCGACGACGACATGCAGCTCGAGCACGCGCGGTCGTTGGTGGCACAGCGGCTGGCAGCCGCGCGGGAGAACATCCCGCCGAGCGCTGGAAGCCCGCAACTAGGCCCGCTGACGACCGGTTTGGGCGAAGTGTATCACTTCATCGTGCGGTGGCCGGGACACTCCACGCAGGACGTCAGGACACTGCTCGAGTGGGATATCGGCTACAGGCTGCGGTCGGTGCCTGGCGTGGTGGAAGTCAATGCCTGGGGCGGCGAGACACGGCAGATCGAGGTACTGCTGGACCACGACTCGTTGATCGCCTTCGGCATCACGCCGATGGACGTCGAGCAGGCCCTGAAGTCCTCGGGAGAGAATGTGGGGACGGGCGCCATCGAGCGGGGCGCCGAGCAGGTCGCCGTGCGCGTCGAGGGCGTGTATCAATCCCTCGACGACGTGGCAAACCAGGTCGTCACGACCCGCAAGGACGGCCGCCCCGTGCTGGTGCGTGACGTCGCCACCGTGCGAGACGGGGCGGCGCTGCGGTTGTCGACCGCAACGGCCGACGGACAGGGCGAGATCGTGTACGCCATGGTGCAGATGGTCGCGGGCGGAAATGCGCATGACGTCGTCGCGCGAGTCAAGGATCGCTTGCAGGAGATCCGCAAGACGCTCCCAGAAGGCGTGACGATCGAGCCCATCTACGACCGTGCACAGCTCGTCGACGAGGTGCTCGGCACGGTGAAAAAGAATCTCATCGAGGGTGGGGTGGTCGTGGCGGTCGTGCTGCTGATCATGCTGGGCGACTTCACCGCGGGCCTGGTGGTGGCTTCGGCCATTCCCCTCGCGATGCTCGGCGCTTTTGCATTGATGAGCGCCACGGGGATGAGCGGAAACCTGATGTCGTTGGGCGCCATCGACTTCGGCCTGGTGGTGGATGGCGCGGTGGTGATGGTCGAGGGGGCCCTGGCGTCCATGGCGCTGCACAGGCTCGACGCACGCACGGCGATGTCGAGGGTGGGCACGCAGGTGGGCCGACCCGTGGCCTTCGGTGTGCTCATCATCGCGATCGTGTACGTGCCCGTGCTGCTCCTGGAGGGTACGGAGGGGCGCACGTTTCGCCCCATGGCGTGGACTGTGCTCTTTGCGCTGGGGACGGCCCTGATCCTGACGTTCACATGGGTCCCGGCGGCGGGCTCGGTGCTGCTTCGCAAGGCGCACCATGGAGACCCATGGATCGTGCGGCAGATGACGCGTGCGTACGTGCCCGTTCTGGAGATGGTGCTCGCGCACCCGGTGGTGGCCGTGGTCGGAGCCGCGACGATCACGGCTGCAGGCCTGGGCACCGGTTACACGCTGGGGGCCGAGTTCGTGCCGCGGCTGGAGGAAGGCGACATGGTCGTGCAGGTCACGCGGCCCCCCAGCGTGTCGCTGTCCGAAGCGTCGCGAGGCACCACGGCGCTGGAGGCGGAACTCAAGAAGGTGCCCGAAGTGGAGCATGTGGTGTCCCGCATCGGTGCGCCGGATGTGGCGACCGACGTGATGGGCATCGAGATGGCTGACGTGTTCGTCATCCTCAAGCCGCGCAAGGAGTGGAAGACCGCACACGATGCGGCCGGGTTTGCGGAGGTGATGAACGGACCCGCGAACCGGGCCCTTCCCGGCACGGACATCGCGTTCACGCAGCCCATCGAGATGAGAATGCAGGAACTGGTAGGCGGAGTGAAGGCGGCGTTCGGAGTCAAGGTCTACGGCGAGGACCTCCCGACGCTCAACCGCCTGGCCTCGCAGATCGCCAACACCGTGTCGATGGTGCCCGGAGCCGCCGACGTCCGCGTCGAGCCGACCAAAGGGCTGCCGCTTCTCAACGTGCGCCCGGACCCGAGACGCCTGGCCCGGGTCGGCGCCAGGAGCGACGAGGTCGCAACGTTCGCGCAACTCTTGCGAGGTGGCCGAGAAGTCGGGCGGTTCGTCGACGGTCAGAAGCGGTTTGCGGTCGTCATGAGGTTGGCCCATGCGCCGGCGCCGGAGCCGGACACGGTCCGCAAGATTGTGGTGCCGCTGGCGAACGGAACGTCGGTCCCCATCGGTGACGTGGCCGATGTCGAGATGGCGGAGGGCCCTGCGCAGGTCAGCCGGGAGCAGGGGACAAGGCGCGTGCTGGTGGAGGCCAACGTGCGCGGGCGGGATCTGGCGGGCTTCGTGACGGACGCACAGAAGGCAGTGCAGAGCATGCGTATGCCGCCGGGGTACTACGTGGAGTTCGGCGGAGAGTTCGAAAACCTGCAACGAGCTTCCAAGCGCTTGATGATCGTGGTGCCCGGCACGCTGTCGGTCATCGTCGTGCTGCTGTACTTGGCGTTCGGCGCCGTTCGTCCGGCCTTGCTGATCTTCCTGAACGTGCCCGCCGCAGCCTCAGGCGGGCTCATCGCTCTGGCGCTTCGCGGCTTGCCCTTCTCGATCAGCGCTGCGGTCGGATTCATCGCGCTGTTCGGTGTGGCCACGATGAACGGTGTCGTGCTGCTCGCAGCCGTGCGCAACAACGAGCGGGACGGTATGCCCACCGCCGAGGCGGTGCGACTGGCCGCGCGCACAAGGGTTCGGCCCGTGATGACCACCGCCCTCGTGGCATCCCTGGGATTCTTGCCCATGGCCATCGCGACCGGTACGGGCGCCGAGGTACAGCGACCACTCGCTACGGTCGTGATGGGAGGCCTCGTGACCGCAACGTTGGCGACGTTGCTGGCGCTGCCGACTTTGTATCTGCGGTGGGGAAGGATGAAGAACGGCGCTGCGGGCTAGTGGCTCACGCGGTGCGCCTGGCCGCGACAGACAAGACTGCCTTCTCGACGGCGTCGAGTCCCTCGAAGAGGTCCTTTTCCGAGATGATGAGGGCGGGTGCGAGGCGCATGGTGTCCTCGCGGGTGTCCTTCGCAAGGACGCCGTACGCCATGGCAGCTTCTACCACCTTCATCGCGCCGCCGATGCTCTCGTCGAACTCGATGCCGATGAGCAGGCCGCGGCCCCGTACCTCGCGAACCCCGGGCATCTTCTTGGCCCGCAAGTACTCGATCGCCTTGGCCCCGAGGTCGGCCGCGCGTGCCGCAAGGTTTTCCTCGACGAGCACGTCGATCGATTCGATGCCTACCGCCATCGACAAGGGCATCCCGCCGAATGTGCTGCCATGCTCGCCCGGGCGAAGCACGTCCATCACCTCGCGCTTGCCTACGCAGGCGCTGACCGGAAGCAGGCCGCCGCCCAACGCCTTGCCAAGAATCAGGACGTCGGGACGAACATCTTCATGTTCGAAGCAGAACATCTTGCCCGTGCGGGCAAGGCCTGTCTGCACCTCGTCGAGCAGCAGCAGCACGCCGTGCTTCTTGCAGATCGCCGCAACCTTCTCGAGGTACCCCTTGTCCGGCACGATGATCCCGCCCTCGCCCTGGATGGGCTCGACCAGGAACGCCACCGTCTCCGGCGTGATCGCTCTGTCGAGGGCCTCCGGGTCGTTGTACGGGATCGTGCTGAATCCAGGGCAGAACGGGCCGAACGGATCACGATAATGCGCTTCCGTGGAGAAGGACACAATCGCGATCGTGCGTCCGTGGAAGTTGCCATCGGCCGCGATGATGTGGGCCTTGTGCTGAGGTACCTTCTTGACACGGTATCCCCAGGCGCGGGCGATCTTCAGCGCCGTCTCGACAGCTTCGGCGCCCGAGTTCATCGGCAGTACCATGTCGAGCCCGGCGAGCTTCGCAAGCTTCTCGCAGAAGCGTGCATAGGGCTCATTGTAGAACGCGCGCGATGTGAGCGTGATCTCCCGCATCTGACGCTCGCAGGCAGCCACGATCCGGGGATGCCTGTGGCCGTGGCTGAGGGCCGAGTAGCAGGACAGCATGTCGAGGTACCGCTTGCCCTCGATGTCCCACACGAAAGGCCCTTCAGCTCGCGTGAGCACCACCGGAAGGGGATGGTAGTTGTGCGCGCCCCAGCGCTCACATCGTTCGATGATTTCGCTCGTGGTGACCATGACATGCTCCTCGTCTCAGATCTTGGCGACGATTTCCGCAAGATCGGGCCTGGTCAGCTCCTCGAGTTCGTAGGTGGCGCGCACGATCGGCCTGGACACCTTCACCAGCCGGGCCAGGTCGATCGGCGTGGCCGACAAGACGTAGTCGACGTTCTCGGCGTCGATGGTCTTCTGCATCGTGGCCTGCAGATCCGCGAGCTGCTTGGGCGAGTATCCCATCGCCGGGAGCACCTGCTCGGTCTGGCTGTACTTGTCGTAGGTGTCCTTGATCGTGTCGACGGCGTACTTGCGCGGTGACACCACCACGGCGCCGAGTTCCTGCGCCGCGACCCAGCCTGCCCCGATCGCCATGCCGCCGTGGGTGAGCGTGGGGCCGTCTTCCACCACCACCACCCGCTTGCCGCGAACCTTGTCGGCGTCGGTGACCGTGATAGGCGAGGCAGCCTGCACCACGGTCGCCTTGGGGTTCACTCGCGCGATGTTCGCGAGCACGGTGTCGATGTCCTGCTTCTTGGCCTGCTTGACCTTGTTGACGACCACGACATGGGCCCGCCGAAGCACGGTTTCGCCAGGGTGATAGGTGACCTCGTGGCCCGGGCGCAGGGGGTCGACCACCGCGATCTCCAGGTCCGGCTTGTAGAACGAGAAGTCGTTGTTGCCGCCGTCCCACAGGATGACGTCGGCTTCCTTTTCGGCCTGCTCGAGGATGCGCTTGTAGTCCACACCCGCGTAGATCACGGCGCCGGCAGCCACGTGGGGCTCGTACTCCTCGCGCTCCTCGATCGTGCACTTGTACTTGTCCATGTCGGCCATGGTCGCGTAGCGCTGAACGGCCTGGTCCTCGAGGTTGCCGTAGGGCATCGGGTGACGGACGGCCACGACGCGCTTGCCCAAAGCACGAAGCGCGCGGACCACGCGGCGCGACGTCTGGCTCTTGCCGCAGCCGGTTCGCACCGCGCAGACGCTGATCAGCGGCACGCTGGCCTTGAGCATCGTCTCGTTCGGCCCCTGGAGCTTGAACGAAGCTCCGGCGGCGAGCACCCGGCTCGCCAGGTGCATCACGTACTCATGGGGGACATCGCTGTAGGCGAACGAGCACTCGTCGACCTTCAGCTCGCGGATGATCTTCTCGAGGTTCTCCTCGGGCTCGATGGGAATGCCGTCGGGGTAGCGCGATCCAGCCATCGCAGCCGGGAACTTGCGACCGGCGATGTCCGGGATCTGCGTCGCGGTGAACGCCACCACGCGGGTGTTGGGATCGTCGCGGTACGCCACAAGGAAGTTGTGGAAGTCACGACCTGCCGCACCCAGAATGACTACACGTTTCTCGCTCATGACCTAGACTCCTCTGCTATGCACGCGCCCTGTGACGGGCCGTTGCTTCGCGAGCAGTCGGTCAACGCTGCCCGCCGCGATGCTGCGACGCGCGGACCGTGCTACTCGGTGCCTCTCGGCACTCACCTGGATTCGAACGTCGTGTAGCGGGCCCGCTGCACTCCCGCGATCTCGGGGGCACGGTATGCGACGCTGTCGTTGTCGATGACGTTCGACCGCGCGACGCACACGTCGCAGGACTGCAACGGGAGCTGCTGCACGAAGCGGTGCGATGCTCACGGAGCGTCGCGCCGCCGTCGGGCCTTCTACCACGTACGCGCGCGGATTCCACCTCCACCCGCCAGCGCGAGCATCACCCCGTTTGCCAGCGACACGGAGCGGGTCCGCAGCGTCTTCGACGCCTTCGCCCTGGTGACCGGTGGCTTCGACCAGGAAGCGTCTGTCCTTCTCGGACCAATGGCGAACCGCGGTCACGGCGGGGGCGGTGTCGCCGACGGCAGAAGCACGTGAAAGCGGCTCCCGTGCGGCGCGCGCGGCAAGCAGCTTATCGATCCACCGTGGGCCTCGACCACCATCCGGCAGAACGGCAGCCCCAGGCCCGTTTGCGGCCCGCCTGCGGCCCGCATCTTCACGATCTCGAACTTCTCAAAGATGCGTCCCCGCGCGTCTTCCGGTACCCCAGGCCCCTCGTCGACCACGTCCAGCGCTACCTGCTCCCCTGCCGGCGCGATGTGTACCTCCACCTTCGTGTCCGGTGGACTGAACTTGATCGCATTGGTCACCAGGTTGTCGATCACCCGCCGGAGCAGCGCAGCGTCTCCGGACACGTACACCGGCTGCGTCCAGCGCTCCACCAGCGTCACTCGCCTCGCCGACGCGACCGGCTGCAAGGCCCGAAGCGTGTCGTGCGCCACCTTGGTCAGGTCCACCGGCTCCGAGGACAGACTCAACCGCCCTTCTTCCTGGCGCGCCAACAAGAGCATCTCCTCCAGGTACCTGCCCACACGACGCGCCTCTTGCCGGATGAGCTTCAGGTCGCGGCGTTGATCGTCACTCAGCTTGGCGTCCTGTGCCAGCAGCTCGGAGGACGCAAGCTGGATGGCCGTGACAGGCGACCGGAGGTCGTGCACGACCATGCGCACCAGATCCTCGCGCTGCTTGTTGACCGCCTCGAGACGCTGCGCCTGCTCGACGAGCTCGAGCTGCTGGCGTCGGATCCGCAAGAGCGACCGCACACGGGCGCGCAGCTCCACTCGTGGTACGGGCTTGGAGATGAAGTCGTCGGCCCCCGCGTTGAGCCCTCGTGCGAGATCGTCCGGGCTGTCGAGCGCGGTCACCATCACGATCGGTAGGTAGGCCCTGGTGCGGAGCCTGCGTATGCGCTTGCACACTTCGAACCCGTCGAGGCCCGGCATCATCACGTCGAGCAGCACCAGGTCCGGCTCGCGGTCGATGATCTCCTGCAAGGCTTGCTCACCGCCCGACGCATGCCGGAACGAGTACTCCTCGGTCGACAGGATGGCCTGCGCAACCTGGCGCGCCGTCGGGTCGTCGTCGACGATCAGCAGAGTGGACGTATCGGCTTCGGTTCCCATCAACCAGTCTCCTCGGGTGGAACGGAGTCTCGTTCGGGTGGATCGACCAGCGGCAAAACGATCGTGAACCGGCTCCCGCGCCCAGGTTCGGAGTCGACGTCGACCCGTCCGCCGTGCAGCTCGGCGAGACGGCGCACCAGCGCAAGCCCCAGGCCGGTGCCGTCGTGCTGGCGCGACAGCGAGCTGTCTATCTGGGTGAATGGCTCGAAGATGCGGCGAAGGTCGGGCGGTGAGATGCCGATGCCCGTGTCGGTTACCGAGAAGTAGGCCCACTCGCCGTGGCTCCACACCTCGATGCCAGCCTGACCGCCGGATGGCGTGAACTTGACTGCGTTCGAGAGCAGGTTGACCAGCATCTGCTTCAGGCGACGCTCGTCCGCCACCACCACCGACAGCCTGGGGTCCGTCCGCATCCAGGTGCCGATGCGCTTGGCCAGCGCGAGCGGCCGGATCATGCGCAGGCTGACCTGACACACCTCGCTGACCGAGATGGACCGCAGGTCCAGTTCCAGCCGTCCGGCGTCGATCTTCGAGAGGTCCAGAATGTCGTTGATCAGCTCGAGCAGGTGACGGCCACTGTCGCGCATGGTCATCAGGATCTGCTTCTGCTGCTCGTCGAGGTCGCCGTAGACACCGTCGAGCAACGCTTCCGCGAGGCCGAGCACCGAGTTCAGGGGGGTGCGCAGCTCGTGGCTCATGTTGGCCAGGAACTGGTCCTTCATCTTGCTCGCGCGAGCCAGCGCCTCGTTGGCATCCTGCAGCTCGCGGGTCCGCGCGGCAACCTTCTCTTCGAGCATGTCCTTGAGCGCGATGAGCTTGTTTTCGGCCTCCAGTCGTGCACCAATGTCCCGCGCCAGCACCTGCCAGAGCGTGGGCCCCAGCGTCGTGCCGTGCATTTCGATCTGCACTGTGTCACCCCTCTCGGTCATGAACTGCATGTGCGGACGGTACACGCAGCCATCCTTCACCAGCTCGCGGAACGCATCGCCGTGCTCGTGGCGATCGGCCTCGGGTGCGAGGTCCGTGATGTGCTGCGCTGTCAGCGCGTCGCGATCGAGTCCGGTCAGGGCGAGCGCCGCAGGATTGGCGTCGACGATGCGCCCCTGTGCGTCGACCACGAAGATAGCGTCCGGGTTGTTGCGGAACGCAGCGCGGTAGCGCTCCTCGCTCTCGCGCAGCGCCTTCGCGGCTTCGCGCTCGGCCACGATGTCCCGCACAACCGCGACCGTACCGACCGGACGCCCCAACTGGTCACGCACCGGTGCCACGCTCAGGCGAACCGGGATGCGAAAGCCGTCGGCTCGAACCAGATCCTTGTCGTACTCCGACGGGAGCCCGTCGGCCATCACGCGATGGACGATGTCGCGCTCGACCTCCACGAACTCGGGTGCGGTGTTGGATTGGAAGCTCTTGCCCATCACGGCTTCCTGCGGGCCGCCTGTCAGACGCAGGAATGCGTTGTTGCAGACCAGGAGCATGCCCTCGGCGTTCACGTAGTACATGCCGTAGGAGGCGCAATCGAACACGGCGCGAAGCAGCTCTCGCTGGGCCACCAGCGCGCGTTCCGCCGCGATCCGCTCTGCGTGTGTCGTGAGCGAACGGCCCAGCTCCAGCAACAGCTCGGCTTCGTCACCGTCGAACGCCTCGCTCGCCACCGACCCCACACACAACACACCGCGACGGCTCGCGTCCACCGACACGGGCACCATGATGGCGCTGCGGAGGCCGAATCCACGAACGACAGCGTCAGCGCGTACTTGCTCTGCCGATGCGTCGTCGCGGATGATGACCGGAATGCCGGCGCGGATGGCCTGTAGCCAGGGGTCGTCCTGACCGCGGGCAACGAGGGAGGTGGGTGGCGGATCCGGTGTGTGCCCCGCGACCGCAACGATCTGCAAGGTCCCGGCTCGGGCGATGCGTCCCCACCAGGCCGTCTGGTATACGTCGTCCTGGACGAGCGTGTTGCAGGCGCCGGAGTAAAGCTCTGCCGAGGAATGGGCCTGGGAGGCGACCTTGTGCACGGTGGCGAGGGCGGAGTAGACGGCCGCGAGGCGACGGCTGCGGGCCTCCATTCGCTCGATGGCGGCGCTGCGTGCGCGAAGGGACCGCGCACGTCGCAGCTTGGACGTCGCTCGTTTGCCGACCATGGTTGGGAGCTTAGTGCACCGGGGGAAAAGGGGGAACCGCCGGGGCTCGGGGGAGGGAAGGTGGGATGCAATCGGTCTACGTTCACCCGCACGACGTGCCACGACGCACCTGTCAGCCGCACGCCCACGGCGGGTGTACGCATCGAGCGAGGTCGACCGATCCCCAAAGCGTGGCCCTCTTCGCGCGCCGACGACGCAGCGACCGTTGATCGCGTCGGTTGAAACGCACCTGCCATGCCTTGCGCCGTCCTCCGCGCGTGGCCTGCAACAACCGCCCCGGAGCACGCAACCTTCGACCGATCGCGTCCGGAACCGAAGCTGATGGCGAGGAGCTGGAGGAGCTGGCGATGAGCAACCCGGTCCTAGCAAGGGCGAAGGGAGCGTTGGACTTTCTGTCGGCGCAGCCCGATGCCCAAGAGCTAGCGCGTCAGCGGGAGCTGGCGCAGTACAACTACAACTCCGCAATTCACGAGGCCGAGGTCAGGGGCAAGGCAGAAGCTCTGCTGTCGCTGCTCGACACGCGAGGCATGCCTGTTACCGAGGCGCAGCGCAAGCGCATCATGGGCTGTCGCGACGTGCCCCGGATCGAGCAATGGCTTCGCCGGGCGGTGTCTGTCCTTTCCGTGGATGAGCTTCTGGGTTGACCCACCGATGCGTCGCCGCAGTCTTGCGGCAGCAAGTCCACGAATCCCCGCAACGCCGCCGTGCTGCTCTGGGTTGGACCGAATGGGCACGGGGTGGTAGGGGTTGGCCGAGCGGTCCGGCGTGGGCCGGGTCTTGGTGAGCAGGGAGGCGGATTCCTTCCGAGCTGGTCGATGCGCCATGCGACGGGCGTGCGCGCGGCTGCCGGGGACGGTTGCGAACACCGACTGGAGGGCGCTGAACCAGGTTCGCCCTGCAGGTCGCGCACCCGGACCCGTGAGCCGAACCAGGATCGTCCTGCGGGTCGCGCACTGGGACCCATGAGCCGAACCAGGTTCGCCCTGCAGATCGCATTCCCGGACCCGTGAGGCGAACCAGAATCGTCCCGCGGGTCGCATTCCCAGACCCGTGAGGCGAACCAGAATCGTGCCGCGGGTCGCGCACCGGGACCCATGAGCCGAACCAGGTTCGCCCCGCTCCGGGCGTTGTCGGCCCCGGCCGACGACGCGGTTTGGCACGGTCTTCGCCGTGCCTGAGTCCGCGTCAGGGACCGGCGCGGACGGACGGTGGGGCGAGGATGCGCGCCGTCCACACCCGTCCGTTCCCAGGCCCTGGGTCCGGGCGTTCGCTCCGGCAGCCGTGACCGAAGCGAGCCGGCTAGGACACGGGCCGACCGAATGCAGCCGACAACGCGAGCGTGCTTGACAACGGGTTCGTGTCGGCTAGAGTGCGCCTCCGTTGACGCGCGGTGGAGCAGCCTGGTAGCTCGTCGGGCTCATAACCCGAAGGTCGGAGGTTCAAATCCTCCCCGCGCAACCAAGGTGAGAAGCTCGGGATTGCGGCGAGAGCCCATCCTGAGCTTTCTGCATTTCGGACCACACGGCTGAAAGGGAAAGCGCGCGTCGCGACGGGGGGTGTTGCGGTCGTCGACGCCCCGTGAGGCATGTGCAACGGCACCAGCGCCATTCGGTTGCGTCATGGCGGCGCCTCCTTGTATGCCGAGGCGTCGTTGTCATGCCGCTTGGCGTCTTGCCCGCCTTTTTCGGCATCGAAACGAGGAACCAAGACCCGGGGCGGACCGAACGCACCCATCGCCCCCCGCCATGCGGGCGAGCCGGCCTCCCGGCCCTTCGTCAGCATGCGGAATTGCACGGCAGGCGCTCGGGGATCATCCATCACACGACCGTCCAGCGACGTCGTGTCCGCCCGCCGCTATTGCTTTGTGGCCGTGAACATGAACTGATTGCCGTTGTGGTCCGGTGCGGGCCTGGCTGTCAGCGTCGTGCCCGTCACGCAGTACTCGGTGGGCGGGTCGGGCGTGTCGCCGGTCTTCGTCAACGTGAACGTGTTGGCGGATACGGAGTACGTACCGCTGTCCGCTCCACTTTCGCTCTTGTCGATCTTGCACCCTCCGGCGCCGTCGCTCACCGCCGCGGAATCGACCTGTGAGCATGGGACCGAGCACCCGGTCGGGAAGGTGATCGTTGCGTGGAGCGTCCGGTTCCAAATCAGGGAGTAGGTCATGTCCGCGTTGAACGTCGCCGTGCCGCTCAGGTCGACCGACGCGCTCCCCGAGCTGCCCGGGCACTGGCCCTTCGACGGATCGAAGTTGGGACCGAAGTCGACACACGCCGCGCTGAACGACCATGTGCCCGTGAGGTCGCCTCCGCACGGCGAGAATGACATCGATGCGCACCCTCCCGCGTTCTGTTGGCCGGCAACCCAGACGACCGTGAACGAGCTGAAATGCGTCGTCGTCGCGGTCACGCTGCCGCCGCTTGCCACCGAGTCGTCGAGGGTCTTCCAGCTCGATCCGTCGAGGTAGGCGATCGTGGCCTTGGACCCGGACGGCGGAGTCTGCCCGTTCAGGCTGAGCGTGAGTGGGACCGGCTGGAGGAACGTTGCGCCGCTCGGACCCAGCTCGAACACGTTTGCCGCGATGTTCGACGCGTCCGGGTAGCCCGATGGATCCTTGATGTCGATCGTGATCGTGGTGTCGGCCGAGAGCGCTCCCGCGGGGAAGCTGAGCGAAACTCCGGTACCGGACACCACGCCGCCGGCCGCCGCCGTCACCGTCTTCTCGGTATGCTCGCCGACACCGGGTTACGCCCTCGGTGCGTTGGTACCGCCGCTGTCGCTGCTGCTGCATCCAGGCGACGGCGCCACAAGCGCAATACCCAGCACGAACGCCCACACGACTCGAGTTTTCATGACGGTTGCATCCTCCTTCGAACTGCCCTGAACCCAAGGCATCTGGGATGACCCACCTCGAACGTCAAGGCCCTGCCTGGCAAGCTCGCACGTGGCGTTGCGTCCAGTCGCTGTCGGTGACCCGAGGATCGCATCGGCTGCGACCGCGCTCGGGCTCTGGTCCGGTGCGCAACGGTCTGTGGTGGTTGGTCCGCCGTTGCGCAACCGTTGGCGTCTCCCCTGCCGTGGTCCGTCGTTGCGCTTTGCGCTTCCGGCGCACGCTTCGCTAGGATCGCCCCCACCATGTCACCAAGTTTCGAACGGTGTCCGGCCTGCGACGGATCCCTGCGCGGCTCCGAGCCTTCCGGCGCGCCGGCTCTGCGCACCTGCCTGTCCTGCGGTCACGGTGTTCGAGACGTCTCCCCCGCACCGATCCCATGGCGAGATGGCGCGCCTGTGGCGCAGCGCCCGACGGTGTCCTGGGAGGATGTCGACCTCGCGATCGAACGGTTGCGTATCCTCCGCGGCTTCCTGCCGTCCGGCGGCCGGCTTCTGGACCTGCCCGGCGACCCGGGGCCGTTCGCCGACCTTGTCGCCATCACGCCCTGCCAGGTGTTTCGCACACCCCTCGACGATCTCGATGCGCAACAAACCTTCGATGCTGTCACGCTGTGGTCCGGGCTCGAGTCCAGCCCCACGCCTGTCGCCGACGTCGGTCAGATCCGGCCCCATGTGCGAGCTGGAGGGATCTTGATCGTCGCGGTCCCTGGACCCGACCACCCGGCGCCCGCTATGCACCGCTTCAGCCAACGATCCATCAGGCTCGTTCTGCAGCGGGCAGGCTTCGACATCCTCACGCAGCAAGAGGTGGCCTCAGCGCTGCCGGCACCGGTCGAAACGCTCCTCGATCCGTTTCGGTCCCTCACCACACGTTCCAGGCTGTGGCCCATCGCGACGCGGCCGTCGAATCAAGACGCTGCACCCGGCGACATGGTCGTCGCCGCGACACGACGCTAGCCTGGTCGCGCCGGTGACAGGCTACGCCCGAGGCGAGAGCGTGCTACGACTCGCGGCATGACCGCGGTCGTCGTGGTGGAGCTACCGCAACCGAGCCCATCTGCCCAGCAGGTGGAGGTGTTGCTCGAGGCTTGCTCGCGTGCCGCCGCACCTTCGCGCTGCGAGCTAGGCCAGGGCGACATGCCGGTCAGCCCGAGCCGGCTGCGTGCGACTGTGCATGCGGCCGACACTGCTTCCACCGCCGTGACCGTGCAGGTGCAGGGCCACAACGATTCGTTGGCCCAGACGCTGACCTTCCGCGAGCGCGACGACCTGTCCGAGCGCTGGCGCGCCGTCGGGCTCGCCATCGGTACGCTCGCCAGCGAGATGACTGTCAGCCCCGAGTCGTCCGCGGATCAACCTGCGCCGGCGATCCGCACGGCTCCGGCTCCGACGGCAACCCGATCCTCCCTCGCGCCGTTCGGCGCGATCGGCGCGCTCGCCGGCCCCGGCTTCCACCCCGGTCCCTGGCGCATAGGCGGCTGGCTACGCGCGGGGATCGATGTGCGTCCCGCCCAGCTCGTGCTCCTGGCCGACGGCTCCTACTCCGTCGCCGCACGAAACGAAGCGTTCGTCGACGGCTCCTGGGTCGGGCTCGCCCTGGGCCTCGGGGGGTTCTACGACGTGGACTCATTCGACCTTCGGTTGCAGGTCCACGCCGCGGGCACCGTGGACAGGATCCGCGCCAGCGTTCGCGTGCCCTCGGATGGGGCGTCCGACGCCGGGTCCAGGTGGGTGCCCGGCGCCAGGCTGGGCGTCGGCGTTCAGTGGCCTTCTCGGTCCTGGCTGGCGTTTTCCCTCGACGTCGACGGGTGGTGGACCCCTTCGCCTACCCACATCCGCGTTCACGATCGCCTCGCAGCCGTGGCGCCGTCCAGTGGAGCGATCGTCCGTGTCGGGTTGCGGATGGGCCCATAGCCCTCGAGAGCATCGTGCATTTCGGTGCCTGCCCGGCCGCGCTCGAGGTACCTTGTCACCAAGATGGCCGCCTCCGCCCGGTCGCCCCGAACAGGCCAGATGCTGCGCCTCGAACGCGGCGGTGGTGACACGGCTGCCCGCAGCCTGTCCGACGAAGAGCTTGTCGACCGGTTCGAGCAGGGCGACGCTTGCGCCGTCGACGCCCTCTACGATCGCTTGATCGGTGTCGTCGACGGCACACTCTACCGCGTTCTTGGGCGTCGAGAGCCGGACCACGCGGACCTGGTCCAGTCCTCGTTCGAGCAGATCGTGTGGACCCTCACGCGTCGCCGCTACGCGCGTGCGTGTGGGCTAACCGCCTGGGCTGCCGCCATCACGACCCATGTGGCTCTGAAAGCGCTTCGGGCACGCATCCACGAACGGCGCATCGTGGACCGAACGAGCCGTCGCGACCCGTTCCTGCCCGAACCCGTTGCGAGAGACGATGTCGAGAGGGAGGTTTGCACACGACGGGCCTTCGAACAGCTCCGCGCCCACCTGGCCGACATGGACCCTGCCAAGGCCGTCCCCGTGTTTCTGCACGACGGCCTCGGGTATGACCTGGCCGAAGTGGCCGCGCTGACCGACGTGTCGGTGGCCGCGGCGCAGTCGCGCCTTGTTCGCGGCAGGCAGGAGCTGCGGCTCCGGATGTCGCGGTCGCCTCAACCACCCACGCGGGAGCGTCGGAACCCATGAAAGACCCAGACAGCCGACCCATCGAGATCGTCCGGGCGCTTGCGGTGTCCGTCGTGCCCGTGCCGCCGGCGGACCAGGCCGAGGCCCAGCGCGCTGCTGTCCTGACTCGGTTGCGCGAGCTGCAGGTTCACGCCGTGCAAGCGCGGACGAGGCGCGCACGGCCGTGGCGTCGCGTCGTACTGTGGGCGGCTGCTGCCGCGATCCCCTTGGTTGTGGCGGGCGCGTCGTGGTTCGGACGCTACCGAACCGTCGCGACGGGGGCTCCTGCTGAAACACCTGTCGCTGCCCGTGTCGACACCGTAGGGTCTGGCGCGCAGCTCATCCACGCTGCGGCGCCGGTCGCCGTCCACGGCCATGCCGAGGTTCGGTCCGGGGACACGCTCGTGACCGGGCCGGACGAGCCCGCGAGCATCGCGCTGCCCTCGGGCGCCAGAATCGTCGCCGCCCCGTCGTCCACCCTCACCGTCCACTGGAGCGATGACGACCGGCACCACGAGGTCGTCTCGCTGTCCATCGGCACCGTCGACGTTGTCGTTCCCAAGCT
>Ga0209018_1001111_pt1 | contig 22767 bp, 14 predicted proteins | sample YNPBryBLVA2012_FD_185814 | JGI IMG/M metagenome (GOLD analysis project Ga0209018, IMG submission 185814) | Anoxygenic and chlorotrophic microbial mat microbial communities from Yellowstone National Park, USA - YNP Bryant BLVA 2012 (SPAdes)... ...
GCTTGAGCGGACTTCCATGAACTGAGCAGGGGCTTTAGCCCCGGCGGCTCGGCGGCCTGCATCTCGCCAGATTACGGCAATAATTTGTTAAACTCCATAAGCGGACTGCGCCTGCCCTGCGCTGGCGCTTTGAGCTGGAGATTAGCGGCCTTTTGGGTCATGGTCAGGCTAAAAGCCTGACCATGGGTGGCGGAGTCGGCTGGAAGCCGACTTCCATGTGCTGAGACGGGGCCCTCGCCGAAGCCGGAGAGAAAGTTACCAGATTATTTTGTTAAACTTATCACTTGTCACTCGGCTGATGCAAGCCAGAGGGGGAGAACTTCATCCTTGCTTGCCGATCCCTCTCTCCCGCCTGGGGCCGGCAATTTTCAGGGAACATTGCCCCCGATGGTCTACCTATTGCGTGTTGACTACCACAGGTCAGCCGCGAACAAGGAACGCGCATCGCAGGGCTTTTTCGTGGAATGCGTGTCAACCAGAAAAGCATTCATCAACGCTTTCCAGGGAGACTGCCAAAGATTGCCGCGGGGTGAGGCTATTGTTTTTTGTATAAATATGATAAAATTAGTCCGTATATAGTACGCACTATTGGTATCGTTTATACACATTTTTTACCGATGTTACTGCGGGGAAAGAAGCAGTCGCCTCTTTGCGGGGAGATTGCTTCCGGAAAACCGCTCTGGCGATGACAATGGATTTTCGTTGCGGCTGGAGGCCGCGTAATGAAGAGGATGGGAAAACTCATCAAGCAAATTCGGCTTCGCCCATGGTGGGGAATGTTACTCGCCTTTGTGGCCGTGATGATTTTTGCCGAGCTGCTTGATCATGTCTGGCTGCAGACAAATGCCCACTTGGGCGCTAACATGCTTCTACACGTACTTCTCTTTGGGATGCTGACGCCAGCTTTGATTGCTCTGATTGTGATCTGGACCGAAAGCGGCGACCGAAAAAGGGAGGCGGCTTTCTTGATATTGGAACGTCGGCGAGAGTTCAGCAAGCAACTGAGCCTGACCACGGATTGGGATGCGTTGACCCGCTTGATCGTCCAGTTCCCTGTGCAGATTGTCCCCACCATCGGCGCCTCTTTGCTCATTTATCGAGCCGGCGTAGGGCAACTGGAGCTGGCTGCGGAGTGGCGTTTGGATGGCAAGTTGCCCCTCAATTCTCTCACCACCCAACCGGGTGAAGATTGCTTACATTGCACATTGACCTCCCTCTCCCATGTTGGCAAATACACCCCTTGCGACTACGTGGTGAACGGAGAAGTTCAGACTGTGTGTTATCGTTATTGTCTGCCGTTGATGGTGGGGCAGTGCCGCATTGCCTTACTGCATGTGGATTTTTTGCCCGGTGTCGAACTTAATCACTGGCAGTTCGACACGCTGAATGCGGTCGCACAAGAAATGGCTTTGGCCTTAGACCGTGCGGCCGTTCACCGAGTGGCTGCCCAGCAGGTTCAACTTACCGATCTGGAACGACAGCGTATCGCCCAGGAATTACATGATATGCTCGGCCAAAATATCGCCTACCTGCGGCTGAAAATTGAGCAACTCAGCAGCGGTGACTTGCTCACCGAAATCGAACATGTGCAACGCGAGCTGGAGCATATGCGCGTGGTCGCTAACGAGGCTTACCAGCAAGTGCGCGGTGTGTTGGACGATTTACGCATCAGCCCCACTGCCGAGCTGATGTCCCTCCTGCGAGAACAGGTGACCCTCTTCGAGCAGCGCACGCGCATCGTGGTGACTGTAACCTCCAGCGGCCAGCCGCGCTCGCTTTCCCCGCGCGTTTTGCGACAGATTCTGTTCATCCTCAAAGAAGCCCTCAGCAATATCAGCAAACATGCCAATACTCACTCGGCGAGTGTGTCGGTGCAGTGGACGGATGAGGCGCTCATCCTTGAAGTCCGCGATGCCGGCAAAGGTTTCGACCTTGTCCAGTTATCCTCTGATGGCCATTATGGCCTGGCCATCATGCATGAACGCAGCCAGAGCATTGGCGCTGAATTGCAAATCCAATCCGTGCCTGGCTTGGGCACGCGGCTGACTCTGACGATCCCTGGAGAAAACCAGGCAGAGCCTGCTAATCCTTGCCTGCCAGTAGGCGCTTTCGGTTCTTCTCTGGTCTTGACGGATTAGCGATGTTGCGCTTGATGATTGTGGATGACCACATATTGTTTCGCCAGGGGGTGGCCAGCCTCTTGGCGCGCCAGCCATTGTTTAGCGTGGTGGGCGAGGCCGGCACGGTCAGAGAAGCTATCGTCGAGGCTGCTCGCCTCAAGCCAGATCTCATCCTCATGGATTTCAGATTGCCGGATGGCACGGGTCTCGAAGCTACACAGGCCATCTTGGACGTCTGCCCGGCTACGAAGATTATCTTTCTGACGATGAGCGCCGATGACGAGAACTTATTTGCGGCATTGCGCAGCGGCGCGAAGGGGTATCTGCTCAAGGATGTCTCGGCGCAGGAATTGATTCTCTCGCTGGAGGGTGTAGTTCGAGGTGAAGCGGCCCTGCCCAGGAAGATGGTGACCCGTCTGGTGGATGAATTTGCCCGCGGCGGAAACGGTTCTCACGATGAACAGTTGCCTGCCGCTTTGCAGACGTTGACGCGGCGCGAAGTGGAAGTCCTCAAAGTCTTGGCAGCCGGCGCATTCAACCACGAAATTGCTCGTGATCTGGTCGTCTCTGAGAACACGGTCAAGAATCATATTCACAACATGCTCAAGAAACTGGGGCTGAAGAACCGCCGCGAGCTGATTGCCTTTGCTACGCGCTCCCGTCTTGTTGTCAAATAGACCTGACTGGCCAATCTGGCAGCCTGTTCCCCACAGGCCTTGAGGGCCTCTCTAGCCAGAAAGACCTTCCCCTCATAGGCTATCAAGTTGCTGACATGTCTCGCTGCCTGCTTCGGGCTGAGCGCCGGGCGGGCTTGTGGCGCGCCGCAGGGGGGCGGCGTACCGTTCATGGCAATTGCTCTCGCTCGCATTGCGCCAGGGTGACGTGTGGGTTAAAGGACTATCCTCCCAAGATAGTCCTTTTTTTAGTCTTCGAAGAATGAGGTGGATGCATGGACGGGAGCGAGGTCATTCTGTATGATGAGTGAGTGTAAGTTTGGTTTATTTGGCCGCGAAAAAGGAGAGATTCCATGAGAGCAAAAGCCTTACGGCGAGTTCCGCTACAAATTTCGATGCTGTTTATTATCCTGTTCTTGCTTATATCTGCTGGGTCTGTCACTGTCCAGGCTGCCCCACGGGCGTCTATCTCGGTCAATTCTATGGACGATCCGGGCGATGGCACCTGCAACTTGTCCGAGTGTACACTGCGCGAGGCGATTGACCTGGCCAACTCCGGCCCTGGCCTTGACACCATTGACTTCAATGGCTTGAGTGGTGGAGCACCTTATATCATCCAGCCGGGTTCGGCTCTTCCTGACATCACCGAAGCGGTCATTCTCGATGGCACCACTCACCCGGATTACGCTGGCGCGCCGGTCATCTGGATCGAAGGTTCTAACGTAGGCCCCACCGATGATGGCCTGGTCATCACCAGCGGGGGTAGCACGGTGCGCGGGCTGATCATCGGCGGATTTGGCAACAGCGGCCTGGTCTTGCGCACTGGCGGCGGCAATACCGTCGAAGATAATTACATCGGCATTGACGATACCGGTTCCTTCATCAACCCAAACGGCTTCGAGGGAATTGAGGTGGACGGTTCGGCAAGCAACCTGATTCAGGATAACGTGATCTCGGGCAACGGCGCCGATGGCATTGGCTTTTGGGGCAGCGGGGCCAGCAATAACCAGGTGTACGGTAATCTCATCGGCCTTGACCCAACCGGCGTGACCGACATGGGCAATACCGCCGCCGGCGTTTACATCCTTGCGGGCAGCAACAATGTCATTGGGGGCGTAGTGCCTGGCCAGAGCAACGTGATTGCCGGCAACGGCAAAGGCGTCGAAATTTCTGGCGTGGGCAACTCGGTCAAGGCTAACCTGGTGGGCTATGCTGCTGATGGCGTCACGCCGATGGTCAACGATGGCGAGGCTTTTGTGCTTTCCGTGGCGGGCAGCTCGTTGACGGTTGCAGGTAATCAGACGCGGGTGAAGAACACGCAGCCTGCTTTTCGCCTCAACAGCGGCACGCTGACGGCTTACGCCAACAACCTGAGCGGCTTTGGCTCCGGCGTGATCAACACCGGCGGCACTTTCAAAGGCGCGCATAACTGGTGGGGCTCGGCCTTCACCGCTCCTTTGGGGCTGAGTGCTGCCGATTGGGCGGCCAGGCTGGGCGCTCCGATGGCCGCCTGGGCCGAGGGCAACGGTTCTGCCACGCTGGGCAGCGCCATGTTGAGCGGCGGCACAGGCACAGCGGTCATCGTCAGCCATGGGCGCGGCCTGGCCAATGCGCCTTTTGGCAATGGGGTGGCCCCCTATGTTGATCAGATGTGTTCCGAATTCTATGACTTCTTCACGGTCAACGGCAGCGGCACCTGGCAGGCGGATGTACCGGTGGATAACACCGTTGATTGCAATGCTAACACACTGACGCCGATGAAGCTGGCCTGGATTCCGGCGGGGACTGACTATACTGCCGAGTGCACTCCTGCTTCTAACACCAACTGTTGGGATGGCATCCCGGTCGTGCGCGTCTCGGCCCCCGGCGGTCAGATTCTGCGGGTTAATGGCCTCACCGTGGCCGAATTGGGCGGTACGCAGATTGTAGCTGGCGACTCGGGCGGCAACGATCCTACCGTCGTCAGTCTGGCGGGCTTCGCGGCGCGCCCGGCTGATCAGTCCTTCGGCTGGGCAGCGGGGATTGCCGTGCTCGCCTTGGCCGCAGTGGCACTGTTTGCAGTCCGTCGTCTGCTGCGCGATTGAAGGCAGCCATGTATACCAAACGGATCGATCTTGGGTAACGATGCTTTGTTGGAGGCCGGTTTGCTCAGCTTCATCAAGGAGTGTACAGGTTGTGATGCCAAGCTTTTGCCCTTTACCACGAGCGCGGCGCTGGCAAGCGAACTGACGACTTATGCTCCCCAAGTCTTGATCGTGCAACACTCACTCTTCGTGGAGAATTTGTCAGAATTGGCTGGCGTACTGAGCCATTTCTCCCAGATTCGTATCATTACCTTGAGCTTGCAGGATAACAATGTCCATGTTTACGACAAGCGCCAGCTTACCGTCTCTCAACCCTATGATTTATTGTTGGCCCTGTAAATCTTTTGGACACCCACTCGGTTCTTGGACACCCGCTTAGTTTGGAAATTTTCGGAGGTATCGCATGAAGCAAAGAAAATCATTTTTATCGGCTCTCATCAACCTGAGCTTGCTGGCAGTTTTTGCGATGGGGTTGATGCCATTGACACCAGCCTCTCAGGTTCTGGCGGCCGCCAGCGAGATGGCTCCCCGCTCTAGCCGGGCACTCACCAATACCATCGCACTGCAAGTCTTTAGCGCCCGCACTGAGCCTTACTGGCGTGAACATCCTTCCACGCCTCTGACGGCCACCGTCGGCATCCAGCAAGACGATCCCATTCTGGAATACGATTATCTCATCGTCCAGGACAACACCGGCGACCCCTTCCAGCCGCGCTATCCCGATTGCGCCCCGTTTATGGATGCCACTCACACTGTGACCAATACGGTTTATCCGGCAAACTGCAATTGGCCCAGTATTGCCGCCGTGCCCAGCCATAGCCCCATTGTCACCCAGGGTGACGAAACCACCTTGAGCCTCACCACCACGCTGACCCTGCCCGATGGCAAATACATGGTCTCGGTCATTTCCCCCGATTTCAAGATTGATGGCCAATGGTTTACCTTGCCTATGGAAGAAACCACGCCGGGCTCGGGCGTGGCTGTTGTTGGCGTGGGCATGCAGCCACTGCCTTTGCCGGGCGGCACCATCCTCATCCAGGTGTTCGAAGACAACAACCCCACCAACTGGGGCCCCGACCTGCCTGCTGAGCACGGTTTGGCCGGCTTCTACGGGCATATCGGCGACCAATTGGGCGAGGTGACTACCGACATGTTCGGAAATCCCCTCTGCACGCAATACTACACGGCCACCAACACCCTCAACGGCTTCTTGTACGACGTAGATGGCTTGCCCGTGCCTATCCCCGGCACCGGCGGCGAGTGTATCAGCGACGCCAACGGCATCATCACCATCCCCAATGTCGGCACCAATCGTTTCGAAGCGTGGGTGGTTCCCCCCGACGGCACCGATTGGACGCAGACCACCACGCTGGAAGGCAATAAGCCCTGGGATACCTGGGTGATCGAAGGCTGGCGCGGTTACGACACCGAATTCGTCAACGCTGGTGAGCAGTTCCCCGTGACGATCTTCGGCTTTGTGCGGCCTACCAACCTGCTCACCGATACGGCTGTGACCGGCGAAATTCGCGGCCTGGTGGCCGAGACCGAGGTCTATGTCCCCTTGGCGGGTGGTTTGCCTTACCAGGGGAGTCTGTGGAGCGGGCTGGCCGGCACCAAGATCATGGGGCCGATTGATCGCCCCTGGGTGGCTTTGGCCGATCTGCTCAACGGCGACCGCGCCGTTTACATCGGGCGCGGTAATCCCGACGGGACTTTCGTCATCCCCCATGTCCCCGATGGCGATTACTTCCTCTCCTGGTGGGACGATGCCAATCTCTATCTCCTCGACTGGAAGCAGGTCACCGTCCGCAATGGCGAGGTCGTGGACGTGGGCGTCCTCTCGCTGACCGGTTGGTTCACCCGTGTCACCGGCCATGTCTTCATTGACGAGAACGAGAACGGCAAAATGGACCCGGGAGAGCACGGCATCACCGATTTCCCCATCGTCAACCGCCGCCGTGATAACTCCCTCATGGACCGCGGCGCTGTCGCTGTGCTGACCATGCCTGGCGGCTCCTACGAGATGGAAAATGTCTATCCTCTCAACCAATGGATCGTCATGGAAGCCTATCTGGATACTTATCGAACGACAGGCGTGACCTTCCAGGTGAGCAATCAACCAGAGTCAACGACCGTTTTGGGTAACGGCGTGGATGTCGGCTTGATGCCGGTCATCGGACAAAGCGGCTGGTTCGATTGGGGCGTCAAGCCCTACGATCCAGACACGAACGGCGGCATTGCCGGCACGGTTTTCTATGACACCACCCGCAACGAATTGGATGCCCGTTACCAGGCCATCGAGAACTGGGCGGTGGGCATTGCCGGACTTACCGTCAATCTCTACGCCCCGGTGCCTTGCGGCACCCATGTGGGCGCAAGCTGTGATGCCAGCGACACCTACGAACTGGCCGCAGACGGCTCCTATGCCAAGGGTTATCTGCTCAATACCACCACGACTGAGACTTACGAGCGCCCCAAGAACTGTCAGGCGCGCGATGTGGACGGGCAGCCGATTGACCAACTGGTGCTGCCCCCGGCGACCGGCGATTATGACTGCCTCGAACCCATGCTGATGGGGACGCAATTCCAGAACGGTTTTGCTACCGTGGACGGTAACTACGGCTTCTCCGAAATCTACCTGCCGGCCATTACCGACACCAACGCCATTTCGGTGCCGATCCCGGTGGGCGATTACCTTGTCGAAGTCGAAGTGCCCACTGACCCCTACACAGGCCAGCCGGTCTACCAGGTGACCCGTGAAGAGGATATCAACGTCTTTGGCGGCGCAACCTATGTGCCGCCGCGCATCCCCCCGCCCATGTGTGCTGGCGCCCAACATATCGTTGACGTGGCCGGCGTCGGCCCCGATGGCCCCAACGCCGTCGAGAATCCCTCCTTCGCCGATATGGGTGGCAGCCCGTATGAGGGCCAGTCCATGCCGTTGTGCGATGTCAAGCTGGTGACCGTCAGCGAGGGCCGCTCGGTAGCGCCGGCTTTCTCCTTCTTCACCAAAGTCCCCTTGCCGGGACGCCACTGGGGCATCATCCTCGACGATTTGACCGTCGCCACCAATCCGTTGGACTTCACTTACGGCGAGAAAGCCGGCATCCCCAATGTGCCCATCGGCATCTATGATTTCACCAATCGCCTGGTGAAGACCATCCACTCGGACCCCAACGGCTACTTCCAGGTTTTGCTGCCCTCCACCGAGACGATCAACTATCCTAGCCCCACCGGCGTGGCCGCCAACATGTTCTACTACCTGGGCAATGATCCCGGTCAGCCGGGACAAGTCAATCCGTTGTATAACCCCCAATATCGCACCATCGGCACACCTTTCGAGGTCTTCCCTGGTGTGGGCATCGTCGCAGACTTGGCCCCCACCCAGGTGGGCGTCTCTATCGTCAGCCCTGGCTCGCAATTCAATCACCCGGCCACCTGCACGCTCGACCCCGCTACCCCGCAGTTCTTCGCCATAGACAAACCCTACGTCTATCGTTCAGGTTCGAACGCTCAACGTACTATCACCATCCAGGGCACAGGCTTTGGCGCGGTGCAAGGGACGGGGCGCATCATGCTGAACAACGTTTCCATCCCCATCCTCTCCTGGTCCGAACGGCAGATTGTCGCTCTGGTGCCGACTTCGATTTTGCCCGGCCCGCGGCAGTTGAGAATTGTGGCCAACAACGGTCAGATGGCCGTCAACACCATCACCTTGCATGTCTTGGGCGGCTCTTACAATCCCACCATCCTCGAGGTGGGGCCTGGCCGCACGTATGACACCGACGCTGGAGCGACCATCCAGGATGCCCTGGAAGACGCTGCCAGCATTGCCCGGGCGCTGATCGTTGTCTATCCAGACACCCCAGAGCTGTGGAACCCTAAGGGCGCCTATTTTGAGAATATCGTCATCCACTCGCCGGTTAAGCTGCAAGGCATCGGCCCCGGCGGCGTTTACTCCGACACCACCTTCGTCGCCGGTTCGGTGATCAACGGCCTGGCCTTTGCCGGTGATGCCAATGTCACCGCTGATAACTGGCGTACCCTGGTCAATAGCTTGACCTGGGTGGGCAACCAGACGGTTTACGAAGCGGCAGTGGTGACCGTTCTGGCCGAGAGCGAGACGCAGTTTACCTCGGGCTACAAAGCCTCGATTGACGGTTTCACCATCGAGGGCGGCAACCAGCAGGGTTTCCCCGGCGAATTGCCCCAAAGCGGTGTGATTGTCAATCCTTTCCCCATCGGGCCGGTGCAGGGCGGCGGCATATTCGTCAACGGCTATGCCCGTTACCTGCAGATCACCAACAACAAGATTCAGAACAACGGCGGCACCTATGGCGGCGCTATCCGCCTCGGTACGCCCAACCTGCCTGTTGGCGACCCGGCCAAGGATGCCAATAACGATTACATCTTCATCGGCTACAACATGATCCTGGCCAACGGTGGCTCGAACCTGGCTGGCGCACTGGCCATCTTCGAGGGTGCTGCCAACTATGAAGTCGGCTACAACGATTTCTGCGGCAACTTCTCTGCCGAGTATGGCGGCGGCATCAGCCACTATGGTTACAGCCCCAACGGTAAGATTTACAACAACCGTATCTACTTCAATCGCTCCTACGATGAGGGCGGTGGGGTGTTCATTGCAGGCGAATTGCCGGCAGACACTGCCACGCTCTCGCCGGGCGCTGGCCCCGTAGATATTTACAACAACATCATTCAGGCTAACCTGGCTAACGATGACGGCGGCGGCCTGCGCTTCCTCATGGCGGGCAATTTCCCCTACAACGTTTACAACAACATCATCGCCAACAACGTTTCCACTCACGAAGGCGGCGGTGTCTCGCTCAACGACGCTCCCAATGTACGTTTCTTCAACAATACGGTGATGAAGAATCTGACCACTGCCACCGCTCTCACCAGCACAGGCCAGCCGGCCCCCGCTGGTCTGTCCACTTCCCTCAATAGCCTGTTGCTGCAAGCCACTTTGCCGCCCAGCTCACCCACTTTCAGTAAACCGGTGTTGTTCAACAATATCTTCTGGGACAACCGCTCGGGGAGTTTCGATGGCTTTGGCGTGACCGGCCTGGGACTGGAAGGTGACTCTTCTCCCATTCATTATTGGGATATGGGTCTGTCTGACCTCTCCTTCAACCTCGAACCGGTGTACTCCATCATCTCGAGCACCGAGGGTATTGCTCCTCACGCCAGCAACCTGATTGGCGTCTCCCCCCAGGTGCGCGAAGAGTACAACACCTCCGTGCTGATCCTGCCGTGGCGCACCAACCCCGGTTTCGTAGGCGTCAGCCTGGTGGCGGTGGATTTGCCGCCCAATATGATGGGTGATTACCACCTGGCCTCTGCGCCCACGTTCTCGCCGGCCATTGATGGCGGGACGGCTTCATGGCTTGGCATCGCCGCACCGACGCGCGATATTGACGGTGACCGCCGCCCGGCAGATAGCGCTTATGACATCGGTGCAGACGAGCGCGGCGCTCTCTCGGGCAATCGCCTGGTCATCCCCGGCGGGTATCAGTTCACGCTCTTCGAGCTGTTCCTGCCCACGGTCATTCACTAAACCTACTGTTTATGTCAGAAACCAGGTTTTCTGGCTGGTTTAGAGAATCTGGTTTCTGACCCTTTCAAGGAGACTTACCGATGAGTAGAAAAATTCTCAGCCGACGCGACTTTTTGAAGATAGGTAGCGGCCTGTTGGCGGCTGCCGCGGGGGCGAAATTCATGCCCAAATGGTTGTCGCAATCGGGCGAGGTGGCTCTGGCTGCTGGCCTGCGCGCCCCTACCGTAGACCCCGATCTCTATCTCGTGGGCACCGATGGTTGGGCCTATCTGCCGGGTCAGGTGCCTATCCCGGGCACGGTAGGCCAGTACTACAATCCCGATTCGCTGGCGCCCGCCCCCTTCACCACGTACATGTTCGGTTTTGCCGATACCACAGGCCTGGCTGAGCCGCTGGTGCATTCTCGTAGGATGAAATGCCAGATCTCTGCCCCTATCTTCTGGGTTGACCAGGGCCAGGAGTATTACGTCAAATTGGGCAATCTCGGCCTGCAAATGCGCCCAGACCTGGTCGACTCCCACACCCTGCACTGGCACGGTTTCCGCAATGCCTGGCCGGTTTTCGACGGCGAGCCACATTCCTCCATCGCTGTGCCCATCAACAGCCATGTGACGCTTTACTATAAGCCCCTCGACCCCGGTACCTATATGTACCACTGTCACTTCGAGGAAACCGAGCATGTCCACATGGGCATGACCGGCGCTGTGTTTGTGCGTCCGTCACAGAATGGAACGCCAATCGGCGGCTTCACCAAGTTCGCTTACAACGACGGCGATGGCTCCACCGGCTACGACCGCGAATTTGCCCTTACGTTGACCGATGTGTGGGCTGAAGCTCACTGGGACGACGCTCACATCCAATTGCCGGATTGGACCAGCTTCAAGGCAGATTATCACCTGCTGAATGGGCGCGTCTATCCCGATACCATTGCTCCCGCTGGCCTGGGTACCAATCCGCTCACCGGTGATCTGATCCCCGCACCGGGCTATGAATATCTCCAGTACCAGCCCATCTCGTCGCTCATCAAAATCAACGCTGGTGAACGCGCCCTGCTGCGTTTCATCAACCTCACCTTTGGCCAGCAAGCCATGACCTTGCCGGGCATCAAGATGAAAGTGGTCGGCAAGGACGCCACCCTGCTGCGCGGCCGCGACGGCACTGACCTATCCTACGAGACCAACACCATTTACTTCGGCAGTGGCCAAACCACCGATGTCATCATCACTGCCCCGAATGTGACTTCCTTGAAGAAATACCTGCTTTACAACCGCAACTACGACCGTATGAGCAATGGCGATGGCAGCGGCTATGGCGGGCAGATGACCGAGGTTTGGGTTTACCCAGCCGGCACCCTACCCCCGCAGACGACCCCCAATACTTAGTTCTGCTTTTATCGAAAGGAGCAACGGATGATGAAAACCCTCCCAATTTTTAGACGTTTACAGCCCCTCTTGGCCGTGGTGCTCGCCCTGATGTTGGTTGCTGTGCCCTTGTATGTGGCGCGGACAGCCCCGGCTGACCATACGGAAGTGCCAAGCACAGGGATCGTCTGCACGACCAATGACTCGGCAACATTTACACTCACAGCCCGTGAAGGTTATATCGGCATGACCGATGGCAACACGATTTACATGTGGGGCTATGCCGAGGGCAAGGACGATTTTCAATACCCCGGCCCCATCCTGTGTGTCAACCAGGGTGATACCGTCACGATCGTCTTGCACAATGCCCTGAGCGAGCCAACCTCGATGGTTTTTCCAGGGCAGAGCAATGTCTTGGCCAACAACCTGCCGGCGCAGCCTCAATTCGATACCAGCGGCCAATTGATCTCGCTGACCAACATGGCCCCTCCCGGCGGCAGCATCACTTACCGCTTCGTGGCCTCTGAGCCAGGAACTTATGTTTACGAGAGCGGCACCAACGCCGCTATCCAAACCCAAATGGGCTTGATCGGTGCTTTCATCGTGCGCCCCAGCATGGGCGAAAACTACGCTTATAACCGCGCCGATACCGAGTTCAACCCCGACACCGAGTATATCTTGATGTTGTCGGAGATTGATCCCATGTTGCACCAGGCCGTCGAGCGCGGCCAGCCCTTCGACATGCGTCAGTACAAGGCGCGTTACTTCTTGATCAATGGCCGCACTTTCCCCGATACGTTGGCGCCCAATCATGCTTCCTGGTTGCCGACTCAGCCCTATGGCGCTTTGGCGCGCATTCATCCCTACGACCCGGTCGCCAATCCCCTGCCGGCGCTGTCGCGCTACGTGGGCTTCGGCGTGGACGTTTATCCCTTCCACCCCCACGCGTTCAACGGCCGCATCATTGCCCGTGATGGCCGCTTGTTGCAAGGCCCCGCCAGCGAAGACCTGTCCTACGAGAAATTCTCGATCAACGTCGGCCCCGGTCAGACGATTGATAGCCTCTTCAGCTGGACGGATGTGTACGGCTGGAAGCCCAGCGGGCCGCAAATCCCCGTGACCTTACCCAGCGACCAGAATCTGACGATTGGAGCGTATTGGGGCAGCGCCTATCTCGGCACGCAGGAAACGCTTCCAACGGGTGTGGTGAGCTTCAACCAGTGCGGCGAGTTCTACCATATCGCCCACAACCATGCCTTACAGCAAATCACCGGCTGGGGTGTTACCCTCATTGGCCAGGTCACCTTTACGCGCATTGACCCGCCGCTGCCGAACAATTGCCCTTAGTGCCTACCTATGGGTACCTTGCACAAAAACCAAGGATTTACTGGATTAGTGCCCTGTTTGTTCCGCTTTGTGCGGCTTAGGAGTTCGGATTTGCGATGACAAGTTTTCTCGCCGTCACAAATCCATTCGAGGAGATGAATTCATGAATACATTGCTTCGTAAAATCACACACATAGGCTTAGGGCTGTTGATGGCGGCGACGGTGCTTGGCGCAGCTTTGCAGCCAGGCCGCACTGCTCTGGCTGCATCCGCGGCAGCGCCCGCAGGTGCCGCCTCCTACGCCCGCCTGGAAGCCACCTTGCCTGCTGCAACCTGTTCTCTGGTTGGTCTCACCCGCACTTGCGAGCTTTGGGCCACCACCGGCACGCTGACCCTCGTGGATGGCGCCGTCGTCCCCATTTGGGGATATACCGATGTCAACGGCGGTTCGGCTCAGCTTCCCGGCCCTACCCTGATCGCCAACGAAGGTGAGACAATCGAAATCATCCTGCATAACACCCTCACCTTTACCACCTCGCTGTCTGTCCCCGGCCAGGATTTGGTCCCTGACCTGGATGGCATTGCCCCAGGCGGCACTAAAACCTATACCTTCACCGCGGCCAATGTCGGCACCTATGCTTATGAGGCCGGCCTCTCCCTCAGCCAGACCGGTTTCGAAGGCTACCGCCAGGTGATGATGGGCCTGTTTGGTGCGCTGATTGTGCGCCCGGCAGGTCAGCCCACTTGGGCCTATAGCGATGCCGGCTCGGCCTTCGACGATGAGGCTTTGTTGGTCTTCAGCGAAATCGACCCCGCTTTCAACGCCGCCCCCGACACTTTCCCCATGATCGATTACCAGCCGCGTTACTGGCTGATCAACGGCCAATCGTATTCTCAAACGGCAACCATCCTCACAGCCCCTGGCAACACCGTCTTGCTGCGCTATCTCAACGCTGGCGTCCAAGAGCGCACCATCGGCTTGCTGGGGCTGCGCCAGACGGTCTTGGGTGAGGATAGCAGCGCCCTGCCGGTCATTAACCGTTACACGGTGGTGGCTGAAACCCTGGGTGCCGGTCAGGCTTTGGACACACTCGCGCAAATCCCCGTTTCGGTCACTGTGGGAACCCTTTTTCCCCTCTATAACACCGGTTTGCAGCAATTGCACAACAACGGCCAATTGTCTGGCGGGACAGTGGCTTTTGGCGGCATCATCACCTTCCTCGAGGTGGTGGGCGGCTCATCCTTGCCGGATGTCGGCCCGTTGGCCAGCGCCGTGACGGTCAGCCCCAATCCGGCCACAGGCTTGAACGATGTAATCCTGAGCGCCGTGCTCGATGAAACCACCACCGGCGCTTCCAACGTCGTCGCCGCAGAATACTTTACCGATACCCTCGGCGCTGAAGGCAGCGGTATCCCCATCACCGTGCCTGTCCCCGGTGTAACCGTCAACGTCAGCGCCACCATCAGTGCGGCCACACTGTCTGGCTGGCCTCATGGCGACATCACTTTCTACGTTCGCGGCCAAGACGCCAACGGCAACTGGGGGCCGGTCAGCTCGGATGTGCTCGACCTGGTCAAGACTGGGCCTGAAGTGCGCGGCATGAGCTTGACCCCCACCCACGCTAATGGCACGCGCTCCGTTGCCATCCAGGCCACTGCCGACGACAGCCGCATCGGCGAGGTTGATGTAGTGGCTGCTGAATACTTCATTGACGCTCCCGGCGTCAACGGCAGCGGTAACCCCATGAACCTCAATATGATCGCCCCGCTGGTCAGTCTGAACGCCTCCATCCCTGCTGCCACTGTCAATGCCCTTCCCGAAGGTGATCATACCATCTACATCCACGCTCAGGATGCCCTCGGCAATTGGGGCGACTTCGCCACGATTGCCCTGGTGGTGGATAAGACCGGGCCGCTGGCCACGGGCCTTAGCCTGGGACCAAACCCCAACAACGGCACCCTGTCCATCAACTCCTCTTCCTACGCCGTCCGTTTGGAAGCCTCGTTCTCCGATATGGGCGTAGCCACCTCCCCTATTGCCCGTGCCGAAGGCTTCATTGACACCGCCGGCGCCACCGGCAGCGGTTTCCCCTTCTTCCCCCGCGATGCCGTCTTCAATGGCATTACCGAGCCGGGCTTCGTGGATATCCCCCTCTCCACGATCCGTATGTTGTCGCCCGGCGAACACACCATCCTCTTCCGTGCCATGGATGCGGCTGGCAACTGGGGCAGCCTCGCCAGCATGTCCATCATCATAGACAAGACCGGCCCGGCCAGCAGCAACCTCTACACCGTACCGCCGGATCCGTTGCCCCCGGCCATCACGTTCATCACCCTCTTCGGCGACATCACCGACCCGCCCAATGGCTCGGCCCCGGCTTCCAGCTTGGCTGCGGCTGAGTGGTTCCGCGGCACAGACCCCGGCAAGGGCAGTGCCAACCCCATGACGGCCTTCGACGGCGCTTTCGACAGCCCCAACGAACAAGCTGTGGCCACCATCAACGTCGGCAGCTGGCCCAACGGTACCCACGTCATCTACGTGCGCGGCAAAGATCGCGCCGGCAACTGGGGCGAGGTCATCTCGACCACGATCAACGTCTCCGGCAACGTCCTCGCTGCCCTGCTGGTCAACGGCTTCGAGACCGGCGACTTGACCGGTTGGGCCGCGGCAACGGGCGGGGTGAGCGTATCCCCCGAAGCGGCCATGGACGGCGGCCAATATGGCCTGCGTGCCCCGCTCAATGGGCTTACCCCCGCCTACGTGGTTGACGAGACCCCCACTGCCGCTGCCAGCTATCACGTCAGCTTCTTCTTCGACCCCAACAGCGTTGACACGTTTGGCGAAGCTGTGGACATCTTCGTCGGCCGCAACGCAGACAATGCCCCCATCTTCGGCATCCAGTTCGAAAGCTCGGCGGGTATCCCTGAAGTGCGTGCCTGGGCTTTGAGCAACGGCAGCCCCATCTACACCGCCTGGCACGACATCGCCGATGCGCCTCAGAAGCTTGAGTTGGTCTGGTGGTCGCAGACGGATGGCTCGCTCAGCTTGTGGTTGGATGGCGTTCAACTTGAAGCTTTGAACGGCCTCGACACCAGCGCCGACCTGTTGGAGAAAATCTGGCTGGGGCCTTCGCAAGGTCTCACCGGCGCTATGTCTGGCGTGTTTTACTTCGATGGTTTCAACTCCCGCCTGGAGTATTTCAACATCACCCGCATCTACCTGCCAATGATGGTGCGCTAATCATGTCCCCGAGGGGGGCCGTCTCTCGCTGGATGGCCCCCCTCTACGGGGTCACGTTTTGGAATGTCGTGCATCGAATGCTAAGTAAACTATTTACTCTGGAGGACCCCAATGTCTGAAGCAAGACAATCTTACTCACCCCTTTTGGCCTTGATCGTGGGGGTGGTGGTGTTGGCCCTGGGCACGGGCGGGGTGCTGGGCTATCGTGCCTGGCGCAAAGCGCAACAAGCCGCTCAATTGGCCACCACACGCCAAGACGCCGAAGCGGCCATTGCCGAAAGGGTGGGGATACGTGTGACCCGAGTCGTCGTCACGGCCGATGGCGGCCTGGTGGACTTGCGCTATCAGGTGCTAGACCCCGACAAGGCCTCTTTTCTGTTCGAGGACTTATCGGTCGTGCCCAAGCTGATTGCCGAAGATGGCACGCTCGTCAGCTTGAACTCGAATCCCCACCGCCATAGCGTGCAAGCGGGCATCACCTATTTTCTGCTCTATCGCAACGTTGGCGGCTCGGTCAAGCCGGGCAGCCAGGTGACCATCCTCATCGGCGATGATCTGCGCCTGCCGGGCTTCACGGTGGAAAAATAGCCTCAGCGCAGCCTGGTAGGTTCTCAGCCTTCCCGCACTCGCTGGATATCGGCCCCCAGCGAGCGCAGTTTTTCCTCGATGCGTTCGTAACCGCGGTCAATCTGCCCGACGTTGCGGATGGTGGATTGCCCCTCAGCCGCCAGCGCTGCCAGCACCAGCGCCATGCCGGCGCGAATGTCGGGGCTTTCCACCTTCTCGCCGATCAACTGGCTTGGCCCAATGACGATGCAGCGATGGGGATCGCACAGGACGATCTGTGCTCCCATGCTGATCAGCTTGTCGGTAAAGTACATCCGGCTGGGGTACATCCAATCGTGGAACAACACTGAGCCTTTGGCTTGTGTGGCAACCGTGATGGCAATGCTGCCCAAATCGGAGGGAAACGCCGGCCAGATATTGGTCTTGATTTCAGGAATCGCATCGCCGAGGTCGCTTTCTACCACCAGCGGCTGTTCGGCGGGCACGACAATGTCGTCCCCTTGCACCTCCCACACCACCCCAAAGCGTCCAAAGACCAGCCGGATCATATCGAGATATTGCGGCCCAGCCTGGCGGATGCGAATCGAACCCCGCGTCACCACCGCTGCGCCAATATGGCTGACCACTTCGAGGTAATCTGGCCCGATAGTGAACTCGCCGCCGTGCAGTTTGGGCACGCCGTGGATGTGCAGGGTGTTCGAGCCAATGTTCTCGATCTGCGCGCCCAGGGCGTTGAGCATCAGGCACAATTCCTGGACGTGCGGCTCGGAAGCCGCGTTGCGCAAAATGGTGGTGCCTTTGGCTGTGACGGCTGCCATCAGGGCATTTTCCGTTGCCGTGACGGAGGCCTCGTCGAGGAGGATATCTGCACCGACGAGCTGCCTGGCGCGGAAGTTGAACATGCGTTGCACACGGCTGTAATCGGCCTCGGCCCCCAGAGCTTTGAGCGCCAGGATGTGGGTATCCACCCGCCGGCGGCCAATCACATCCCCTCCCGGCGGCGGGATGGACAGCTCACCAGCGCGCGCCGTCATCGGCCCGGCAATCAGTATCGAAGCGCGAATCCGACGGCACAGATCGGGATCAAGGTCGGCAGCTCGTATCTGTTTGGCGTGGACACGCCAGGTGTGTCCATCCTCCAGGATTTCCACTTCGACCCCCAGGCTTTCGATGATGGCGCGCATATCTTGCACATCGCGAATCGCCGGCATGTTGTGCAGAACCACGGCTTCGTCGGTCAGCAGGCAGGCCGCCAACAAGGGCAAAGCAGCATTCTTGTTGCCAGACGGTGTGACTTCGCCCCGCAGGGGGTTCCCGCCTCGAATGATGAATTTGTCCATAGTCATCTCCCTGATGATTTGAGTGGGCTGATTGTACCCCGAAGGCAGCCTTTGTGGTTGAAAGATGTCACTCTGCGAGTGTTTTGCTCAGAGAACATTCATCTGTAGAAGCATGTGCCGCCAGGCATAGCCTGGCGCAGCAGGAGGCGGCGTGGTGACATTGCCGAATTGCTTGTCATGAAGAATGGCTTTTTTGCCGGGAAGTCAGTATAATCCAGCCATCTCAACATAGACGAGCACGGTGATGCAGACAGCTCTAGCTCTTATCCTGGCGGTGGTGTTAGGCTGGTTGACCGGCATGGTGGTCAACTACGTGGCTGATGTGTTGCCGCTGCGCCGCAGGCTGAGCCGACCGTTTTGCCCGGCTTGTGATGCCCAGATCCCCTGGTTGGCTTATTTTCTACTGCCGCGCCGTTGCCCAACCTGTGGTCAGCCGCGCCCCTGGCGCACCTGGCTGGTAGCGTCATTCTATACGATAGCGACGGCGGCGTTGTGGTTCAGCCCGCCGACTCGTCTCGGCTTCTGGGTGGCTTGGCTGTTGCTGGCGTATTTCGGCGTGGTGGTGGTGATTGATGTCGAATACCGTTTGATTCTACACAGCGTCAGTTTGGCGGGCGCTGCGCTGGGCACTGCGCTGGGCGTGGGGCTGCATGGCGTGCAAAGCACGTTGTTCGGCGGCCTGGCCGGTTTTGCGATGATGGCGGTGCTTTATCTGGCAGGGGCTGTGATGTTGCGCTGGCTGACGCGCTGGCGTCAGGTGCCGCCTGGTGAGGTGGCATTGGGTTTTGGGGATGTTACCCTTGGCGGTGTCATTGGGCTGGTGTTGGGCTGGCCGTTGATCAACCTTGGCCTGATGTTGGCGGTGTTGTTGGGGGGAGTGGTGAGCCTGCTTTACTTGATTTTGATGATGCTTGCGCGGCGCTATCGTCTGTTCACCGCTTTGCCCTATGGGCCTTTTCTGGTGGCCGGAGCGGCGGCGGTGCTGTTCTTTGGCAATCTCCTGCGGGCGTGGTTGAATTGACCTAACCCGTATGAAGTGGAACAACCCGGGTTCCAGCTCAGTAAATCCTTGTTTTTTGTGCAAGGAGCCTATAGATTACCCTTCTACATTGTTTGCATCGTTCGCGCAAATCTTTTACCGATGTCACTGCGAGCCGCTGTTGGTCGAGTAAAGCAGCGTTTCCAGACCCAGCAGCAAAGCAATCTCCCAGCCTGCCAGGAGATTGCTTCGAGAAGAACCCCCGCGCACTGACAGGCGAGTTTAGGCGCGGCTGAAGGCCGCCCTATGGGTTAGGCGCTACCTTGCTACTTTGTCAGGGATTGTAGTACTAATGGTATATAATATGCCTCGTTCTTCTTGGTATAATATTAGCGTGAGAGATTATATCTCGGTTGTATTTGTTTAAGTCGCGTGGATGGCAAAATGGTCAAACAGAAGGTAATTTCTTCCATCGAACACATGTGGCGCAAGTTGCCTCGCGGCCAGGGCTTGGTCGAGACGGCTTTGCTGTTGCCGGTGATCCTGGTGCTTTTTTCGGGCGTAGTCGAGTTCGGCTTCTTGCTCAATGAGTATCTTACGATACAAGATGCCGTACGTAACGCAGCGCGCTATTCGAGCGACGGTCTGTATAGCGCCCGCGATACTTTGCACAACTGCACCACCACGCGCGATTTCTATCGTCAGACGGCTTGCCTGCTCAATCAGGAACTAGGCCGCGAACGGCCGTTGATCGTCATGAACGATAACGGCACCCCCGATATTTACGAGGATGATTACCTCGACCCCAGCCGCGGCGATGACATCGTGGTGAGCGCCTTTGGCATGTTGGAGGGCGTCGGTGTTTCCCAGCGTTTTCCGGCTGAGGCTGGTGAGTCCGGTTGGTCTTATGCTCAGGACTTGCCTATTTATGGCATGCGTAATCACACCTCGCGCTTTACGACAGCCGATATTACCAGCCGCTGGCTGGCTTGGGAATCCTCGGCGGGGATCACCACGCCTAGCACCGGCTTGTTGATTGTCGAATTGTTCTACAATTACGATCAGAAATTGGATTTGCCATGGATAACAGCCTTCGTCCCCGATCCGGTCTTGTTTCACATTTACGCCATTATGCCGCTGGTCTCGGCAGAACCCACACCCACGCCGCGCCCATGAAACCGTCTCTTTCTCTCTCCTTCTCTCGAGCTTCTAAAGGCCAGGCTCTCATCCTGGTAGCGATGGCTTTCATCGGTTTATTGGCCATTGCGGGCCTGGCGGTAGACCTGGGACGGGTTTTCATTGCTCGGGGTATGCTCATCCGCGCGGTTGACGCAGCCGCTCTGGGGGCGGCTACGCAGTTCCGTGAGGGCCGCACCATCACCGAGATGACCATCATGGCCGACCAAATCATGAACCTCAACGGTGTGGACCCAACCCATGTGATTGTCGAGGATTGCCCTCATGCCCTAACCAGTGGTGACCCCGAATTGTGTGTCGAGCCACGCCGCAAGTATGTGCGCGTGACCGCCTCTGCCACGGTGCCGATGACTTTCATCGCCATTGTCGGTATCCAGGAAGTCACCATTTCGGCCAAAGCGACGGCTGAGGCCGCATCTGTGGATGTGGTTTTGGTGATAGACATCTCTGAGTCGATGACCTCGGATGCCGGCACGTTGTACGATAACGTGGACAATGACGGCGACGGGGTGGCCGACGATGGACGTTTTCACTTCGAAGGCTCGACCCTGGTTTATGATATTCCGCCGGTGGGCGTGGAGGACAATTATCTGCGCGATCCGGCGCATTGTAACCCCACTCATACTTGCCAGCCCTTCGAAAAAGTGCGTGCCGCGGCCAATGCCTTCGTTGACCGCATCCTGGATTTGAACGATGAAGATGAGACTGACCGCCTGGCGGTGGTGATCTTTGCTAACGGGTGGGAAGGCGGCGCTTTTGCAACCCAGATCATCCCGCCAGGTTGGGTTTCGGATAACACCCAGGCACACAATATCATCAACAGCCTGAATGTCTACCAACCGCCAGATTGTGATCCCGGCGCCCCCGCTGCTGGTCTGTGCATCAAGCACAACCCTCCCGGCGATTCCAATGGCACGTTCGTCTCCATCAACTGCCCGGTGTTCGATGGGGGTACTGACCCTTCATCGTGTACGACGACCAACATCGGCGGCGGGATGCGCCTGGCAGGCAACATCTTCGGCGATCCCAATTTCACCCGCCCGGAGGCGCTCTGGGTGGTAGTCTTGCTGACCGATGGCGCAGCCAATGCTTCGACAGCCGAGCCTGGTATTCACCCCTACGGCTATTGCCCCGAAACGACCTGGACGCCGCCTTTCTGTCGCGACCAGTTCTCTTATACCCGTCACTTTACTGCCACTCAGCCCTTGCTCTATGACGCCGATGATTTTGCCCGCGACAATATTGACTTCGTCGGCTGTACTTCCCCTTCGCCAGCAGCAGCCTGTTCCCGCCCAGGCCAGGGAGCGGTGATTTTCTCGATTGGCCTCGGCAACCAGGTGTTGGCTTACGATGCCGGCTCCGGCGATATCGCTCACGGCGTAGCCCTGCTGCGTTATGCCGCCGCAACCGGCGACGATGGCGACCCATCCACCGATCTGTGCGCCGATTTGTACGACAACGTCAGTGAATGGAGAGAATGGTGCGGCAATTATTATTTCGACGCCCAAGGCGATGGTCTGTTGCGCGTTTTCGAAGATATTGCCTCCCGTATTTTTACCCGTCTTGCCAGGTAGGTGACTTATGAATCTCTTGAATTTACCTCCGATTACTGGGAATGATCCGCCAGACCGCCATCACCGGTCGGGGCAGTCTTTTACCGAATTCGCCCTCATTTTGCCCATCCTGTTGATGTTGATCTTCGGCATCATCGAGTTTGCCCGCGTCTTCCAGGCTTATTACACCATCGTCAACGCGGCGCGCACCGGTGTCCGCTATGGCATCACCGGCGAATACAATCCGGTTCATTGCGTTGATGGCGACGACCCCGGCAGTGATGCTTGCGCTGGCAGCGGTAAAAATGAAGAGGAAGACGCTGCACGTCTGCTCTCTATCTACGACGTTGTGGACCAATCGGCGGTGATGATCGCCCGCGATGCTGGCGCGGCCCAAGGCGCTCCCGGTTATATCCATTGGGTTGTGTGCAGCTCCCGTCCGGGCTATTTCTATGACCCGGTGGCTGACCTTTGCAATCCCCACGACGACGCCGGTAACCCTGAGTTGGGCCCCACCCGCCTCCTGGTGGCTGTTACCTTCTACCACCCCATGATCCTGCCTTTCATCAGCAATATCTGGCCATCGGTGCGCTTGCACGCCGAGCGTTCTGGCATCTTGGAGAACTTCCGCGTGGCGCGCGTGTTGGGCCTGCCGCCTTTGATCATCGTCCCAACGATGACGCCTATCCCCACTGATACCCCCACGCCCACGCTTGTCCCCACATCTACCTATACCCCCCCCCCCCCCCC
>Ga0209018_1001112_pt1 | contig 22765 bp, 10 predicted proteins | sample YNPBryBLVA2012_FD_185814 | JGI IMG/M metagenome (GOLD analysis project Ga0209018, IMG submission 185814) | Anoxygenic and chlorotrophic microbial mat microbial communities from Yellowstone National Park, USA - YNP Bryant BLVA 2012 (SPAdes)... ...
AGCGGAGTTGGGGAAACATGATTTGAACAGGATGATGGTGTTCTGCCCACCGGGGTCGTCATCCAGGCGGGTGTACCAGGAATTTTGGCCGCTCTCGTTGAACACAGCTTGCAAGTAGCGGCTGCTATCCGGGCCGGCAAACCACTCCCACCAGTTGCCGATATCGGTGCGGTCACCAATTGCGTCTGGCCCCCAGCCGTAATTCGTATCGCTGACGAAGTAATTGTTAGCCATGAGCGCCAGCGCCAGGCCACCGTTGTCATCGGCCAGCCAGTTTTCGCCGGAAGAGTGATGGATGAAGATGAGTTTGACGGTTTGGGCAGGAGGCGAGGCATCGAGAGCAGACAGGACGGGTGCGACCGGCGTGGGGGCAAGCGGCGAGGGTTGCTCAGCGGGAGGCGCCTCGGTAGGTGGACGATCGTCGGGTGGCGGCGTTTCAATCGGCGTAGGCGTTTCGAGCGGCGTAGGGGTGGCTTCGGGCGGGGAGCCGACGAGGGGCAAGCTCACCGCCTGGGTGGGCGGCGGCTGTGTTTCTGGCAGGGTCTCCTGCACCAGGACGCCCGGCAAATTGCAGGCCAGGCTGGCCAACAACAGCATTGCCAACAACAGGGAAAGATGGGTTTTCATCGCTGACCTCCTTTGGGACGAACATGGACTTTTTTTGAAATTACCCTATTCGCTCCAGCGCGGCGCGGGCTTTCTCGAACTCGCTGGTCACGCCCACTTCCTCGAAAATTGCCGCCGCTTCGCGCAGGAGCTTGCCAGCAGTTTCAGGGTTATCGGGCAAGAGAGCCATCCCCCACGCATAGAGGCTCTTGGCCAATTCCAGGCGATTGCCCGCGGCGCGCAAAATCTCCACGCTCCGTTGGAAGTGCTGGCCCGCTTGTCCGCTTTCACCGATAGCCTGAGCGATGGTTGCCTGGACTCGGCAGACGACACCCTCGTATTCACGGTTACCCAGTTCACGGGCGAGCTGCAAAGCGCGTTGGCAGTCATCGAAGGCTTCATCTAGCTTGCCAAGGTCTAATGCCACTTCGGCGATGAGCTTATAGGCGTCAATCAGCGTCATTTTGTCGCCCAGCTCGATGAAGAGCGCAACCGCCTGGCGCAGATAATGCAAGGCCTGCTGATGGTCGCCGAGAGTGCGATACACCTCCCCCAAGTTATTGTAAACATCGGCGATGCCCTGCAAATCGCCGATTCTGAGCCTGATCTCCAGGCTTTTTTGATAGAACTCCACTGCCCGCGCATAATCACTTTCGGCATAAAAAACGGCGCCAAGGTTGTTGTAGCACATGGCAGTTCCGTAGGGATCGCCAATTTTCCGGCTGATCTCCAGGCTCTTGCTGAGGTAGCTTTTCACCTGATCGAAAGCGCTCTGCCCCCAATAAACAGCCGCCAGGTTGTTGTACACGGCGCTCAGGCCATACAAATCGCCGCAACGCTCGCGAATCTCGACACAGGTATTGTAGTGGGAGATGGCTTGTTCGTAATCGCCGCGGCGGAAGCAGGTGGTGCCCAAACCGTTGTGAAGGTTGGCGCTGATTTCCTGAGATTGAGCCTGTTGGGGGAAAGCGCCGAGCAAGCGCAGGCCTTCCTGGCAAAATTGCCGCGCTTCATCGTACTCACCCCGCTGCATGGCTATCCAGCCCATTTTCTCGAAGATGCGCGCCATTTCCAGGCAACGAGCGGCTTCATCGGGTTGAGCATCGCCCAGCAAAGTCTGACGAGCCCGCTCGAGGTCGTGGAGGGCCTGATCGTACTGCCCCTGCAATTCCCAGGTTTTGGCCATTTTGCGCCAGACAGTCGCCTGGCAAGAGGCAGGCAACGGCTCGACAGACAAGGCTTGTTGATAACTCTGCAAGGCGGCGTCGTATTGTCCGGTCAATTGATAGACGTCTCCCAGTGCTTCGTAGACCGGAGAGCGGCTTTCGCCTTCGACATGAAGGGACAAGGCCAGGCGGTAGGAAGCGATAGCGGCCTCGTTGGCGTAACGGCTGCGGGCCTGGTTGCCTGCCAGCAACAGGTAGCGCCAGCTCTTGGCGACATCTGCGCTGTGGTAGTAGTGATGAGCAAGCAGGTCATACACTTCGGCCAAATGGGCGGCGTGGGTCTGCTCGAGGTACTGCGCCAAGCGGTGGTGCAAAGCCCGTCGGTGGGCGTAGAGCAGGCTCTCGTAAGCCACTTCCTGGGTGATGACATGCTTGAAGATATACTCCCAATCGGGAGCGGGGCGATCGAGGGGGGTGAGATCGAGGCGGCTCAACCGTTCCAGGTTGGCTTGCAGTTTCTCGCTGGCAATTTCGACCGGGTAAATGGCCGCCAGGGTGCGGTACAAGAAAGTGCGGCCAATCACCGAGGCCACTTTCACCGTCAATTTACTGCTCTCGTCCAATTGGTCAATACGGCTCATCACCAGCGCCTGGATGCTGGCAGGCAATTCCACCTGCGAGAGGTCGCCCACGACCTGGTAGCCCTGGCCGCTTGGCGCGGGCGCCAGGTAACCCCAATCAATCAGGGCATTGAGCATTTCCTCGAGATAGAACGTGTTGATATGGCTCTCGCCGCGCAAGATCAAGTGTTGCAGCGCCTCTGGCACGACCGTCATGCCCAGTTTGAGGCGCGTCAGCGTCAGGGCATCTTCGGCGCACAAGTCGGTCAGCGAAAATTGGTTGTAGTAAGGGTAACGCGGCCATTCGCTCAGCTCGATGCTTGGCCGATGGACAGCGGTCAACAAAATGGGTTGATCGCCGATATTGCGCGCCACATAATTCAACAATTCAATGGAGATGGTATCGGCCCAATGCACATCTTCGAAGATGAGCAGCAAGAGGGGCGTTTGCCTGGCGCGGTCCTTGAGCAAGGCCAGGATGATGTCGAAGAGGCGTTGTTTGCGCAGTTGGGCGTCCAGCGCTGCCGTAAGGGGGTTGTCCTCCACCGGCAAGCCCATCAACTGGCCGATGAGAGGCGTCCACTCTCTTAGTTCAGGTGCAGCGGTGCTCAGCGCTTGCTCGATGCGCTCCAGCCGCCCGGCGTCTGTCTCGGCGTCGAAACCAAACAAGCCTTGCAGGAGACCAATCCAGGGCAGATACGGTGATTGCACGCCATAGGCATAACAATCGCCTTCGAGAGCCAGGAGGGGCTGCTGGCGCGCCTGGGCGACGAGTTCCTCCACCAAGCGGCTCTTGCCCACGCCGGCCTCGCCGCAAATCACCAGCAGTTGTCCCTCGCCAGCCCTGGCGCGCGCCAGGATCGCTTGGATTTTCTGTTGCTCTTGCTGACGGCCAACCAGCGGGGTGGCATGGCGGGCAGAGGCGCTATTCCCCAACGTCTTGTTTTCACGGCGTCGCCCAACAGCCCGCCAGACAGCTACCGGATGGCTCTTTCCCTTCACATGGATGAGGGTTGGCCCGTCGCAGGCGAATTGGCCCTCGACGCGGCGGGTGGTGTGTTCGTCGAGCAGGATTTCGCCTGCCGCGGCGGCCTGCATCAGCCGCGCCGAAAGATTGACTACGTCGCCCATCACCGTGTACCCTCGTTGCGTTTCCGAACCGACATCGCCGGCAAAGACCGCCCCCGAGGCGACGCCAATGCGCTGAGCGGTGATGAAAGGCAGGCCGCTCACCGCCTGGCGCATCTCCAACGCACAGCCTACGGCGCGCGCTTCGTTGTCTTCATGAGAGACCGGCGCGCCAAAGAGGAGATGCAGTAAACTGCCCTTGTCGCCTGTGCTGATCCAGTTGAGCCGACCGCCGTAACGGTGGATGATGGCCTGCATAGCGGCGAAGTATTCTTGCAATTTATCGCCTGCCTGAGGGTCGTCATCGTAATCCAGGCCAGAAAAGCCGACGAACAGACTGGCCACGCAGCGATGTTCACCGACGAATTGAGGTTGGCCTTGGCGGATTTGTTCATAGACCGTCGGCGGCAGATAGAGCACCAGGTGTCGTTCGATCTGGCGGGCAGTTGCTTCGTCGAGGCGGCCCCAATCGGGCAGGGGCTCAGCGCCCTGGGGGGGACAAGGCGCGGTTTCCAGGAGGCAAAAACCCTGCTGCTCGGCGCGGAAAGCGATCCCCATTTTCTCCCAGGAGACGCCAGCATCGTCGAGGCAGCCACCCCACACCCAGATTTCACCGGCGGCAGCATGCTGTTCGGCCAACGCCATCTCGTCGAGCGGGCGACCGGCCAAGACGAAACTCAAACCCTGCCGCGGCTCTCCCACACTCACGGCAAGCACGGGGCCAGCGCTGAGGCCGATTTTCATGCGCAACTGAAAGGTGCCAAAGCGGGTTTGCACCGCGCCGAAATCGGCCATGCGCGCCTGCATGGCCTGGGCGCAAGCGCAGGCACGCGCCACTGCCTGGGGCAAATCGCCGCCGGGTGCAGGGAATTGGCAGGTAATGGCGTCGCCGCCGAACTTGATCACGTCGCCGCCAAAGGCGTTCACCAGGTTGATCATGGCGGTGAAATAGGCGTTGAGGATGCTTGTCAGCTCCTCGGCGCCCTCTTTGCCCACCGCCGCCAGCGCCTCAGACATGGCCGTAAAGCCGGATACATCGGCCAACAGCACAGCAGCCAGGCTGCGCTCCTGCCAGTGGGTTTCGCCAGCAGGGTCGGCGAGCACGCGGCGCAAGACGGAAAACGGCAGATAGGCGCTGATGGCCGCTAAGAGGCTAGGCGGGGTGGGCATGGCGGCAGCGGGGTGGCTCATCGGCTGTAACCTTCAAGACTGACGACCGGCAAATAGAGACGGTAACTCTCTTCGCCAAACGACCCTCGCACGCCGAACTTGGTGAAATGACGCGTTGCGCCGCTCAGCCAACCGGTGGCCGGGTTGAAGTACAGGTTTTCCAGCGCCACCCATGCCTGGCGCAGCGGCGAGTAGAACATCACTTGTAAGCTGTGGGCATCCGCGGCGGCTGGCAACTGCTCAGCAGGTACTAAGAAGCTGATGCGGATGGGTTGGTCGAATTCCTCTGTGATCAGGTTGCCCTGGCTATCACGGGCTTCGAGATCGTAAGCGAAGCCGATGAAGGCCTCGCCGCCCGGCATAGCCGCATGCGGCGTAGCGCACACTGTCACCTGGCCGTCAACGGGGAAAGCGCCCGCCGGGATGGTCACCAAGGCGGCCGGTTGGTTGCCGCTGCTGGGCAAGTTCAAGCGCATGAGACGGGCGGCGTCGAAACTCCAGCACAACGTATCCGGCAGAGCCTCGGGGGCAGCCTCCAGGGCCAAATTGATGGCCGAGAGCGTGCCGGTCAGCACATCCAGGATGATTTTCTGGCTGAGGTAATAGGCGTCGGCCACGGGGTCTTCGTAAGCGGCCCATATCGTCCAGCGGGTGTTGGATGCGACGGGCAAGTGATAACCGCCCGCCAGTGTGGCGGTGACCTCGACGTAGCCCAGCCGCGAGGTGCCAAAGACGTGTACAACGGCTGTCGGACTGATGGCCGAGGCCGGCGTGACCGAGAGAGCGCCGCTGATCAGCGCCGCATCACGCCGGATGAAAGCCAGGTGGAGCGGATTGCTGGCCGGCCCATTCCACGCGAGCGGCGAAGGCGCAAAATAGAGAGACGACATCTCGGCAGGCACGTAAGCCCCCACCCAATAGCTGCCCGATGGCACGCTGATCGTGAAGGTGCCGTCGGGGCCGCTCACCCCCTCGAAGCTCAAACCCCATTCGGCTGAGCCAGCTCTACCGCGGGCATAGACGCGCACATAGGGCGCCGGGGCGCCATCGAGGGTGACGCTGCCTGTGATCAGGGCGTCCAGGCGTCGCACGTAAAGGCTGATTGGCTGTGTCTCGGTCATGCCGGCGGTAAGCAGCACATCGTAGAGTCCTGTCGTTGGGTCGGCCACATAACCGCTCGACGGGTCCACCCACAGCCCGATTGTCCAGTGCGTGTCAGTGAACGGCAGGGGCACGCGCAAATTGAACTCGTAGGGGTCTTTGCCCGGCCACAGGGAATCCTGCACCCACTGATGGTCTTGAACGGCGAAGACCTCGGCGCGCGCCTCCACCGCCCCCTTGGCGCGGTCGAGCAGGCGGCCATGAATGCGGCTGGCGGCTGTTTGCAGGGTGAGATGCACATCGGTAACGGTCTGAGCCATTGACAGCGGAACGACAACGCTCCCGCCGGAGAGGTAATCGCTGCCCGAGGGAAGCCAGGCGTTGAGCGTGTAAGTCATATTGCCGGGCACACGCAGGTTGAAATACCCCCCCATAGCCCGCCTGGCGTCCACCAGCCAGCAATGGGTAGGATTACAGGAGTACGCATACACTGTAGCCACCGTATCGGTCAGCGGGTCGCCTAGCTCGTTGGTCAGGAAGCCTTGCAAGGTGCTGTCGCGGTAGTGCGCCATGAAATTGACGTCGCTGGCGATCTGACCAGCTTGCAGGCGGCCTTCGCGCACTTGGGGAGGCCAAACGAACCAATACGACGCCTGGGCATTGTTCAACAACAGGCTGGCACGCCATTCGCCGGGGGTGAGAGCCAGGTTGTAATAGCCGTCGGCGGCAGTGGTGGTGGTAACCCAGTCGCCCGAATCCGTCCAGGCCTGCACCACCACGCCCCCCAGGCCCAGGCCAGTGGCAATATTGACCACGCGGCCGTTGAGCCAGGCCGAGCGGGATGCCGCCGGGCGCAGGAAGAGAGGCTCGAGCGTGCGGTCGGCGAAGACGTCAATGAACGCGCCATTATCGAGAGGGGGCAAAAGCCCGATGTTGGGGTCAACGCTCAGCCAAAGCCGATAACTGCCCGCCAGCACAGAGACGGCGAAATAACCGCCGTCCTCGACCAGGGTGCTAAAGCAACCGCCCTCGTCGCGGCACAGGCGAACGGTGACGGAATGGTACGGTGGCGGGTTGAACGCTTCGTCCAGCACGCTGCCCTCAACCAGGTAATAGACTGCTGGCATGACGGTGAAATCCACAGAACGCATCTCGACTTCAGCCGGCTCGGAGGAGAATTGTAACCACTGGCCCCAGCTCTGGTCGAAATACCAGCCCGAGGCAGCATTGTTCGATTGCACCCACACATACCACAGCCCCGGCCCCAGTGACATCTCATAACGGCCATTCGCATCGGTGCTGGTCATCTTCCGCTGGCCACTGTTGAATTGATAAGCCAGCACCCAGGCGTCGGCGACGGCGCCATCGCCTTGCAGCATCACATAGCCCGACAACCACTTGGTGGGCGTGATAGCCTGCAAATCATACACGCGGCTGATGACATCGGTGGTAGTCACCAGCTCAAAGATGTTGTCTGGCCCAAACGGCACCTCCCAATCGAATTGCAGCGCATCCGGCAAGAAGAATTGCAACACATATGTCCCTGGCTGCAAGCCGCCAAAGAAGAACTCGCCAGCTGCGTCGCTGCTGGTCCAGGCGGTGTACCCCAAGCTGGAGGCGTGCAAGAACACATCCACCCCCGGCACCACACAGCCCGGGCAGGCTGAGTAGCTGGGGGGATACTGCAGTTTACCGATGAAATTAGCCGCTTTCAGGGTGAGAGTGTAGGTTTGCATGGCGCCGATCTCGTATTGCGTCCCTGTGAACATCATAAAAGCGTGGACTTCCGATGGGCTGTAGTGAAGGGGGTTGATGGAAGGGGGCAAAGCCTGGACGTAATTCTGACCCGTAGGCATACCGCCGAACTGGTAGAACAGGTTGCCGGGGCCGATGTCCGATGCAGAGTATTGCGAATAACTGCCGTCCTGGCTCCAGCCATAAACTTGCGTCAGGATGGTATCTCCCAGCGGATCGTAGACGCGGCCGCGGATCGAAGGATAGGTGACACGCACCACCCCCAAGTTATGAAAAGGCAACGCCGTCGAGAGGGTGAAGCTGAGCGGCAAGGATTGTGTCCAGGTAATCGAATTCGTGTCGTTGGGCTTCGCTATAAGGGAATAGGAGCCGTGGGGCAAGGCCATGCTGAATTGACCGAGATCATTGGTTGGGGCCATGAACATGTCGCTCACGTTGAGCGCCATCACCCGCAACCAGGCCGGGTAGGGTGGGTCACCCAACACCGGGGGAAGAGACTGAAACAGGGGATCGGCGACCGAACCGACGACATTGGGAGACTGCAAGGTAAGGGTAAAGACCTGCGGTTCAGTGCCAATCGTCACCATCTGGCGGGGAGAGTTGGCCAGGGCGGGGATTTCGGCCCCGACTGGCCAGGCTTGCAACCAATATTGGTGACCGATCAAAAGGTCTTCGAAGACAGCCGCTTGCGGCGGGACAATCTGTTGTCGCCGCAAAGTTCCGTTATACTCCCCCACCCACACTTCGGCCTGGCTGCCGTTGGTCACATACACCGTGAGCTGGGAGGAACGCTGGTTAGCGGCAGACGGCTCAAGAACGTCGTGATCGAGGACCTGTCTGACAGCGGGGAGCGCCTCCGCTGGCGGATTAACTTTCCCCTCCTCATCAGAGGAGAAAAGCGCTCTCTGTGCGCCAGCGTTCACCGCTTTCAGCGAGACGAACAGCAGCATCAGCGGCAACAGACAGGCCACCCCCACGATCAACCAGCGCCAGGCAGGCAGTGTGTGTGGGGAGAGGGTATGAGTTGAGTATATGCTTTTCATGGGGACATCTCCTTTGACGTGCTAATGAATAGCTCAAGTCAATCACTCGCCGCTGTCGTCGGTCGCAGAAGGCGAAAGGCGGCTGAAGGGACACTCAAATTATCGCATATTTTTGCCGAATCAGGCATTAGCACTTCAGCGGTAAAATCATCGCCACAAGGGAGAAATCGAGACCAAGGGGCACAGCATCCCCCTAAGGAAGGACGCTACAAACAAGACAACACCCTGCCATCAGCGAATGGCAGGGTGTCTTTGGTGGAGATGGCGGGACTCGAACCCGCGTCCGAAAGATTAGACCCTCAGATTTCTACGAGCGTAGTCTCTCGTTTGCAATCGCCGGCTGGCGCACGAGCGACAGAGCGTTCAACCGGTTAGCCGCTGAAGCCCGAAAGCTTCTCTTTCGCACGTTTAGCGGCATGGCGTGCGGCACTCTGACTTTTTAGCGCCCGACTCAACCGCCGGTCAGAGGACGGGGCTGGCGGACGTGGCTCTGCAAGAGAGCCAGGGCTGGTTCCGTTCGCTTATGCAGCGAGAGGAAGAGCAGCGTAAGCAGTGCTGTTGGCACTTTGTTTTGCGCTGAGTTTACGAGGTCGGCGCCTCTCGGCTCGCCATCTGGGGTCAGCCTCCTCCGTCGAAGCCTGTCATCCCCAGGCGCATCAATTATACCACTGGCGAGGCAATCCAGTGGCTGTTGGCGCGCTGCTGGCTTCTGGCATATCTCTTGCACCCTGTGTGCCAGACCCAGATAGAGACCCCTATGGCCAAGCGCATCGGCTTCCACTACTTTTCCGACACACTGCACTACCGCGAGAGCGATCTGGCCGCCTGGCTGCCCGAATTGCGCGCCCTTGGGGCCGAATGGCTCACCCTGAAGGCGCCCGCCGACCGGGCTATCCCCGAGACGTTCGTGCGCGCTTTGTTGCACGCCGGCATTCAGCCTGTCTTACACTTTCATCTTCCCCTCGGCCTCTCCAACCGGGCGGAGAGTCTGAACTTGCTCTTCGAGGTGTATGCCCGTTGGGGGGTGCGCTATGTGGTCATCTTCGACCGCCCCAATCGGCGCGCCGCCTGGCCGACAGCGGCTTGGGCACAGCAAGACCTGGTCGAACGTTTTCTCGATCTCTATCTGCCGCTGGCCGAAGCCGCGCTGAGCGCTGGCCTGACGCCCATCTTCCCGCCGCTGGAACCCGGCGGCGACTATTGGGATACCGCCTTCCTGCGCGCCGCCTTGCAAGGGATTCAACGCCGCGGGCACACTGCTCTGCTCGAGACGCTGCTCATTGGCGCCTATGGCTGGGCTTCCAACCGCCCGCTCGACTGGGGAACAGGCGGCCCTGAGCGCTGGCCAGCCGCCCGCCCCTATCACACACCCGCGGGTGAGCAAGACCAACGCGGCTGGCGTATCTTCGATTGGTATCTGACCATCACCCAAGCCGTCTTGGGCCAACCGCGTGGGATTCTGCTCCTGGCAGCAGGCAGTTGCCCGGCAGACCAAGCCGACCCAAGCCGGCCAGCCATAGACGCCGCGGCCCATGCTCAACGCAATCTGACCCTGGCGCGGCTGATGGCTGGCGAAACCGTCGAGGGGCTTGAAGCTGTCCCTGCCGAAGTGCTGGCTTGCAATTTCTGGCTGCTGGCGGCTGCGCCGCACAGCCCCCATCGAGCGCAGGCCTGGTTTCAGCCAGAAGGCAATACCCTGCCTGCCGTGGGCGTCTTGCGGCAATGGGCCGCGCAGCGCGAACACGCTGCCCCGGGAGCGGCGCAACCGCCCGCCCTCGGCCAGTAGCGCCTGCGGCATTACCTGCTTCTCCCCGCCAACGAAGGCGGCTTCACTGATAGGCAATGGCAGGTGATCCGCGTCTTCGTCGAAAAATACCGTCCAACGGTGGGCTTTTCGCTTGCTGAGGCAGCGCAAGCCCAACGCGTCACCGTGATAGGCAGCGAAAAAGCCTTTTCCGCAGCCACCCTGCAAAAGCTGCCGGCTGCGCGCTGGAGCGCCTCAGCGAAGATGGCACAGAAATTGCAACGCAACTTGCTAACTTGTGAGAGGTGTCTCATGTCCATCGAAAAATTGTCTTCCCCGCAAGCCGCCACGTCCGATTCGCCCACCCGTCCTTCCGTTCACAAGCCCGTCATCAAAGTGGTCGGCATGGGCGGAGGGGGGAGCAACGCCGTCAACCGGATGATCGAACTGGGCCTCAGCGGCGTCGAATTCGTGGCGGCCAACACCGACTGCCAAGCGTTGAAACACAGCCTGGCCCCGCTAAAGATACAACTCGGCCCGCAATTGACGCGTGGTTTGGGCGCAGGGGGCAAGCCCGAGATCGGCAAGGCAGCCGCGCTGGAAAGTTATCGTGAACTGGAACAGGCTCTACAAGGGGCCGATATGGTCTTCCTCACCGCTGGCATGGGCGGCGGCACCGGCAGCGGCTCAATCGGCGTGGCCGCTCGCATTGCCCGTCACCTCGGCGCGGTGACCATCGCCATTGTCACCACCCCCTTTGCCTTCGAGGCTGGCCGCCGTCAGGCCAACGCCCGCCAGGGCCTGGAGGCGCTGCGCCCGAACACCGACACGCTCATCGCCATCCCCAATGACCGGCTGTTGTACGTGGCGCCCAGAGACCTCTCCCTGGATATGGCCTTCCGCCTGGCCGATGATGTCTTGCGCCAGGCAGTGCAAGGTATTACCGAGCTGATCACCGAAACAGGGCTGATCAACGTGGATTTTGCCCATGTGCGGCGGGTGATGAAACTCGGCGGCGGGGCGCTGATGGCCATAGGCCAAGGGCAAGGCGCAAACAAGGCCCGCCAGGCCCTCGAACAAGCTCTGCATCACCCCCTGCTGGAGAGCACCTCTCTGGACAACGCCGCCGGTATCCTGATCAACTTTACCGGTGGGAGCGACTTATCGCTGTTCGAAATCAGCGAGGCAGTCTCATACCTGCGCAACCAAGCGAATCCCGATGCCGAGATTGCCATGGGCGTCACAACCGCCGAATGCTTCGACAACCGCGCCCAAGTGATCCTCATCGTCACCGGGCTGGGATCACCCACCCTGGAGGAGACCCTGCCCGGTATGCGTCTGGGCGCAGCAGTTGCGCCGCGGCACGGCGAGATGGAATCAGCCGTTGTCCTCACCCAAGCAATGGCCGTCGAAGCGGCTACGCCCAACCAGCTCGACTTACCGGCTTTCATGCGCCGTCGCTCTTAGCGCCTAAGCCACGGATTGGCACGGCTCTCTAAAGTTTGATGAACGCCTTTTGCCTGACACGAATGAAAAATACCCTGTAATTTGCGTTTCGTCGTCCAAGAGGTCTCGACCATGACTCTCACTTTTCTACTCTCCCGTATCGAAATTGCCCTGTGGAACGCTCTTCTATCGGTGCTGACCGTTCTACGAGAGTTACGCGCCAGGCGACACGAAAGCCGCCCCGCCACGTGGCAACAGGTTGCCGCGCAAACCTGCTTGTGGGCTGCTATTGGGCTGGCCTTGGGTTTTACACTCGGTCTGTTGGGGATTCAAGCCTGGTAAGGGTTATGTGGAGGAGATGAATATGCGCATCATCTTGACGATTGTTGCTCTGGTAGTAGTGATTGCTTCTGTTGCTTTCCCTGGGCTATGTCAAGCCGCCAGCGGCGCGCCTAATTCGGCGGATTTTGGCTACGGAGGCCGCCTGGACGTTGACGGCTTGCAGGTCCCGCAGGCCATCAACGCAGCCGCGGCAATGGGGCTGGATTGGATCGCGCTGGATTTCGATTGGGCCAAACGCTGGCCCGACCCTAACGCAGCACCCGACCTGGAAGGCCTCACTCAGGCCATCCACCAGGCTCACGATAAACGGCTGAACGTCTTGCTCTCGATCAGCCACGCTCCCGATTGGGCCAAAAGCGCCGAAGGGCCAGATGCCGCTGCTACCGCCAACCTGGTCGTCAGCCTATCGCGCTTGTACGGTGATGCCCTGCAGGCCGTGGAACTTTTCCCCTCGGCCAACACCACAGACGGCTGGGGAGCGGCGGCTTCTCCGGCGGCCTACCTGAACCTGCTGCGAAGTGTGTCTGCCGCCCTCAGCGACGACCATCGCCAGATATTACTGGTCGCTGGCGGTTTGACGCCCCCCGGCCGCCAGGCCGCCCCCGGCGATATGGACGATAGGCAATTTCTCGCCGAGCTATACGATCGCGGCGCTGCCCCGCTGATACCAATTGTCAGCATGCGATTGCCACTCTTGACCGGCGACCCCATGCAAGCAGCCAGCGAGAGCGAACATCGCGTCTTGCGGCACTTCGAAGAGATTCGGCAGGTGATGCGCCAGCATAACCACAAGGAAGGACTGATCTGGATTACGGCCTTTAGCTGGCCCAACGGCAGCCTGTCGCCAGAGGATAGCGCCTACGCCCGGCCCGAAGAACAGGCACACTGGCTGTCCAAAGCCTACCGCCTGCTCAAGGCCCAGCTTTTCATCGGCGCCGCTTTCTTCAGCCAGCTCAACCCCGCTTCTGCCGAGGCATCCTCCCCGCCGCCCAGCATCATTCAGCCAGACATCAGCTTACACCCGGCCTTTTCCAGCGTCAGGGAAGTCATCACCCCCAACGGCACAACCAGCTTCGAAATCGTATTCTCTAAGGTAACCGACGAGAAAATCATCTTCAAGAAAGGCGTTTCGCCATGAAAACCCCCCGCTTATGGCCTACACTCGCCTTTACGCTGTATTTGCTTATCGGGCTGCTGCTCGGTGCAAACTTGCGCGCCGCCCTGGCCCAGGTGCTCCCCTCTCGGCAAGCGCCCCCTGCGGGCCCCAGCGAACAGCGCTCCATCCTGATCGTTTTTGTAGATGACCTAACTGTGTCCCGCCCCCGCCTGCAAGGCTCCTGGCTGATGGTTTACGCCTCTATTGCCCATCCTCTCAGCTTGTTCCCAATCTATCCCAGCCTTTCAGACACCCCCTCCACTCGCCACGAAGTCCTCGACCACCAGTTAGAACAAACCTTTGGCCTGACAGGCAGTCACCGCCTGAGCCAGGATTTCCTGCAGCTACTCAAGGACAAACGCCGCTTGAAACTGGACGGTTATATCATCCTGGACAAATACTCCCTCGCCCGGCTTCTCGATGCCTGGGAAAAAGTCAACAGCCACCCTGGCGCACAGGCCACCTTGCCAGCCTTGCCACGCCCGTGGGAACAGCCAGCTGAAGCGCTCAATCACCAGAAGGCCGTTTTGAGCTATCTATGTAAAAGAGCCACTAACGCTCGACTCGACCTCAACAGCCTCTACAAGGAAACGCGAGAACATATTGCCACCGACCTCCCCCCCAAACAATTCATTACCGAGTGGCAATACCTTCTCGACAACAGTGTCGACCGCACCTGTGAGTTTCCCACCTTCCAAAAGTAAACGATTCACGCTGCCAACCACGCGTCACGTGCATCACTCGCAAGCTAAAAACTACTGCCGCACCCTCGGGAGCCAGCATGGACATCTCATTCGTCGCCGCCCTCCAATTACTCATCGCCAGCATGGTCTTCGTTATCGGCGTAAGCACCTTTGCCATTGGCATCTTCATCCTGGTCAACAAGGCCTTGGGGAAAGAATTGCGCACCCTCAGCAGTCAAACCGCCCGCCTGGCGCAAAAAGGGCTGGCCGAGGATGTGGCCGGCCTGGTGGGCAACGCCTCGGCGTTACTCAGCGCCATCAACGACTTGATTCGCACCGCCACCGGCATCGGCGTTTTCCTGGCCATCACAGGCATCGTACTGATGCTCATTTCTTTCTGGATGCTGCTACAGATTCAACTGCCCATCGGATGACCCCCTTAACCCACATAATGCAGAACGAGCCGGGCGACAATCCAGCAAATCCTTGTTCTCTGTGCAAGGACTCATTTGGTTGAACACTATGTTACCCAGTCTGGCGTTATTGAAACAATCATTGCCTGAGGCAGATTGGCAGCCGACGCTGAGCGCGCTGCGGCAAGACGCCTTGATTTGGCAGGCAGTGCAAGACGAAGAGATCGTGCGCCGCGTGAAAGAGCAAGGGGGGGGCGTCCCCGCCGATTGGTCGCCGGCCGCCCTGGGGTTAGCTGCTCTGCAAGTGCCGCTTGACCCGCAGACGCTGCGCCAAATCCCCCTGGCGGGCGTGGAGCCTGCCCTGGCGCGACGCGCCGCCCAGACCTTCGAACGTTTTGCCAGGCAACGCACCAGAGCCTCCAGAGCCTGCTCACAGGCCGTTCAGCCAGCCCTGGCGCAGGCCGCTCTGCTGGCGCTGGCTTTGCGTGAACGCCGCCGCCTGACTGGAAATTGGCAGGGATTGGGCGAAGAGTTACGCCGCGTGGCCGAGCCGAGCGCCTGGCAAACACCCGTGGCTTGCCTTTACGGCATGGTCAGCGACCCGCTGGAGATGCTGGTCGCCCTGCTCCCCCCACAACCCGATGCAGACACCTATCGGTTAATTTTGCACGCTTTGCTGAGCAACCCCCTTTCTGCCGCCGAACAACTGACCGCCCTGCAAAGCCTGCAAGAACACCTGGCCAGCGAAGCCCTGGGCTGGCTAAACGCTGTGGCCGAGAGCCGTCCCGATCTGGCCAGCCAGCTCGCCCAGAAATACATTGACGAGCTTCCTGCCAAGCGAGCGTCAGCTGCGGCGCCGTTCCTTCACACCCCCATTGATCTCATCGGCCAAGCGCTCCACCAGGCCGAGATATACCGTCTGGCCGGGCGCATCCCCCAGGCGCTCGACGGGCTGGAACGCGCTCAAGCGCTGGTCAACCGCTTGAGCGCCGATCTCGCCGCCCGGCAAGCGCAGACGCTGGCTCAGGCTGCCCAAACATCCAGCACAGCCGTTATCCACGCCTGGCAGCAGGCCGTGGAGCTGGCCCCCGACGAAACCGCTTACCGCGCCGCGCTGGCCCTGGCGCTGCTCGATGCCGGGCGTCTTGCAGAAGCCGCTTTGCACCTGGAGCAGCCCACGACTTTCGCGATGCGCCTGGCCGCTGCCCGCCTTGCCGCTCTGCAGGGCGACCCCGCTGCCCGCGATTTGGCGCTGGCCGCCCTGGCCGAAGCCCACCAAGCTGCCACCGCCGAGCTGGCCTGCCTGGCCGAAATCCTGCTCGATAGCCACGCCTTTGCCGAAGCCGCCCGCGCCGCTGCATTGGCCGTCGAGCGCCAACCGGCCAACCCCCGCCTGCTGGCGCTGTGGGGGCAAGCCCAGGCAGCCAATAGCCACTTCCCAGCCGCGGCTGAAGCCTATCAACTGGCCGTCCTTCTCGCCGCGCACGAACCGGCCTACCGTCGTCAGTTGGCGGCCTGCCTGGAGGCGCTCGGCGATTTCGAGAACGCCCTGGCCGAACGCCGTTATCTCGTCCAGGAGCCAGCCGCAGCAACGCGACCTGAATACCTCAGCGATTTGCGCGCCCTGGCCGCTTGCGCCCTGCAAGCCGCTCGCCCGGCCATGGCCGCCGAAGCCTGTGAGCAAGTGCTGGCGCTCGACCCGCACGATGGCGAAGCCCACGCCGACCTGGCTGAGGCCCACGCCGCCCTCGGCAACCTCCAGGCCGCCAAAGACCATTGGCTGACAGCCACCCGCCTGGCCCCGCACTTGGCGCATCCGTGGCTGGCCCTTTCTCAAGCGCTGACCCGCACCGGCCACGCGGACAAAGCCATCGAGACGCTGCGCGCAGCCGTGCAAGCTCTCCCCGCCAACGCCGACTTGCAACTGGCCTTGGGCCAAGCCTGTCTCGACGCCGGTTCTCCTACCCAGGCTTTACCTGCCTTGCAGCAAGCCTTCAGGCTGGCAGCAGACAACCGCCAAGCCGCTTTGCGCCTCGGCCAGACGCTGCGCCAGCTCGGTCATGCAGAAGAAGCCCGCCGCACCCTGGCGTCTGCTTTTCAGCAATGTCCCAACGACCCCGAAGTGGCTTACGCCTACGCCCGCGCCCTGCTCGATGTGGGCCAGGTGGATGAAGCGCTCGATCCGCTGGCGTTAGCAATTGCCGCCAGTCCCCCGCAAGCCGCGCCGTATCTCGATTACGCTCGCGCTCTGTTGGACAAGGGGCGCAATCCCGAAGCCGCCGTCGCTGCCATCGAAAACGTCCTGACGATGGAGGCCTCTCCAGACGAGAAGGACGAGGCGCAAGCGCTGCTGGGAGATGCGCTGTCGGCGCAGGGAGACCTGCCCGCCGCTCTCAGCGCCTACCAGACGGCTCTCAAGTCCGCCTTGGCTGCCGACGAGGCCTGGCGTGAACGGCTGACGCTGGGTCTGGGGCAAGTGGCCATGGCCTGCAACAAACCCGAAGTGGCCGTAGCCGCCTTGCAGGAGGCCGTTCAGGCCGCGCCTGCCGACCCCCGCCCTCAGCGCTTGCTGTGTGAGGCCTACCGGCTGGCAGGGTTGCCCCACGACGCTCTCAAGGCGGCGCGCAGGGCGTTCGACCTGGCCAGAGACGATCTGGATACCCTGCTCTGGTTTGCCGAACAGGCTCTGGAGCTGGGCGAGCCACAGGTCGAAATCGTCGCACTGCTCAAACAGGCTGCCCCGCTCGTCCCCGCTCATCCCCAATGGCTGCTACGCCTGGGCAAAATCCAGGCCAGCGTAGGCGATCGCCCCACGGCGGCGCAAACCCTGCAGAAAGTGGCAGCCTCTGCCGAAGCCATGCCCGCCGATTTACAGCAGGCCGCTCAGCTCCTGAGCGAACTGGACGAACCGGCCTTGGCTGCCGATTGTCTGGAACGCCTTGCCAACCAGCAACAGTCCGACAGCCGCTCGGCTGTTGCAACCCTCGACCGCCTGGCGCAGCTCTATCAGCGAGCCGGCAACACCCCGGCCGCCCTGCAAGCTCTGGCGCGGGCGATCGCCCTAGACCCGACCAACCCTGCCATCTACCAGGCCCAGGCCGATATTCTGCTGAGCGCCGGTTATGCCGACAAGGCTTTGGCCTGCCTGGAGGACGCGCTGTCCCGCTTGCCAGACGACGCCGGCCTGCGTCAGCGCGCCGCCATGATTTTACGCTCACGCGGCAGGCTGGAGGAGGCTTTGGCGCACATCGAAGCCCCCCTCGCCGCGGCAGGCGCCGCTCGGCCCTCAGGCGCTGCGCTGAGTTCGGGCGCTGAAGTGCAGGTGCGCATTCTGGCCGCTGAGATGGCACGCGCTCTCTTGCGGCCCACGCAGGCACGCGCCTGGCTGAACGGCTTGGCAGATACAACCGGCGAGGCAAACTTTCATTGCCTGCGCGTCGAACTGGCGCTGGAGGCCGCAGCCGAGATCGAGGCAGGCGTATGCCTAACGGCAGCCTTGGCAGCCCTGCCAACCGACGCTCACACCCATCCGCGCTTCTTGGCCGCTCAGGCCCGTCTCACCATCCGGCGCGGCCAATACGCCGAAGCATCGCAGATGCTCACAGAGGCTCTGAAAAGCCACGAAAGTGTCCCGGACTTGGATGGCGAAAGCCTGCTGGCGTTAGCCGAGGCCTGGGCTGAACTTTGGGAATGGGACAGGGCGATTTTGCTGGCGCGGCGGGCAAGCAATTTGGCTTCACAGGCGGCAGCAGGGCATCTCAGCCTGGCAAGCATCCTGGCGCGCCGCGCCGAATTTCAGCACTTGTGCCAAGCTGCCGGGGTGGTTGCCCATGCTCCCGGTAAAGCGGCGCTGGCCGAGCACAGCCGCGCTTCGTTCGAAGCTGCCATCCGGGCAGGGCGGCGCGCTTTGGGCAAAGCCGCTACGACCGAGAGCGAAGCTATTGTGTCCCGTTGGCAGGCACGCGGCCTGGCCGCTTTCCACCCCAGCCTGGAAGCCAGCCGGGCTTTGGCTAACCTGCCTGCCGACCCTCGCCCAGCCGAGACACTGGCGGCGCGCTTGGCCGTCTTACGCATGGCCTCCCCTCCAGACGAGGCCGTGCTGCAACAGGCTATCGAGGAGGCACGAAACAGCCCGGCACATCCCCTGCTTCAGATGCAATTGGCACTGCTGGTGGCTCGCAATGACCCCGGCGAGGCGCTGGCAATCGTCCACAAGTTGCCGCCTGCCCTCGCTGAACCGTTGGCAGCTATTGGGCAGGCGTTGACGGCGCATTTTGCCCTGGCAAGCGGGGATCTGCCAGCCGCCCGAGGCGCCATCGAGACCGCTTTGGGATTATGGCCAAATGAGCCACACTGGCACAGGCTGGCAGCACACGTCGCCCGAGCGAGCGACGATGCAGCAGCAGCCGTCGAGCATCTCGAAGCCGCAGTCCGCCTCGAACCGAAAGTCGCCGACCATCACCTGGCGCTGGGGCAAGCGCTGCTGGCCCAGCCCCACCTCGAAGCCGCCCAGTTCCAGGGCGCCCTGCGCGCCATCGAGCGCGCTTGCCAATTAGACCCCGAACTTGCCCCAGGCTGGCTGACGCTGGCAATGGCGCACAAGCAGGCCGGCCACTTCGACGAGGCCCGCCGCTGCGCCGAAAAAGCTGCCGCCCTGGCCCCGCAAGAGGCTGAGCCGTTCATCTTGCTGGCCGAGTTGGCCTTGCTGGTCAACGATGCCCCAAAGGCTTATGCCCATGCTCAATCGGCCGCAACGCGGCAACCTCACCAGACGCCAGCCGCTATCATCCTGGCGCGCGCCCTCGAGGCGCTGCATCGCCCAGACGAGGCCATTGCAGCACTGGAGCAAGCCATCTCGGCCAGCGACGACCCCTTGCCATTGCACCTGACCCGCCTGCGCCTCTTGCGCCAGGCTGGCAAGAGCGCTGCGGCGCTGGAAGCAGCCAGCGAGTTGGTGCGGCAATATCCCCGCCAGCTCTCGCTCCTGGCCGAGCTGGCTCAAGCGCAAGCCGAAACAGGTCAGTTCGACGCCGCTATCGAGAGCGCTCGAACGGCGCTCAAAGAGGCTTCGGCGGCGCAGGATAGGCCGGGGACTTTAGACGACGAAGTGCTGGCGCGTTTACATCACCTGCTAGGCAGTTTGTTGCGCAAGGCCGGGCAACTCGATCAGGCCATTTACCACCTGAACGAGGCGGTTGCCTGGCTGCCTAGCTGGGTGAAACCCTACCTGGATTTGGGGCTTGCCCATCAGGAGCGGCGTCAGTTTGCCAGGGCGGTGGAGGTGTTCAAACAGGCCACGCGGGCTGCGCCGCGCGATTACCGCCCCTATTACCGCGCCGGGCTGGCGCTCAAGGAAGTGAAGGATTACCCGGCAGCCGAGGCCATGCTGCGCCGGGCTGCGGCGCTGGCCCCCCAGGAGGTGGGCATTCGCCGCCAATTGGCGGCTGTGGCCGCACTCAACCTGGTGCATAGCCGCTCCCCCTTAACCCACAATCTCGAAGTGTGAGAGCCGACGCCCATGTTGACATCTCCCCGCTTGCCTTTTGCCGAACGTCCCCTGCGCCGCGAGACATTGCTGGCGCTGCTGCGCACCGCGCTGACCGTAGGCGAGACACGCTATGCCCACAATTTGGCGCTGGCCTGGCTGGCGGCGTATCCGGGCGATTTGCTGGTGAAACTGTTGCAAGCTCAGGCGTTGTATCAGGGCGGCAGTTTGCAGCAAGCCGCCGAGTTGTTACACGCCCTGACGGTGGTTGACCCAGAGTTTTACGAAGCACAGGAATTGCTGGCCAAGGTGCGCGCCGCGCTGAACGATCCCCGCCGAGACGAGACGTACCAGCAACTGTTGGCCCTAGGCGGCACGCCGGCTCCCCATCTCGCCCTGCCCAAGAGTGCGCATATCTTGCAAGAGACACGGCAATTGATGACGCGGGGGCAATGGGATCAGGCCGAAGCGCTCATCCATCAGGTGCTACCGGCCAACCCGGCCCAACCGTTGACTGCAGTGACACATCTGCGGGTGCAATACGCCAGCCGCAAATTGCCCGCTGCGGCGATTTGCGCCCTGGCGCAGTCGTATCATCAGCGCTGGCCTGAGTGTCTGGCCATAATGCTGATTCTGGCCGATAGTTTGATGGAGGGTGGCGAGGCAGATGTGGCTGTGGCTTTGTTGCACCAGGCCGCCGCCAAAGACGTGGCTGCGCAGGTGCCGAACCGCCTGTGGGGGGCGCAACACCCTTACCGTAGCCTGTGGCCCGAATTGCTCGAATTTCAGGCCGACGCCCTCACCGCTCCCCAACAGATTCCCATCCCGGCGGCTGTGGCAGCGATAATGGGTTGGAATCGCCTTCCGCGGCCGACAGGGGCCAGCCAGCCGTCTGTCAGTCAAGCGCCGGAGGGCATTCCATCCCCCTTGCCACAGCTCGAGCGGCACTCGCGCCCTCGGGCAAAGAGCGGCAGAGCCTTGCCCGAAAGTCTGCGCCCGATACAAGCCGAATTCGAACACGTCGCCGCCAGGCTAAAGCAGCCCCATCTGGCGCGCAGCGAGGGCCGTTTCCCCATTTACGTCATTCTCAGCACCCGCCAGGGCTTGCAAGCTCAATACGGCGTGGCAGGCGCGGCCTGGCTGGACGAGGCAATGCAGGCTCTGGTCAGCGCCGTGCGCACCCGCCCCGGCTGGGGGGCGCGCCTGTTCTACGCCGACGAGCACGGCTCACCCCCCGCCCGCCACAACGACGCTTGGAGCATCAAACTGGCACTGGCCGACCTCGACGCCGAGCTGGCGCAACACGGCGAGATGATCGGCGCCGTGCTAATCGTCGGCGGCCCAGAGATCGTCCCCTTTCACCATCTGCCCAATCCAGTGGATGACGCCGACGCCGATGTGCCGTCGGACAACCCCTATGCGACGCGGGACGAGAATTATTTTGTGCCCGAGTGGCCGGTAGGGCGTCTGCCAGGCGGAGCGGGGGATAATCCCGAAACCTTGCGCCGCCTGCTAGACGAGTTGACCGCCCAACACCGCCTGCAAACACGGCGGCTAAGCTGGCCGCTTCGGCTGAAGGCCTGGCTGCAACAATTTTTCCGGCCAGCCTCGCCCATGCGCCTTAGCCTGGGCTATACCGCCGAAATCTGGCGGCGGGCGTCGCTGGCGGTTTTCCATTCAATTGGCGAACCGCGCCAACTGCTCGTCTCGCCGCCGGTAACCATCGAAGCAAACCGAGGGCCAAGAGATCAACGCAGCGGTCAGCCGGTCGCCTTGTTTTTGCCGCCGGCGCGGCTGGGTTACTTCAATCTTCACGGCCTGCCCGACGCGGCGGAATGGTACGGACAGCGCGACCCCCTCGAAGCACAGCCAGGCCCCGATTACCCCGTAGCTTTGCGCCCGCAAGACCTGGTCAATCACGGCCACGCCCCGCGGGTTGTCTTCAGCGAGGCGTGCTACGGGGCGCATATTCTCGGGCGCAGTGTGGAAGAGGCGCTGGCGCTCAAATTTCTGGCTTCGGGCAGCCAGGCCGTGGTTGCAGCCACCGCCACGGCTTACGGTTCGGTGACCATGCCTTTGATTGCAGCCGATTTGTTGGGAATCGCCTTCTGGAATTACCTACGGGAGGGGATTCCCGCCGGAGAAGCGCTGCGGCGCGCCAAAATTTACCTGACACGGGAGATGCACCGCCGGCAGGGGTATCTGGATGGGGAAGATCAGAAAACGCTGATCGAATTCGTACTGTACGGCGACCCGCTGGCTGAGCCGCTAGGGACACGCCACTTACCCAAGACAGTGCTGCGCCCGCTGGAGGCCGCCCAGCAGGTGAAAACGGTTTGCGACCGCGCCGAGACCGACTTGCCTGCCCCCATACCGGCGGAAGTCTTGCTCCATGTCAAGCACATGGTGGCCCAATACTTGCCGGGCATGGCTGACGCCGCCATCACCATGACGAGCGAAAAACTCGAATGCCGCGCCGGGGAGCATACCTGCCCAACGTCCCAGCTTGGCCGCAAAGTGCGCCCGACGCAGCCTCCCAGCCGCCAGGTGGTCACACTGAGCAAGCGGGTGGAGCAAGCGGCGCACGTCCATCGTCACTACGCCCGCCTGACGCTGGATGCGCAGGGCAAGCTGGTGAAACTGGTGGTCTCACGGTAGTGGCGAGCAGGCCACATTTGGGGCAGTATCTTGCCTTGCCGAGCGCCTGGCGGCCCATAGTCGTGGTATGATTCGGGGCATGAAGCGACGTGGCCCGCTCTCTGCGCTGAGTTGGATTTCGATGATGTGGTTGGTGGGAGCTGTGGTGCTGTTCACCATCAACTTGGCGCGCTTCAGCCGCCAGTGGGCGTATTTTCCGCCGGGGCTGAGCATCGCCGGTGTGCCGGTGGAGGGGCTGGACCGCCAGCA
>Ga0209018_1001113_pt1 | contig 22725 bp, 18 predicted proteins | sample YNPBryBLVA2012_FD_185814 | JGI IMG/M metagenome (GOLD analysis project Ga0209018, IMG submission 185814) | Anoxygenic and chlorotrophic microbial mat microbial communities from Yellowstone National Park, USA - YNP Bryant BLVA 2012 (SPAdes)... ...
CTGTGAACTTCACAACGCCTCCTTCGGAGTTCGTCACAAGCTCTCGGATTCGCTGCTTGACGTCTTCGGTTGCGTTGGCGTCTACGCCGTGCCACTCGCCCATCGACACCGTCGCGTCGCGGCCTTCGCCCGCAACGCCGCGAACGTTGACCCGGGCCGGACGCAGGACGTTGAATGAAACCGTCTCCACGCATCCGGTGGAGAAGACCAACCCGCCGAGGATCGCCAGCGGATACATCGTTGACGCCAATTGCCTTGTTGTTTGACGGACAAGCGTAATCGTGTGGTTCCCTCTTGCTGTACTGGATGGACGTTGCGATTCCGACCCATACTTTTCTGCGCCCCTGTGCGTTTGGCGAATGCCGAGCGCATTGGGATGGTCCGAACGAGTGTGTTACCGCCAGACCGCCTCGCAGGCGGGATGCTGGCGGCCATCGGCTGTACCGGGTTGACACGTATTCCAAGCAACGGACGTGCCAGCGGGATCTCCCGGTGGAGGATCCGGGGCGTCCGCTTGCATGCTCACTTTTTGCGCGAGACAACGGCGTATCCGCTCGTCGTCGCTCTGCGTGATGTCTTCACCTGGACACCTTCTGTCCAACCTTGGGCACCTCCGGCCTGTCGTCTGCCCCAGGTCACACGCTCCAGGTGAACGTGGTCCTTGGCACGCCTCTGGCTTGCTGGTTTCGGTCGCGACCCCCACGGTGGAGGTCGATGACCTTCAAGGAAGCGGAGGAGTGACGGGCATGGGAGGATTGATGAGTTTGCTGGGCGGTGCGTTTCTATCTACAGTGGTCCCGATTGCGGTGCTTGTCACGATCGCAATGTCGGTCGTTCGAGCGGTCCGCGGTACCACCGTTTCGCCGCACCTGGTGGTGACCGATTGGCGTGTGGCGGACAGCAGCGGTTCGGGGGAGCAAGGCGGAAGCGTCCATGTTCAAGGTCGCGTGCAAGGGTTCATGTCCTGGTTGATGACTCTCCTGCGAATCACTCCTATTTACAAGCTGTCGGTGGATCGTCTCAGCGCCTCGTATGAGAGCAATTCGTTGGCGGGCTACACGAAGCTCACCGTGCCGATGCGAAAGGTCAACAGCGTCATCCACGGCGTTAGCCGTCCTTGGTGGATGGCCCTCCTCGTTGGTGGCTTGGTGCTTGCCGTCACGGCTTCGGTCTTCACCGCGATTGGAGCTGAAGTATTCACCCATCAGACGACGCGCGAAGAGCTTACCTGGTTCGGGCGGAAGGAGGTGCCGGCCACCGAGATGTACTCGTGGGTTCCATTCGCAGCCTTGGTTCTCGCCCTACCTTTTGGCTTCGGTGGGGGCTACCTCTACTTCTTGCTCAACACGGTCCGGACCATTGGATTGGGCTGGAATGGCACGGGCAGCACGGTCGTTCTCCGGTTCACACGGTCGGTCATCGAAGGGGTGAGCTTGGATGACGCTGCCTTGGCACGTCTTGCAAAGGCCATCCAGGCACTCGTTGATTCGTATGGGGGGCGCGGACTGTCCAGCCCCGAAGCCACGCCACCTGCGGCGATCGGCCCGACGGCCCTCCCCGACGCAGACACATCGAGCACGGCCGTTCCCCCCCAACCCGTCTCCGCCAAAGCCGGTCGTGCGGCAGGCGCCATGACCTGCACGCGGTGCGGGCGACAGTATGCGCCGGATGACGCGCGGCGGTTCTGTGACGAGTGCGGAGGCGCCTTGGCCTCGGGTTGAGTGGCGGACAACGTTACGTCGATGTTGGAGAGAGGTCCATGAGCAAGTCGTGTCCAAGTTGCGGGGCCGCATGCCCCACGGAGGCGAAGTTCTGCAAAGCGTGCGGTGCGACCCTGTCCCAGGTCGCCAAGCCCACCCCTGGCACACCCGCCGCTGCTGCCGCTCCGGAGCCGTCGGCCCCAGGCTCCCTCGATAACAGGGCGCCTGGCGCGAGCATGAAGGGAAGACGACGAATACTCGTTGTGGCCGTCGCCGTGCTCGGCGTCCTGTCCGTCGGAATGGTCGGCGCCGTGCTGGCTCTGCGGCCATCCAACCCAGGCGCCGACCCGGCGCCCCCCGAAGCGGCTGCGTCCGGTTCGCTCCGCCCAGACACCGCGCCGTCCCAGCGGGTCGATCCGCGTGGAGAACAGAACGCACCGCGGCGTGCTCCCGCGCCCGCTGCGACTCCGTCTCCAGGCAACGCCCGCCCCGACGGATTCCCGGAGCAGATTCCCACGCAGCGCACACCGCCGCCCAAGGTGTCCGAGTGGGCCGATGCACCGACCGTCGAGCTTGCCCCCAAAGGATGTACCCGCAAGGTCGTCCGGGAGTGGTTGAAGCTGAACTGCTCGCAGGGCGATGACAACGATATCACCCCGCTCGCCATCACCGACATCAGCGGCTTCGGCGGATTCGGTGCCGACTACTTTACGTGGGAGAAGAGCGGCAAGGTCATCGACGTCGTCGTGAGGATGCGAAAGGGCCACAAGGGTACCGCCACGATGCAGATGGAATCGGTGTCCATCACCGCCGGCTACGACTGGACCGCAGACGAGCCCTTTCCCGAGGTCGTCTGGCGATAGTTCCTGGAACCGCGGGCGCACGGTGGGCTTCATGGCAAATGGAATCACCAGCTCCTGTCCCTCGGGTCCCCCCTGCAGGACGCCTGGGCGTGGCCACACTGCACAGCGGCGCGTCCTGGCTTCGACACACGCCGCGCGCTCGACGTCAGGTCGCACCGAGGGCCGCGGTTGTTGGACGCACGGTTTTGTGGTAGCCGTGGTGGCGACGCGCCGGCTCATTGGGCCATCCCTGCCCGACCCTTGGACACGCCAGGGCTGGCATGCTTCTTGTGCATCGAGGCGACCCGAAGGACCATGAGATTCTCCACTTCGACGCTTGTGACGATACCGGTCGGTATGGTCGTTCTGGGGGGCGTTTCCTGCTCCGAGTCTCCCTGCGACCAGGGCGATGCTTCGTACTGCAATTCCGTGGATGCCGACGCCGCCACCGACACGGCCACCGACCTGGCGCCTCCGCCCGTCGAAGTCTGCAACTTTGCCGATGACGATGGCGACGGTGTGGTGGACGAAGGCTCGCACTGGGTAGCGTCCCCGTGGAGAATCGTCCTGGCCACCACGCGCTTTGCCGGTTTGTCGGGCGCCCTGGCGCTCGACGACGGGTCTCTGGTCGTGGTCGGCGACGACCAGATAGGTGCCCCGTCCGGCGACCGGGTACTGGTGCTTCGAGCGACCCCGTCCGGCGACGTCCTGGCAGGCCCGAGGTACATCCCGGTGCCGCTGGCGGGGGCAGGCACGGCTGGCTTCTCGAGGCTTGGCGACGACAAGCTGGCGGTCGTGTTCGGCTCGACCGACTATGCCGGATGCAAGCACGGCTGCCCCGTGACGGTCGCCACGTTCGAGCTCCCGGGCCTGGTGCCTCTCACTCAGCTCCAACTGGACTTGCCGTTCCTGCCCGGCTGGTGTGGGACGGTCGCGTGCGGGAAGGAGGTGTGCGCAGCGCTCATCAAGGATGCGATCGACACGGCGAGCCCGTACCACATGGTGTGGTTCCGGGCCGCGGACGGCGTGCTAGTCAAAGACATCGCAGCTCCGGCAGGGGCGACGCCCGGTCTTGTCTATGATTACCATCTCGCGGGCCGGGGCGACCGGTTCGCGTGGACGGCGAGCGTGCCAGACAGCCAGGGGAACGACATGCGCCGCTTGATGTTTGGCGTGTATTCAGCGGGTGAGGCGCTCGAGCTGACGGCGCCGGTCACGGTGGCGACCGAGGCGAACATCCAAGGCAACGCTCGGATGGTTTGGACGGACGCCGGCGTGTTCATCGCCTACCAGGCAGGGGAGGATGGCGCACGCGAGGGCCGGGCGGTTCTGGTGGCTGAGGACGGCACGCTCTTGGTGGGTCCAACGCCCTTTGCAGGCGGCGATGCCGAACTGATGTCAGTCGCACAGATCGGGGGCAGCTTCTTCGCGCTGACGAGCCAGCCTCCGACATTCTCGTGGGATCTGTACCAGATCACGGGCTCCCTCGAGGTGACGGGGGAGGGGAAACCCATGCTTTCAGGGTACGACACGCTGCCGTCTGTCGACCTGGTAGCCTTTCCGGGCGGGCTGGTGATCGCGCGCGGCCGGTATGACGGAAGAACGATCGAACTCGCGCGGATTCGCTGTCCGTAGGAGGTGGGGATGCTGCAGTCTTCACGGCCAGCAGTGCTCGTTGGTTGGTTCGCATCCCCATCGCTCGCCATCGCGTTGGTTGGCTGCAACTGGGTGATTGGAAGCGATTCCTACGCGCCCTACCCGGAGCCCCCGGCGGACGTCGATGCCAACACGCACGATGTCACCCAGGAAGGTGACGCGCAGGAAGGTGACACACAGGCTCCGCCTCCCGAGGAATGCAACTTCGTCGACGACGACTTCGATGGGCTCGTCGACGAGGGCTTCGCGTGGCAGGTCGGCACGTGGTTCGAGGTCGCCAAGGTCAAGAACGGGAGAGAGGTTCGCCTCGCAAGGTTGCCGGACGGGCGCGTCGCGATCGCCGCATCGAGCGGCACCGTGGCCACAGACGATGCGCACGTCGTGGTGGCGATCGTCACGGCTTCGGGGGAGCTGATCGCAGGGCCCGTGTCGCTGGTCCCGCCGGAGAAGCTCTCGGGCTTCGGAATCGCGGCTACCTGGGACGCGCAAGTGGGCGTTGCGCTCGGAACCAACGACGGCGCCGGTTGCGCACAGGGGTGCCCCATCGTGGTCGCACGTCTCGACCCGGCCACACCGGACGTCTATGAGCTGAAGGAGGTACCGTACACCATGGCGGCGAACCCGAAGCTCCGGTTTCTGCCCCAGGGCTTGCTCGACTTTACCGCCACCACCGCGGGCTACGTGACCCTTGCTCTCGACGAGAACGGAAAGGGTCGGCTCAGTTGGATCGACCACCTCGGGGACAGTTTCCCGAATCAGTGGAACGGAGTGCTCGCTGGGTTCTCCCCCACACGCGGGGCGCTGTCGTGGGGTGCACTGTTGGCATGGGCCGCGGTCGGCGAAACGGATGGGGCGCAGACAGAGGTGCTGTTCGGGGTCACGTCTCCAGGTGGATATACCCAGTACCTGTCTCCGTCGACCGTTGTGGGCGGCGCTGGCGGAATACCCCCCGAACAGGCTGCGGGAGCGCGGTCCGTGTGCTGGTCCGGCAGCGACGTCCTCGTTGCCATCACGCAGCGCCTCGTCGCATCAGACCCCCAGCGCGCGCTGGTGCTCCGGATGTCGACGACGACCGGCAAGATGGAGTACTCGAGCTTCGTCTCCCTGGAGGGACGCCAGGCCCACTCGCTCGTGGGCATCGACGGAACCATCGTCGCAACCACCACGGCTGCGCACGATTTCGACATCACCCGTCTGGATTCGGCGCTCAAGCCGATCGACGCGCCGGGACAGCCCATCGTGGTGTCGGACGCGCTGGGGCACGCGATCGTGAGCGAGGGGTTTGCGCCGTTGGTGGTGCGCGTCGTGGCCGACGGTACGAGGGTCGAGGCGGCGCGGCTCGAGTGCCCATAGCGGCGGCGTTGCGGCCTGGTCGCTCCTGAACCGAGCGCCGGCCGCACGGGCCTTCCCACTGGACCAGCGCGGCTCATTGCGTCCGCCCGGGTTCCTTTCGGACTCGAGACCACCCGCGAACCTGGCCGAGAACAGGCCCCACGCGGCGATGCCTTGCATGGTCCAGACGGCAGGGGTTCAAAGGCGGCTGCTGGGGGAGAACACCTCCGCACACGGCCTGGACGGCCGTGGACGACGGAGCATGCGCAGGCAACAGACCGCATGCCTGAGGACATTCATCCGGCTAGCTTCCAGCAGCGAGGCGACAGCCACGGTCGGAACGATGGGAATCCCGACCCAAGCTTGGCTTCCAGCATCCGGTCTCTCGGCCTCTGGTTCTGCAAGGCGCACGACGAAGGCGACGTGCTGCCGTCCTGACACTGTGTCGCTTCCGGAGCCGACGCGCGTCCGTGCCGCCGGCCGATGGGTTCCGTGCCGCCGGACCACAAGATCCGCGAGCGGTGCTCGTGCTTCGCTCCGGAAAGGCGTGCGCGGAAACCAGGTTGGCCCCTGTTGTCCGGGGCGCCGCACCTGCGTACAATGTCGCCGTGTGCGGGCTGCACCTCCTTGTGTACAGGGGTCCGAATCATCCGGTCGGGGATCTGAAACATGCGGAATACGGGCGACGATACCCAGGACCAGCACCTGCCGCAGACGGCGTCCGTAGCGGTGAGTCGAACGGCAACCAGCACAGCGGCGGGCAAGCATGGTGGCACGGTGACACAGCATCCCCGCCCGACACGCGGCCTCGTCTGTATCTTCCCTCGGCGGATGGACGAGGCGGCGCGGGTCTGGACCGTCCAGAAACCGGCGACGATAGGTCGGAGCCATCAAGCCGTGGTCCGGCTCGACGACCAGAAGGTGTCCCGGCTGCATGCCGAAGTGGAACCTGGACAGCAGGGGCTGGTGGTGCGCGACAGGGGCAGCCGGCACGGCACGTTCGTGAACGGTCGTCCTGTCGGCACGCAGGACGTGAAGCTCGCGGACGGAGATCTGATGCGCGTCGGCGACTCGTTGCTGCTCGTGGTCGGTGACGTGGCGGGGTGCGACGCACCTCCTCGTAGCATACGTGCAAGCGCGCTTGGTTTGCATCGCGATGTGCTGGCTGGGCCGCGACTCGCGGAGGTGATCGACCAGGCAGCACGGGTCGCGGCACTCGACTACCCCATCCTGGTGCTCGGCGAGAGCGGGTCGGGCAAGGAGATCATCGCGCGCGTGATCCATGCAGCGCGCCCCAACCCCGGACCCTTCGTAGGGCTCAACATGGCGGCGGTCCCCGCGTCACTGTTCGAGGCAGAGCTGTTTGGGCACGAGCGGGGCGCGTTCACCGGGGCCAACGTGGCCCGCCTCGGTGCGTTTCGAGAAGCGAACGGTGGGGTGCTCTTCCTCGACGAGGTCGCCGACCTCACGTTCGATCTGCAGGCCAAGCTGCTGCGGGCCATCGACTTGCAGCGCGTTCGCCCGATTGGCGCGTCGGCCGACGTGACGGTCAAGGTGCGCGTCGTTGCGGCCACATCCCGCAACCTGCACGCATTGTGTGAATCGGATCGGTTTCGCCCTGATCTCTACTATCGCCTGGCCGGCGTGGTCATCCAGGTGCCGCCCCTGCGCGAGCGTCGGGACGAGATCCTGCTGCTCGCGCTCGGCATGATCGCCGACGACTCGCCGGGGTTGCGGCTGACGGCGGACGCGGCGGAGATGCTTGCAACCGCGCCATGGAAGGGGAACGTACGAAACCTGCGGCGTGCCATGACCCACGCGATATCGTCCGTCGTGGCAGCGAAGCGCAAGGACATCATGCCATCGGATCTGCCGGATCTGCAGCCGATCGAGGCGATGGCGACAGACTCGCCAGGGCTGACGCCCGAGCGACTGCGCGCCGCCATGTTGAGAACAGGCGGCGTTGCCTGGCGGGCAGCCGAGGAGCTGGGCATGCCGCGGTCCACGTTCTACAACGTCTGCAAGCGTTTCGGGCTGAAGCCGAGCGACCTGCGAGGACGGTGACACGCATGGGCACGAACCGCGCCACATCGGACATCTATGGACTGGTGGGTACCGTCGTCGACGGTCGCTACCGGATCGATGGAGTCGCAGGGGCGGGCGGCTACGGGGTCGTGTACCGAGGTTACCACATTCGCTTCGACGCCCCCGTTGCCATCAAGGTGCTAAAGCTGTCCACCCCGCACACGCCAACGGAGCGGGAGGGGTTCCTCGCATCGTTCCAGGCGGAGGGGAAGCTGCTTTTCCGGCTGTCGTCGCTGCACCCGGCGATCGTTCGGGCGATCGAGAGTGGGGTCATCCTGTTGAAGGATGGGGGCAGCGTGCCGTACCTTGCGCTCGAGTGGCTCGAAGGGCGCTCGCTGGCCCGAGACCTCGAGCGACGCAAACAAGTCGGGTGCCTTCCCTACTCGCTCGACGAAGCGCTTGCCTTGCTGGGTCCGGTGGCCGAAGCGTTGGCGAGTGCCCATGCGCAAGGGGTATCCCATCGCGATATCAAGCCCGGCAACATCTTCTTGGTGCGCGCGGGGGCGGCCACGCAAACCAAACTGCTGGACTTCGGGCTTGCCAAGGTCGTTGCGAGCGTGACGGACACGTCGGAAATGTTGGCGGCGACGGCGGGGGCGCCTTGCCACTTCACGCTGCCGTACGGCGCTCCCGAGCAGTTCTCACGTGACCTGGGTGCCACAGGTCCCTGGACCGATGTCTTCGGGCTTGCGCTCGTGCTCGTGGAGATGATCACCGGTCGACCTGCATTGGATGGGCAGAGTGCGAGCGAGTTCCTGGGTTCAAGTTGCAACCGGAACCAGCGGCCGACCCCCCGCATGCGGGGCGCATCTGTTTCCGACGAAGTGGAGGCCGTGTTCGCGCGCGCGCTCACGGTGGACCCGGCGTCTCGATATCTCCACGCACGCGGCTTCTGGGAAGCCCTTTGCGCGGCCGCTGGTGCGCCCTGTCCCGCGATGGAACAGGCGCAGCCCGTTTCCCTCGGGGACTTGCCGCAAGTCCTGGGGGCGGCATCGCTCGATCCCTCCGGGCGCTCCGCGTCGATCGACCCTCCCCACGCAGATCCAGACGACTCCACGGCTACCACGGCGCTTTCCGGGTTTGCCCCGCGCAGGCCTTCACCGTCGACCTCGTACGACTCCTCCCCGCTTTCCTCGCCTGCAATCCATCCTGGTGTGGACGGTTCCCTCAGCACCGCGTCCAAGACGCTTGCTTACACAAACGCCCCAACCAGCCGCCGCGCTGTCCGGCTGGTCGCCGCTGCGTCGGTCGTCGGCGTCATGGCGGCCGCAGGTCTGTCGCTCACCACATGGCGTGGCTCTAAAACGCCCAACGAGCAGGAACCGCAGCTCGGCGGCGACCTACGACCCGAGTCGGCCACCGTCGCCGCACGCCTGGTCCTCAGCAATCACGCCCCCTCCCCGCCTGCCACCGTCACGCCCCTCGCCGCCGCCAGCCAGAGCGAACAGCACGCCCCATCGCCGTCTACCCAGCGATCCACCGGCCGCGCGAAAGCCCCTCCGCTTCCTCGCCCACCCCCGACAAGGGGGGGCCCCACCGCCACAACGTCATCCGTCCCGGTCGCGACAGCCGCTCCCCTCCCGGCGCAACCGCTGCCCTCTCCGCCATCCGACCTCGATCCCGACGCCATCCTGGACAAGAGAGAATGAGCCGAGCAACGGACACCCTAGAAGACGAGCATCAGCAAAGCCTCTTTCCAACCCGCTGCCAGTCGAGCTTCGGGCTTCGCCGTCCGACGAGAAGCAGGCGTACCCGGCGCGGCCAGCAGCAGGTACGCGCCAGCGCCAACCCCGACCATGCCCGCCGCAAACCCCACGGTGGACCACGTCGCCGACGTGCTCGCCTCCTCGTGCAACCGAAGTCCGTCGTCGTCGCAGTACGACCCGGTACAATGCGCAGCGGCATCGTTCTTCTTCGACAGCGCTCGTAGCCCGAAGTAGCTCCCCACACCGAGGCCTGCAACACCGACCGCTCCGACCCCCCAGGCCAGCCAGCGTGGGCCGGCTCGCTGCGGCTTGTCGCCGCCCTGCGAAGCCGTCGAACGGGGCTGTGCGTGGTTACGAGGACCGAGCGGCTGCAACGCGTCGTTGGGGACGAACACCGCAAGCGTGGCGGGTCCCGGCTGTACGTGAATCGTCCGCATCCACGCACGCCGGCCAGGCACCGAAACCTTTACCTGATGCTCCCCCGGATCGATCGCGATGCGTCCCGACGCCTTCTCGCCATCGATCGGCTCTCCGTCGATTTCGACGCGGGCGCCTTGCGACGGCCCTTCGTATTGGATCTCGATCGCGGAGATCCTGGCTTCCACATGAGCCAGGCGATCTTGCGCAAACCGTGCTCGCCGATCGTCGCCCGCCTCGCGTGCGCGCTCGACGCCACGCTGGTACATGGCCCTCGCGCTCGCCGTCTTGCCTTCCATCTCATAGCAATACGCGAGGTTCAGGATCGTCCCGAGCGCAGGGTCCAGCGCGAGGCTCCGTTCGAACAACTCACAAGCTTCTTTCGTCTGCTTGGCCTTGAGCAGTACGCGCCCTTCTCGAAAGAGTCGATCCGCCTCGCTACTTGGTGTGTCCTGAGAACGAGCGGGCGCTGCCAGCGACATCGTCACACCGACCGCGGCCCACGAGAACCGAAGGAGACGCCGGGAACTCATCATGATGGCTCCCCCGAACCAGACGTCGCATCATTCCAGACCAGGGCGTCCGTAGGATCACGACCATCGAAAGCATCCATCACCCCATCAGGCTAACACAACTCGAGAACGGCCTGCAGCGGTCCGGAACATCCGCGCGGGATAGGCTGACCAGGCCGTCGCAAGCACGTCACGGTCAGTTTGCATCCGCATACGCCGTCGTGTGCCGTCTATCGTTTTCGCGAGCAGCGCTAATGGTTGCTGATCACAGAGTCTACCTGGCCTCGCCTCGGTCCCACTTGTCGTCGACTGCCCCGTTCCCACGCACCGGTGCCCGCCGAATGCGCGCGAGCTGCCCGCAGCTCGTGCTCAGCTCGACCTCCTCGGCAAGCCCCGTGCTGACGACGCAATCGAACCCCCGCGAACGGATGTCCGCCACCAGGTCGTCGACCCGGTCCCGATGCCCGGCGTCGAATACGGTCGATAGCCCGTTCAGGCGCGATTGCGCCGTGGGATTCAGCGGTGTCAGCTTCACCAGGCACACCTCCGGGTCGAACACCTCCGCCAGCCTGGCCGGCGACAGCTCGACGCCGTCCGCCATCGCGAAGTTCAACGTCACCTTGCGGTCCGTGGCTCGGGTCGTTTTGCGGGCGAACGCAGCGAGCTGCGGCATCGTCAGCTTGCGGACCGGGATCATACGATCCCGCTGAGCCTCGCTGGTCGACTGGACCGAGAGCTGAATCTGGAACCTCCCATCCCCGAACCAACGGTCACGCATCGTCACCAGCCGCTCCAGCCACGCTTCCGCCCCGGCCGGCGCCGTGGTCGCCACGCACGGCATGCATCCAGGCAGCCCGCTTTCCTTGCCTAGCCATTCGATGGCGTCGAGCACCGCCGGGTTGAAAGCCGGCTCTCCCATGCGCGCGAATTGAACCTTGAGCTTGCGGCACGATCCTGCCTCCGGGGCAGCCCATTGCTCCAACACGAGCTCGATTTGCGCGATAATCTCCCGGGCCGTGAGGTTCCCGTCATACGCAGTTCCGGCGTCGCACATCGGACAGCCCACGGGACAACCGAGCTGCGTCGACACCACGATCACCATCTTTTCCGTGCGTGGCAGTGCGGGATCCACCGCCCCCACGCATTCCACCAGCGACGTTTGCGATTCGCGCAGCCGAACCACGAAGACCCTTGCCAGCTCGGCCCGTCCCGCCAAGTCCACGACCTGTATCATGCTCTCCTCTCCCGCGCAGAGGCGATCAGCTCCGCAGCCGCGACGCAACCGTCGCCCAGCGCCACAACCACATGCCTCGCACGGCGGCCCGCCGCGTCGCCCGCGATCCTCACCCGCGAGCGCGCTGCCGTGTCGATCTCCATCTCTGCCATCCAACGAGGCGCCCGACCTATGGCGACCAGCGCCCGATCCACATGCATCGCCGACTGCCCATGGCCGTCCCGCATCAGCACCTCCGCCCCATCTCCCCGAACGGCCACCGACTCCAAGATGGTCTGGGTCCGCACCCGGACCCCCTCGCGATTCGCCGCTTCGACCAACCACGCAGGCGCGCGGGGCCTCGCAGCACGACAGAGCAAATCCACCTGCACCCCTCGCGTCGCCAGCCAGCGCGACTGGTCGAATGCCACATCCGAGGCGCCGAGGACGATCACCCTCCGCGATCGCCCGCCACACCAGGCCGCGGGCGCGCTGGCAGCCCAGGGAAAAACGATCCGACCCGCCAGACCGAAGCCGTCGGGAATCACAGGCGCAGCACCTGTCGCGACGACCACGCCCAGCGCCCCGATCCGCATTCCGTGGGCAGTCTCCACGATGACGTTCCCGTCGCCGGCACGGATCGCCTCGCCGCGGTCGGCCACGACGGTCAGCCCCCACCGCTTCGCGTACGCTGCCAGATCTTCTGCCACACGCTGCCCGCTGCACGCATCGCCGACGAAAGGCACGTTGCGGACTTCGTGCGCGACGGCGATGGTGCCGCCAGCGACGCCGGAAGGATCGATCAGGACGACCTCCGCGCCGGACCGTTTCGCCTCCACGGCGGCAGCGATGCCGGCGGGTCCAGCACCGAGCACGACGAGCGGGTCACTCATCGGCGCCTCCGCAGCGCGGCGGTCAAGGCCCTCACCGTGGTGATCCGCGCGGCTGCATGGGAAAGGCAAGTCAGCGAGGCTTCGTGCAGCAGACGGCTCTTCGACGCGCACGCGTCCGCAGCGACGATCACGTCGTAGCCCCTGCAGAGCGCGTCACGCGCCGTGGTGTCGACGCACACGTGGGTCATCACGCCGCACAGCACCACCGTCGTGATCTTCCGCCTTGCGAGCCACCCGGATAGCCTTGTTGCGAAGAACGCCGAGTACTTCTCCTTTCGAATCAGAAGCTCCCCTGGGGCCGGCTCGAGGCGAGGGTCGAGGGCGGACATGGGCTCGCCGTCTAGAATGAAGTGCGTCCACCAGCTACCGATCCCGGGACCGCACGGGCTGACCCGATGCGCGTGGCGCGTGAACACGACGGGCCGCGAGGCAGCGCGAAACGCCGACACCAGCGCACGGGCCTGGTCCAGCGCACCGTCGGCTTCCGGCAAGCGCGCGCGCGATTGCGGATCGGTGAACACCCGCTGGAAGTCGATGACCAGCAGCGCACAACGATCCAGCGGAATGAGATCCCGGTGACGTGCAAAAGGCAGCGGAGGCAGAGCAGAAGGCATAACCACCCATTCGCGACGGTCTGGGTGGCCCCGTATGGCCTAGTGCATGACCTCGCACGTGACGCCAGCGTATTCGACACAGAGTTGCGCGTCAAGCACGTTGTCTTGGCGAGATGCGGCGCGGCCGGCCCCTGTCCCGCCCCATCCCGCCTTGTCCTGAATGGGCATGGACCTCGCGCCCCGCCCAGGCATACGATGCAGCCGTGCCTGCTACTCCCCTTCTCCCCTGGCGTACCGTCGGTCGATATGCCCTCTTCGACGAAGTGGCGTCCGGCGGCATGGCTACCGTCTACCTGGGCAGGCTCGGCGGCCCTGCAGGCTTCTCCCGTACCGTCGCGTGCAAGCGTCTCCACCCGCACCTCGCCCGGTCCGCCACGTTCCGCGACCGGTTTCTCATGGAGGCGCGGCTGGCCGCCCGCATCCGCCATTCCAATGTCGTTTCCATCATCGATGTCGTGCAAGACGCCGACGACGTCTTCCTGGTGATGGAATACGTGCTTGGCATCCCCCTCTCCAAGTTGCTCGGGCACGTCGCCGCTTCCAGCTCCAGTGTTCCCCCCGCGATCGCCGCCGGCGTCATGGTCCCGGTGCTGCGTGGTCTGCACGCGGCGCACGAAACCCTCGGCGAACAGGGGGAACCGCTGGGCCTGGTCCATCGCGACGTCTCGCCCCAGAACGTACTGGTCGGCGCCGACGGTGTGCCCCGTGTGCTGGACTTCGGGATCGCGAAGGCTGCGGCGGCTGGGGAGGGCACCCAGGACGGGGTGCTCCGGGGCAAGCTCGGGTATCTTGCACCGGAGCAGATCCGCGGCGAGGCGTTCGACCGCAGAGTCGATATCTATGCAGCAGCGGTCGTGCTGTGGGAGATGCTCGTGGGCGAGCGGCTGTTCAAGACGGACTCGGCTGAGGCCACGATGCGAGCGATTCTCGAGCAGCCGATCCCGGCCCCTGGCGCCCGGGTGCCAGGTATCCCGCCCAAGGTCGATGCGATCGTGCTCCAGGCGCTTGCGCGTGAGCCCTCCCTGCGCTTTCCGACCGCCCACGACATGGCCGACCTGCTCGAAGCCGCCGTGCAACCGGCCACCGCGGCGCAGCTCTCGAAGTGGGTCGGCGTCCTCGCCGGCGACGACCTGGCAAGCATTCGAGATCGATTGACCCGTATCGAATCCACCACCGACGCCCCCGGGCCTGCGCCGACGATGCTCCTTGATCAAGACCGTAGCGCGGGCGCTGAGCCCGAGACACAGCCCCTCATCGCCAGGCCGGTCGAGGCCCGGACCCGTCCAGCGCGCAAGATGGCAGTGCCACCCGCAGCCGTCGACCGCGTATCCGATGCCCCGTCGCTCGACCCCCATCCGGCGCGCAAGATGACGGTGACACCTGCGGAGCAAGCTCCTGCCAGCGCCGGCCGGGGCAAGCTCCTGCTCCTGCTTTCGGCTCTCGTCGCCGTCCTGGTGGGCATCGTGGTCCTGCATCGGGTGGCTGTTTCTGAAAACACCCGCAGTTCCATCGCCGCGTCGGCCGGGTCCAGCCCCGTCTCCACGCCGTCCTTGACTGCCCCTTCTGCTTCGTCGGCCCCGTGCGCGCCGCACCCGCTGGGCGAGGTCGTATCCATCGCATCGGGCGCCTCCGCCCGGCACACTTGCGCGTTGCGCGAGGACCACTCCGTGTGGTGCTGGGGCGCAAACGACAAGAGCCAGCTCGGCCTCGGCACCGACGCCCGCGACCCGGTCACGTACGCTTCGCAGGTCGGCAAGCTCGAGCCCGCCGTCGAGGTCGCGGCAGGCGCCGAGTTCACGGTCGTCGTGCTCGGCGACACCCGCGCCGCCACCTGGGGCAAGGGGCTGCTCCCTCGTCCCGCCGTGATGGACGGCCTCGACGACGTCGACCATCTGGCCGCCGGGCAGCGACATGCCTGCGCGATCAAACGCGGCGGGTCGGTGCTGTGCTGGGGCGACGGCGAACGCGGGCAGCTTGGCACGGTCCGAACGGACGCTCCGCTGGTTGCAGCGGTGGAGTCCATCCGGGAGGCGACGGCCATCGCCGCGGGCACCGCGCACACGTGTGCCGTGGTCCCCCCGGACGGCGGGGTCTACTGCTGGGGAGACAACTCCTTCGGCCAGCTCGGCCTCGGCGCGTCGGACAAGCAACCTCACCCGCTGCCCACGCGGGTGCCTGCCGTGCAGCACATGTCCGGAATCGCCGCAGGAGACAAGACCACGTTCGCGTGGTCGTCCCGCGGCGACGCGGCAGGCTGGGGATTCGGCATCAAGCGTCCGGTCCCATTGCCCACCACCGACGTCATCCAGATAGGTGCGGGCGGCAAGCACAACTGCCTCGTACGCAAGGGCGGCACCGTGCATTGTTGGGGATTCAACGACTTCGGGCAGCTCGGAGTCGCCTCCGAAACCGACTCCGCCGTTCCGGTCCAGGTCCCGGGTATCGAGGGCATCCGTCAGGTGGCCGCAGGCGATGTCCACGCATGCGCGTTGCGCGCAGACGGCCGCGTGGTTTGCTGGGGAGGCAACGAGGTCGGCCAGCTCGGCTCGGGCACACGCGATCGCGAACGCCACGCGACCCCAACGCTCGTGATGGTGCGCGGCTGTCCCTGACGGCCGCTTCGTGACCGAACCGGGCAGGGCTTCAAGCGAGGGACGGGGGCCGCGTTGTCGTCCATCTCGCCGCCTTCGACCGCCCGTTGCCCCTGGCGCTGCCGCACTGCTTGGACTACGACCGCACGCCACGTCAACCAAGGAGATTGCACGTGTCCGAAGAAGCCAACCCCACGACCGAAACGCCCGCGGAGCAGGATCCCAGCCGCGATCCGACGGGTGAGCTGCTCGCCTTGATGGAGCTGGCGGTCAAGTACCCCGAGATAGGGGCGCCTCTCGCGCAGCTCGCGTTCAAGGTCGGACAGCCCGAGATCGCCAACCGCATCGTGCGTATGGGCCTCGACGGGCCGGGGCCTGGGCTCGAGTACTACTTCGTAGCGGCCAACGCCGCGCGCAGGGAAAAGCGTTGGGCCGATGTCCGACGCTTCGCCGTGGAGGCCATCCAGGCGTTCTCCGCAGCCGCTCCGGACAGCCTTGCCGAAGACGATGGGACGAGGCTTCTGCATCTGGTCCGCCTCGGCTTCGCCACAATGGTCTTTGACGAAAAAAACCCGCACGCCGATCCGGCGTTCGTTGCGCAGATCCAGCAGCTCCTCGGGGGGCTGGAGGCGCGGTTCGGGACCGATGCGTTCTTCCACACCCTCGTGGCCCAAGCTACGTGGTACGCCGACCGCGACGCCTCCGAGCGGGCATGGGACCGCGCCGCGGAGATTGACGAGACCGAGCTGACTTGGAACGCCCGCGGTACGTGGTACAAGGACGCGGAGCAGAACTTCGACAAGGCCGAGCATGCCTATCGAAAAGGCCTGGAAAAAGCACCGTCGAGCGCACTGCTGCTGCACAACCTCGCGCAGCTCCTCCTCGACAAGGCGGGCAGGGCCGATGTCGACGTGGGCGAAGCCAGGCGTATCCTGCGCGAGGCGGACCAGCTTCTCCGCAACGCGTTGCGAGGAGACTCCCCCAAGGGTCTGCGACGGCACATCCACGAAACCCGGGATGCGCTCGAGACGCTCCGTTCGTCGTTGCCGGGCACCGACGAGCCCAGGCACCACCGGGAGCCCGCCAAAACGGCCGAGCCGGAGCGCATCCCCGAAGTCGGCGAAGTCCTCCACGGACGGGTGGTATCCCTTACAGCGTTCGGCGCTTTCGTTTCCCTGCCCGGCGCAGGCGTGGGGCTCCTGCACAAGTCTGAGATCGCGCATGAGTTCGTCGACGACCCAGCCTCCGTGTTGAAGGTCGGCGACGAGGTCGACGTCAAGGTTGTCGACGTCACCCGCAAGGAAAGCGGCAAGGACCGCACACGCATCGGGTTGTCGCGCAAGGCCCTGCTGCCGTCGATGCCGGGCGCTCCGGCCGGCCCGGTCGTGCGCAGCACTCCACGGGACGCGGCGCAGCGGGACGCAGCCCCTCGCGAAGCCCGTCCCCAGCGTGACACCAGCCAGCGCCAGGCACAGCAGCGAGGCCACGGTCAGGGGCGCGGCCAGCGCGACAAGGCGAAAGACGACAAGCTCGCAAGTCTGGGCGAGATGCTTCTGGCCAAGCTCAAGAACCAGGGCAAGGACGGTTGATTCCCGATGAGTGCGAAAACACTTGATGGTGCAGAACTCGCGCAGCTCGTACAACGAGTCTTTCAACCTCGCCCGCAGGACCGCGCGATGGCGATCCTGGTCGACCTGCCCGACGCGGTCCTGCCAGACAACCCGGCATGGGCGCGCCGGCGTGCCCTGGCTGCGCAATGGGCCCGCTCGCTCCAGACCATGCGGCAGCACACCGGGCTCGACGTCTCGGTTTGCTTCTACCGCAACGTGCGCCGAAACAACGCCGACTTGCCGGCCCGTGCCTGGCTGCTGCCGGTGGCCGACGGGAACGTGCCGCAACCGTCGTCGGCCGACGACCTGGATGAAACCACCTCGGTCCCGTTCGACCAGGTGTTGTCGTCGCACACCATCCTTCTGGCGCCGACCGAGCTGTCCGCCACTGCACCGCTGAAGCTGTCAGCGCCCAGGCATGGGTTCCGGGCGGCCACCATGCCGGGATTCAGCGAGGACATGATCCCGGCGCTGCGCCTCGACTACGGCGAGATCCACGGACGCGTGGCTCGTCTGGCATCTCTGCTTGATGCGGCTCAGGCCGCCGACTTCGTCTTCTTGGTCGACGGCACCGCGACGCACCATCTGCGGATCGACCTGCGCTTCCGCTTCGCCCATGCATCGGGCGGTGTCATCGACCAGCCGGGGACGGCGGGCAATCTCCCCTCGGGCGAGGCGTACATCGTTCCTTACGAGGGTGAGCGACCTGGCGAGCCCAGCCGTTCCGAAGGCGAACTCCCCGTGCAGTTCGCCGACGGTCTGGTCGTCTACCGCATCGAGAACAACCGCGCCATGTCCGTTGCGGGTGATGTCTCCGCCGCCCTTGCGAAGGAGTCGTCGCTGCTCGCAGCAGAGCCAGCCTACGGCAATCTCGCCGAGCTGGGGCTTGGGGTGCTGGCTGCTTTCGGGATCGAGCCCACCGGCGAGCTTCTGCTGGACGAGAAGCTCGGCCCGCACATCGCGTTCGGGCGTAGCGACCACTTCGGCGGAGTCGTAGGTGCCTCTGCATTCTCCAGCCCCAACGCCGTCGTCCACATCGATCGCGTATTCGTCCGCGCCATGCAGCCGCGCATCGCCGTCCAGTCCATCGACTTGCTCATGAACGATGGACGCAAGGTAGAGCTCATGCGCAACGACCGCTACGTCCTATGAAGGCTCGCAACGAGCTCGCTCTCGCCTTCATCGATCCCGGGAGCAAGCTCGAAGCGTCCCTTGCGACGTGCCCATGTCACCGGCAGCAACGCTCATGATGTTCGTCGGCTTCGCCTCCATCGTGGTGGCCGCATGGCATGCGTACCTGTGGACGCGCCTGGTACGCAACGCGGGCCTGCGCGGCCCGGCTCGCAAGGCTGCGTCCGTGCTGCTGACGACCATGGCCGTCGCGTTGCCGGTGTCCTTGCTCGTCGGACGTTCCCCGATCGGTGCGTCGGTCCGTCCCGCCTTGATGGTGGGCTACGGTTGGATTGCGACCGCTTTTCTCATGCTCATCGTGCTGCTCGTCGTGGACATCGCCAGGCTGCTCGGCTGGGGCGTGCGAAGCATCGCCCGCGCGGCTCCGCCGGACGAGCGCCGACGTCGCGCGCTTGCGCAGATCGCAGGCGGAGCAGCCCTGGTGACCGGTGTGGGCGGGTCGGTCTACGGCGCCACGCGCGCCCTCGGCGCCATCCCTGTCGAATGCGTGCGCATCGCCTTGCCCAGGCTGCCGCGAGCGCTCAGCGGCACCACCATCGTCCAGATCTCCGACCTGCATGTCGGACCCACGCTCCGCAGGGAGTTCGTGCAGCGTGTCGTAGACCAGGTCAACGCACTCCGGCCGGACATCGTCGCCATCACCGGCGATCTGATCGACGGAGCGCCTCGCGATCTTCTCGCCGAAGTAGCACCCCTCGCGCAGCTTCGCGCCACCCATGGTGTGTACCTCGTGACCGGCAACCACGAGTACTATGCGGGCGTCGACGCTTGGCTCGACGTCCTGCCTTCCCTGGGGATCCGCGTGCTGCGCAACGAAAACGTCGCCATCGGCTCCGGGGATGACATCTTCTACCTCGCTGGTGTCGACGACTGGTCCGCGTCGAGGCACCACGACAGCCACCGCAGCGACGTCGCGGCTGCGGTACGTGGGTGCAGCCCTGAACGCGAAGTGGTTCTGCTCGCCCATCAGCCGCGAAGCATCTGGGACGCTGCCCGGCATCGAGTGAGTCTGCAGCTGTCCGGCCACACGCATGGCGGTCAGGTGTTCCCCTGGACGTTCTTCGTGCTGCTGCAGCAACCCTTCGTGGTCGGGCTGCACAAGGTGCGGGATACGCTGCTGTACGTGAGCCGCGGCACCGGTTTCTGGGGCCCGCCCGTGCGTGTCGGGGCGCCGCCCGAGATCACGCGCATCGAACTCGTCACGGTCGAGTCCTCCGACGCGACCGGAAAACGGCTGGCGGCTTCCAGCCGAACTTGACGGTCCGCGACGCCACCCGCCCCTTCTGCTTGAGTTCTGCGCTTGTCAGGCTATATCCCTGCCCCCTGGTCACCCCCTGGAGGTTCTCATGGCGATCGAGCGCACCCTGTCGATCATCAAGCCCAACGCTGTCGAATCGAATCACGTCGGAGCGATCATCAAGCGCTTCGAGGAAGAAGGCTTCCGCATCGTGGCGATGAAAATGACCCGCCTGTCCGTGCCCCAGGCCGAGGGCTTCTACGCCGTCCACAAGGACCGCCCCTTCTTCAACGACCTGGTCAAGTTCATGACCCGCAGCAAGGTCGTCATCATGGTGCTCGAGCGCGAGGACGCGATCGCGAAGTACCGGGAAGTGATTGGAGCAACGGACCCGGCCAAAGCCGCCGAGGGGACGATCCGGAAGCTCTACGGGCGCAACGTGGAGGAGAACGCCGTACACGGGTCCGACGCGGTGGCGACGGCTCAGTTTGAGATAGGCTGGTTCTTTTCCGGAAACGAGCTAAGCTAGCGCCGTGCCCTGCGGGGAGGCACGCAACGCGAACACAGGAGCCGACTGGGGGCATGGGCGAGCAGGCGGAACAGACGAGCGGCGCGGCCGGTGTGCAGACAGCGAGAGGGTCGGTGCGCGACGTCCTCGCCGCCTTGCTGAATCTGGAGCACCTGCTGCGATCCACACGCGTAGGGCCCAAGGCCCTGTCCCGCGTCGTGCGTGAGGTCCGCCCGAGCTGCCAGGCCGTCGGCGATGTGTTCGTCAGGCTCGTCGATGAGCTCGCCGTGCGCTTCCCTGACCCCGACCGGATCCGTCCCCTTGGCGCGTTCGCACAACGAAGGGCTCAGCAGATCGACGACGCGCTGGTCCGGGCAAGCGCAAGCGACATGAGGGCACGCGCACGCTTGTCGCTCGAGAGCGAGGTCAGTGTGCTGCGCGCCGAACTCGATGCAGTTCGCGAGCTCGTGGACCTGCTCGACGCAGCATCAGCGTTCTCCGCCACCGAACTCGACGTCGACGCCCTGATCGCCCACGCGCTCGCCGTTCGCGCGCCTAGCGACATGCGACGCGCCGACGCGGTTCGCGTTCGTGTTCAGCCGTGTGTCCCATGCGGCGCCGTGGTCAACGACCCTCGCGTCATCATGCCGCTCGTCGCCATCGCCGTCGCACTGGCGGCACGCCGGGCTCCCAAAGGTGTGCAAGTCACCGCGGTCGCTGACGGCTCCGACACGCTGGTCCGCTTCGCTCCTGCGCAACAAGCAGATGCCATGTCCGCTGTTTGCGCGCCCCCGCGAGTCATTGCCCACACCTTCGAGCTCGCCACGCTGGCCGCAAGCCAGGCCGGCTTGGTCTTGAGCATGGACAACGACGACACGACGGCGCAGCTACGGATTCCGCCGCGCGCGGTGTCGCAGACCGCGGTGCGCGTCCCGGCCTCGCTGCACGAAGTCTCGCACTCTTGACGATCCAATCGCCCCGTTGCCGAACCATCCCTGAAGCTACGCATCGACCGAAGGCGTCCCTGCGAGGAAACCACCATGCACCGAACCCACGAACAGCTTCGATCCTTGATCGAGTCGGCGTATGAGGACCGCGCACGGCTGTCGGATCCAACCGTGCGCAGTGCTGTCGAAGACGTCATCGAAGAACTCGATCAAGGCCGGCTTCGCGTGGCCGAACGCTCTCCAGACGGGCCATGGCAGACCCACGCTTGGGTGAAGCAGGCGATCCTCCTGTACTTCGCCGTGCGCAACATGACCAAGACCGAGCTTGGCCCGTTCGAATACCACGACAAGATCCCTATCAAGACAGGCTACGACCGCGCGCAGGTCCGTGTCGTGCCCCCCGGTGTCGTGCGGCGCGGGGCCTTTCTGGAGCCGGGTGTGGTTGTCATGCCAGGCTACGTCAACATCGGCGCGCGCGTCGGAGCGGGCACGATGGTCGACACCTGGGCGACCGTCGGGAGCTGTGCTCAGGTCGGGGCTGACTGCCATCTCGCAGGCGGAGTAGGCATCGGCGGTGTACTCGAGCCTCCTGGCGCGCGTCCTGTCATCATCGAAGACGGCGTGTTCATCGGCTCGCGCGCCGTGATCGTCGAGGGCATGCTCGTCGAGACGGAAGCGGTGGTCGGTGCCGGGGTCGTGCTCACCTCTTCCACGCCCATCCTCGACGTGTCGGGTTCGGTGGTGGTCGAGCACCGCGGACGGGTTCCGGCGCGCAGCGTGGTGATCCCCGGTGTCCGCACCAAGCGTTTCCCAGCAGGGGAGTTCGGCGTGCCCTGCGCACTCATCATCGGCACCCGCAGCGCGTCCACGGATCGAAAGGTCTCGCTCAACGCTGCGCTCCGTGACTTCGCCGTCCCCGTCTGACGCGGCACTCCCAGGGGCCGCTCCGGTTCGAGTGTGAGCCCCAGCCGCGCCCCGGTGAGCGGTCGCGGCCCGGATCCGAAGCGCTCACGGATGCGCGATGCTCGCGTGCGGTCCACCCGGATCCTCATCCCTGTCCCCGCTTGGCGTCGACGCTCGTTCCGTGTCGCAACAGCCGTCCGGGACAGGGCAATGGTCGTCCGGGACAGGGCAATGGTCGTCCGGGACAGGGCAATGGTCGTCCGGGACACATCTCGCAGTCCGCGAGCCTGAACCAGGCGGCGGACGGACGGGAACAAGAGAGGACCATGGCAAGGATTCACGACAACGGCGCGAAAGACCCCGTCGCGGACAGGGGAGGCGAAAGAAGCCGGACAGCGGTGACTTGCTGGTTGTTGCCAGGTGTCGCGGTAGCTTCTGGTCCGACGGGTTTCCGGCTCTGCAGAATCTGTACCGCGATCGGGTCAGCAGTGCGGGTTCGCGGCGGAGGGCGAGTGGCGGGCGCCCCATTCGGGTGGCGGATCGCCAGGGCGCGTCCATCGCATTGGTTTGGTTCGGCTTTTCTGGGGTGCTGGAGGCCGGATCGGCGAAATGGGGTGGCGGGCCGCCACCTCCGCGGGGAGCACAGCGACGAGAAAAGCGCTGAGATTGGGTTGGCACAGGGCGTGCTGTAGGGGAGGGCATGGAGGCGGAGGCGGGGGTGGAACCTCGCTCCTGCATCCTTCCACAAGCTCGACGGTGACGTGTGCA
>Ga0209018_1001114_pt1 | contig 22691 bp, 18 predicted proteins | sample YNPBryBLVA2012_FD_185814 | JGI IMG/M metagenome (GOLD analysis project Ga0209018, IMG submission 185814) | Anoxygenic and chlorotrophic microbial mat microbial communities from Yellowstone National Park, USA - YNP Bryant BLVA 2012 (SPAdes)... ...
GTCCCCGAGCCAGGCATACAAAAATGGCTGTCTGCCGTCTATCGAACTATCAGCCACACAGCCATTCGCACCGCCTTCGAAGATACCCAAAGCCCCTAAGGCCAATTACCCTTTGCGTTTGGCTCTGGCCTTCGTCACGGGATCATAGACCATGAAGAAGACCATTCCCCCCAGAGCAATCCAGCCGCTCCAATCGCCCCAGCGAACGGCCAGCGAATCGCCGCTGCCCAGCGGCACATCGGCGATGACCACCTGGCCACTCTTGTCCCCGCCGGGGGTGATAGCCGCGGCAAGGATGCGCCCATAGGGATCCAGGATGACCGAATCGTTGCCGCTATTGTCGGCCTTGACCATGCTGACGCGGTTCTCGATTGCCCGAAAGACCAAGTGCGTGTAGTGCTTGGTGGCGATGGCAGGCCAATCGTGCGAGGGGACGAGAAGCAATTGCGCGCCGTTGCGGGTGACCTTGCGGGCCGTGTCTGTGAAGTCCAGATCGTAGCAGATGATGGTGCCGATTTTGCCCAGCGGCGTCTCGTACACCGGATAGGTGCCGCGCGTCTGGCTGGTCTCTCCGGCGAAGACGACCGGGTGGTCTTTGCCGTATACGCCCAGGAATTGACCATCGGGGGCCAGCACGGTAGTTTCGTTGCGCCAGAGCCGCTCGGTTACTTCCAAGCCGTAGCCCAGGGTCAGGTAGGCACCTGTTTCGGCGGCCAGTTGACGAAAGGCGGCGGTGTTCCTCACCTGCGGATCGCCCTGGATGGCAATTTCTGGCCAGACGACGATTTGCGCACCCTCTTGCGCGGCCTGGCGGGTGAGTTCGGTGAAGCGTTCGACGCCGTTCCAGGGTACGCCCGCGTCGTAGTGCAGGGCGGCGGCGCGAACCGTTGGCGCGTTGGCCGGGTGGAAGAGGACCAAACTCAAGCCGGCCCACACCACGAACGCGGCGGCCACGCCCAGGACCCAGCCGCGCACCATGCGCCTCGGCAGGGAAGGGAGGCCCTCGTCCAGTTGCCAGCGTCGGTCGAAGAGAGATAACGCCCCCAATCCCAACCCATAGTTCACAGCCATGATGAGCAGCCCCAACCCGAAGATGCTGAACACACTCACCGGCTGAATCAGCCAGGGTTGACTGTAGAGCGTATTGGCGACGAAGCCCCACGTGCCCATGATAGGGATGAAGCCGCGAATCATTTCGAAACCGACCCAATTCAAAGCGCCATAGGGTACGAACCAGCGGTAACCGCTGCGCTCGTGAAAGGCGCGCACGCTGCTGTCGGTCAGATAACTGATAGCAGCGATGAGCAGCGGCAGCCAGGTCATGTAGAGGCCGCTGCCGGCGAAGATCGGCGTCAGATAGCCGCCTAGCCAGCCGCCGATGGCAATGGCCGAGGCCAGGCTAGAGACTTTGCCCGGCAGGACGCGAAATTGTGCCACCATCATCGGCACGAAGCCAATCCAGACGAGGAACCAAAGATTGTAGGGCGGGAAAGCGAGGGTCAGCAGGATGGCGCTGATCACCGAAAGGAGGATGCCAATCCCCAGCCGGCCCCAGAAAATCTTGCGAGATTGGGACATCTTTCCTCCGTGCAAGGCAGTCTTTCGAGCAAGAGTCAGACGAGGGGTAAAGGCAACGATTTCGATCAGGAGAAAATCAAAATTCACCACCATTTTACAACATTCTGGCGGACTTGTCGCTTTCATCAGCCAAGAACCATAGCGGACGGGGAAGCGTCGTGACCCCAAAGGCAAAGCAAGAGTGTAAAACGAAAAGCTGGCAACGCAGTGTTGCCAGCTTTTTTGCGTGGTGGAGCACAGGCCTAAGGCAGTGAACCTTTGGCGGTAATCACAATTTTGCCAGTTGCCGGGTCGAAACCGTCGGGTAGGTAGACATATACTTCGTAGTCTGCACTGGCGTTGGCTTGGATCTCGTCAAAAATGTAGTCCCACGCAGCGGCAACCAGTATGCCGTCCTTGTTGTAGACGCTGACCGCCACTGTGGCGCTGTCCAGCTTGCCAGGGGTATTGTTGACCACTTTCCCGGTGAACGTGCCCCTTCCGCTGGAATATTCTACTTTGTCCTCGGATGTGCTGACGACAACTTCTTCCGAGTAGGACTGGTAGGTCCAATAACGGTCTATGAATGTCTTGTATTTCTCGGCTGTATCGTAGGCGCTGGGGATCCAGTTGAGCGGGCCCCAGTAACTGCAATCGAATGGCACTTTCTCGCCTGAGGTAGCGTAGAAGGGGAGCGAGGCAGAGCAGGCATCCATGATGTTGCCCTGACCATCATAGATGGCTACCACCACCGAAACGTTCAAAGGCTTGTCCTCGTTGTTGGTCACTTCTCCGACTAGGTGAATGTCATCGTACGAATCTTTGTAGTCGTACAGATCGCTCATCTCGAGGTTGTAGCTTGGCTGTTGATCGTAAACCTGGATGTCGGTGTAGATGTTGAAATCAGTTACACTTGCCGCGCTGCCCTCGGCGCCGGTCAGGTTGATGCGGAATGGGCCGGTTTCGCCTGGATCGAGGTAGTGCAGGGAGACGTTTTCTGAAGCCGCCGAAATCATCTCGCCGTTAGCGTCGAAGGTGGCTGCAGCGACGCCGCTGACGAGGATGGGTTTGCTGTCGGTGTTGGTGATTTCACCGACCAGATAGACGTTATCGTTGTCGTCCACGAATTTGTTGACCTGGCTGACTTCGGCCTTGCCGCGCTCAGCGCTGCTTACGTTGCTGCCGACGATGGTGGCCACGAAGTGATCGGGGGCGGCGAGATCCTCTGTGATCCCCAAGTGGAACGGCGTGATTTCACCCGGCCCAAGCGTGTACAGCGAAACCGTGGTGCTGTCACTATTTTTGTAGATCGAAACATTGTTGGCGTCGAAGATCTCAACCTCGACCTGGATATCTTCCATGATGCGGTCGGTATCGTTGGCAATCAGGCCAATGATGTTCCAATCTTCAAAGGAATCTTGGTAGCCGGCCACTTGGATGATATTGAGCTGACCGGGGGTACGTTCGCTCTCGCCACCGCTGGCTGGTTGCGTGGCAGTTGGCGGAGGAAGGGGGGTATCCGTGGGGGGAGGGGGCAGCGGTGTGTTGGTTGGGGGCGGGGGGAGCGGGGTGTTGGTTGGAGGCGGGGGAGGGGTGTCTGTAGGGACGACGTTGCCGCCGCCACAGGCAATAATGCTCACGATGATGGCCGCCCCAAAAAGCAGTTGACCCAGTTGGCGTTTTGTTTTCATGGTGTTTTCTCCTCTGAAATCGGTTTGATTGAGTTGGAAAATGGAACGATGAATTGAGTATGCTTAGCTATTGGCGGCACCTCCTCTTGCTTTTATTTGGCCTTGCCCTGATTGGCAACAGCTTCGGCGGCTTTGCGCACCGTTTCTTCGTCGGCGAGGTAGTAATGTTGGACGGGGCGCAACTCGCTATCCAATTCGTAAACCAGAGGAATGCCGGTGGGGATGTTCAGCTCGGGAATCGCCTCATCGGAGATGTTGTCGAGATACTTGACCAGGGCGCGCAAACTATTGCCATGGGCGGCAATCAACAGCCGCTGGCCGCTTTTGACAACCGGGGCGATGGTGCTGTGCCAGTAGGGTAACATGCGCTCCACGGTCAGCTTGAGCGATTCGCAGGCCGGCAACTGTTCTGGCTTCAAGCTGGCATAGCGCCGGTCGAAACGGGGGTGACGTGGGTCATCCCAATCCAGCGCTGGCGGCGGAACGTCATACGAACGCCGCCAGATTTTCACCTGCGCCTCGCCGTATTTGGCGGCCATCTCAGCTTTTTTCAATCCCTGCAAGGCGCCGTAATGGCGCTCATTCAATTGCCAGGCACGCACCACCGGAATCCACTCCAGCTCCATCTCTTCCAGGACAATCCAAAGGGTGTGAATTGCTCGCTTCAGCACAGAAGTATACGCAATGTCGAAGCTGTAGTTTCGCTCTTTGAGCAATTGAGCGGCAAAATGTGCCTCCTGCCGACCTTGCTCGGTCAGGCCCACATCTGTCCAGCCGGTGAAACGGTTTTCGAGATTCCACGTGCTTTGTCCGTGACGCAGCAAAACCAGTTTGAAATGAGTCATAGTTTCCTTCCATGCTTTAGGGTATTGGGTTTCATTCTATCACAAAAAAATCTCCCTGCACTGGCCAGCGCTCTTTCGAGGCTATGCGGTGGTGCAGGGAGATGTTCGATGGACGAATTTTACATTACAGGCAATTGACCGTCTGCTTCGGGGCAGAAGCCGCTGGCTTGCTGCCTGCAAGGCGTTTTGCAACGAAAATTTTCAGCGGATAGCTTGTTCGGTTTCGGGGTCGAACAAGTGCATATTGTTCATGTTGAAGGCCACCTGGATATGGTCGCCCATGCGCACCGAGGTGCGCGGATCAACACGCGCCACGAAATTGTGCTCGCCCGAGGTGACGTACAAGAAGATTTCATTGCCCATCAATTCGGTCACCTCCACTTTGCCGTCAACTTTCTGGGCGAAGATACCCGGCGGGCAGAAGTGCGGGTCGTGGATATTTTCGGGGCGGACGCCCAGGATGACGGCTTTGTCGAGATAGGGCATGTAGGCGTTGGTGCGCTCGGCAGGCACCTCGACCTTGAACGAACCGCCATCTACCCAGAGCTTACCGTCGCCTTTCACCAGCTTAGCCTTGAAGAAGTTCATCGCTGGCGAGCCAATGAAGCCGGCCACGAACAGGTTGTTCGGTCGGTCGTACAACGTCTGGGGCGAGTCGATCTGTTGCAAGATGCCCTTGTTGATGACGGCGATGCGGGTGGCCATCGTCATGGCCTCCACCTGATCGTGGGTCACGTAAATAAAGGTGGTAGCCAGTTGTTGATGCAGTTTGCTGATGTTAGCGCGGGTTTCCACGCGCAGTTTGGCATCCAGGTTCGAGAGTGGTTCGTCGAACAAGAAAACCTTTGGCTCGCGTACGATGGCGCGCCCAACCGCCACGCGCTGACGTTGCCCACCCGAAAGTTGGCGCGGCTTGCGGTCGAGCAGATGCGCAATCCCAAGCATTTCAGCCGCTTGCGTCACGCGGCGCTTGATCTCATCCTTCGGGACTTTGCGCAGCTTGAGGCCAAAGGCCATATTGTCATAAACGCTCATATGCGGATAGAGCGCGTACGATTGAAAGACCATAGCGATATCGCGATCTTTCGGGGCAACGTCATTCACCACGCGATCCCCAATCAGAATACGACCCTCGCTGATCTCTTCCAGCCCGGCCAGGCAGCGCAGCGCCGTGGTCTTGCCACAGCCCGACGGCCCAACCAGAACCAGGAACTCTTTGTCCTCGATGTTAATGTTGAGATCATTAACCGCGATGACATCACCAAAACGCTTGTAAACATGATCGAACGTAACACTAGCCATGGGTTTTCTCCTTTCTCGATTTACGGGATTATAGTGACTGTATTATAAAGCCTATTGTCGAAAAGCGCAATTGATTGGGGACAATTGCATGGCGAACGTTCGCATTGCTGCCGCTGCCCCCCACGTGGCAGGCCAACCCACCCAAATACCACCCCGATTCCGGCTCTTTCCCTGCCCTCTGCCCTGCACAAATGGTAAACTGCCCTAAAGAGAGCGCAGCCAGCCAATCTTCTGATAGAATCACACCATGACCAGCGATGACATCACCCCCATCCGCAAACAATATCTCGAAATCAAGCGCCAATACCCCAACGCCATTCTCTTCTTTCGCCTCGGCGATTTCTACGAAACCTTCGATCAAGATGCCGAGATCGCCTCGCGTGAGTTGGATATTGTCTTGACTTCGCGCCCGGTGGGCAAGGGCATACGCGCTCCCCTGGCGGGCATCCCCTACCACGCCGTCGAAAACTACCTCTCCCGCCTGATCGAAAAAGGCTATCATGTCGCCATTTGCGAACAGGTGGGGGACGAACCGGTGAAGGGGCTTTTTCCCCGCAAGGTCACCCGCGTGGTCACGCCAGGCACACTCATCGAGCCAGCCTTGTTGCCCGGCGACGCCAACAATTACCTGGCAGCCATTGTCGTCGAAAACGAGCGTGCCGGCATAGCTTATGTGGACATTTCCACCGGCGAATTTGCTGCCAGCGAAATCGAAGGGCAAGATATTGGCCTGGCGCTGCGGGCCGAACTGACCCGTCTGAGGCCGGCCGAGATCCTGCGCCCAGAGGGACTTACCCTGCCCGATGGCACGCCCGGCCACCTCACCACTTGGCCTGCCTGGCGTTTCGAGCCGGGCCGCTGCCAAGAAGCGCTCCTGCGCCACTTCCAGGCCGCCTCGCTCGACGGCTTTGGCCTGCGCGGCCTGACCTTGGCGGTGCGCGCCGCCGGCGCCATTTTGCAATATCTCGCCGAGACCCAAGCGGCTGCTTTGCAGCTCCTCACCAGCCTGAGCACCTACAGCCTCTCCGAATTCATGAGCCTCGATGCTGCCACACGCCGCAACCTCGAACTCACCGAAACCATTCGCGGCGGAAATGTCAAAGGTTCGCTATTAGGGGTGTTGGACCGTACGGTGACCCCTATGGGCAAACGTCTCATACGCCAATGGGTGAGCAAGCCCTTGCTGGATGTGGCTCAAATTACCCGTCGCCTCGACGGCGTGCAGGCCTTCTTCGACGACGGCATGCTGCGCGCCAGCCTGCGCGCTGCGCTCAAGCCGCTGGCTGATCTCGAACGGCTGACGACGCGCGTGGTGGGTGGCAGCGCTCTGCCGCGAGACTTGACGGCCTTGCGTGAGACCTTGCGCCGACTTCCGGCGGTGTGGCAGGCCCTGGGCGCAGACGCTGACCGCCAAGCCCCCCCCTCGCCTTTGGCCGCTCTCGTGCAAGGCTTTGATCTTTGCAGCGACGAACTGGCGTTGCTGCAGGCCGCTCTTCACGACGACCCTCCGGCCACCCTGGCAAACATCGGCGTCATCCGGCCGGGTTATTCCGCCGAGCTGGATGGCGTCGTCGAGCGCTCGCGACAGGCCCGCGAGTGGATTGCCAATCTCGAGGCTGTCGAACGCCAGCGCACCGGCATCAAATCGCTGAAGGTAGGCTTCAACAAGGTATTCGGCTATTACATCGAAGTTTCCCACGCCAACTCGGCGCTGATCCCCTCCGATTACATCCGCAAACAGACCCTGGTCAACGCCGAGCGTTACATCACGCCAGAGATGAAGGAATACGAAGCTTTGGTGCTGAACGCCGAAGAACGCATCCGCGAGATCGAAACGCGCCTGTTCCGCGAGCTGTGCGCTCAACTGGCCAAGGCCGCCGCGCGGCTGCTATCCACGGCGCATGTCCTGGCCGAGCTAGACGTGCTGGCTTCGCTGGCCGAGACGGCAGCCCTCAACGGTTACACCCGCCCGCAGGTCGTCGCCGAAGACGTTTTGGAAATCCGCGAGGGCCGTCATCCGGTGGTCGAACAGACCCTCAGCGGCGGAGAACGTTTCGTCCCGAACGATGTCGTCTTCGAAGCCGGCGAGCGCATCCGAGTACTCACAGGCCCCAATATGTCGGGCAAGTCCACTTTCCTGCGACAGGCGGCGTTGATTGTGTTGATGGCGCAGATGGGCAGCTTCGTCCCTGCTTCGTCAGCGCGCATCGGCGTCGTAGACCGCATTTTCACCCGTATCGGCGCGCAAGACGAAATTCACGCCGGACAGTCTACCTTCATGGTCGAGATGATCGAAACAGCCAATATTCTGCACCACGCCACGCCGCGCTCCCTGCTCGTTCTGGACGAGATTGGGCGCGGCACGTCCACTTACGATGGCGTTTCGATTGCCTGGGCGGTGGTGGAGTATTTGCACAATCACCCCCGCTTGCGTGCCAAGACGCTGTTTGCCACACATTATCATGAGCTGACCCAGTTGGCCGAACTCTTGCCCGGTGTGCGCAACTACAACGTGGCCGTCAGCGAGGCGGAGGGCAAGGTGGTCTTTTTGCACAAGATCATCCCCGGCGGCGCAGACCGTTCTTATGGCATTCACGTGGGGCAATTGGCCGGCTTGCCGCGGCCGGTGGTGACCCGCGCCGGTGAAATCTTGCGTTCGCTGGAGGCTTCCTCGGGCAAGGCCGTCCGCATCAACCCCGAGACACCGCGCCAGTTGACCCTTTTCCCGGAGACCAACCCCTTGCTCGATGAGCTGAAATCGTTGGATGTCAATTCACTTTCGCCCATCGAGGCGTTGAACAAGCTGTACGAGTGGCAGAAGAAGTACGTGAAGGGATGATATGCTCGACACGAGCCAGCCTCATCCCCCGCCCGCTCGTCCAACCGCGTTCAACGCCGCCAGGAAGAGGCACATCCCGCTCAGGCCCATCAGCAAACCCATGATGGCGGTGGCGCGCGAGCGATTGGCCCCAAACAGACCGGCAAACCCCAAGACCGCGCCGAGAAAACCCAGAAAGGCGCTGCTTGCTCCGCAAACGAAGAGCGGCGTGCTGGCGAGCTGAATCCACTTTTGCTGAACACCCACCAGAGCACACAAGCCAATGCCAAAGACAAGCGCCAGCGAGGCGACGCCCAGCCCCAGACTGACGTTTCCGAGTGTATTAGGTTGTTGAGGGTTCGGCGTCATATTGACCTCCTTACTGTCCTTGATTTGACCGGAGCGGCGCTGGTTTGGGCTGCGGCAGTTTTAAGCCTGGACTACGGTGTGTTTCCCCCTGCACCTGTTATCTCGAAGTGACGCTGCTCAAGAGCCTCTCTACCGCAAAAGACGCGCTCGTCAGCGCAACCCCCAGCAGGGCCAAGGCGGCGCTTTCCAACCCGCTGTGCAGCGCCGCTGCTCTGATCAGCGAACGTATCAGCTCTTGCGTCGTCTGGATGACGTCTGGCGCTAGAAGGCGGCGTAGCGGCGGCACTCCATAGATTGTCAGCAAGTGTTCCACTGCGGGGGGCGTCGCCAGCGCCAGGCTGCCGCCCAGTAGGCCGGCGGCCAGCAGCGGAATGCCCCACCATTCCAACCAGCCAGGCAGGGAACGTACCGCCAGCACTGTCACCAGCGCCAAGAGAGCGACTGCCAGCAGCGGGGTCAAATGAACCCCGGCGCGCAGGTTCTGGATGACGGCGCGAAAATCGCGGCCGGAAGGGTTCGATGAGCTGCTTTTGCCCGATGGGCTTGCCAGGTCGGTTTCGTCGGGAAGACGCGCAACTATTTGCGCCACCGCGGCCTGGATTTGTGGCTGATAACTCGACCACAACGCCTCAGGCGGATTGCACAGCGAGATGGGCTTTGCGGCTTCAGCCGGCAGAGCTTGCGCTAGCAGGACAAGCTGATCGGGCGTGCAGGGCGGGTAAGCGCTCAAGATTTGCTGCAGCGCCGTCAGCCCGGCGCTCCCTGCCAGGCGCGTTTTCAACTCGGTGAGGGATATTTTCAGGCTGAGATGCTCATTGTAGCTGTCGAGATAGGCAAATAACTGATCGAGCAGGCTTTCCGCGCTGCGCTGCAGCCAGTCGGCGGGCAGAAGGGCGGCGAAGATGCGTTGCCAATCGGCGGCAGAGAGCTGGCGCAAAGAAGCGGGCAGACCATTGGGGTTGGCCTCTTGGCTCGAGGGTGGCTCGAATTGGTCGAGGCAGGCAGAGATGATGGCGATCTCGTTGTCACTGGCTGGGCGTTGGCCCTCGCTCAATGGCTCGTAGGCGCTCATCCCCAGCGTGTTTTGCAGGCAGGTTAGCAGAGCGGGGGATGCAGATTGATAGGGGTTGACCTGGCATTGGTGGGGGGCGTAGAAACAGCCCGTATCGTTCAGGCTATAGACGATCTGCGCCGCGGCCAGCTCAGGCAGGTGTTGGTAGACCTGTTGACGGCGCAAGGCTTCCTTGTACGCACGGGGATCGAAAAGCACGCTCTCGACGTTGAGCGTCAACGGGGTTAGGGCGGCGATAACCACGAACACGATGGCCACCAGCCCTGCCAGCCATGAGAACACTGCCGCACCTGAGCGCAAGGCAAGACCTCTACACCGACATCACTCACCGAACGCTGATTTACAGCCGCTGAATGTGGATGGATTCGGGCAAGATTTCGATGCTCCAGCAGCCCAACTCGCTGAACTTGTATTCGAGGTACAAACGTCCGCGTTGGCGCTCGGCTTTCACCAACTCGACGGGGCGGCGGAACTGGAAGGTAAGCAGGTCTTCGTCCCATTCGCCCTGGACTTCGGGGTCGTAACGGGGAGGGGCTTCGTAGGCGCGCACGATATCCGTCTCGCCGAGCAACAGGCGCAAAACTGCCTCGGGGGCATCGGCCGCCCACAGGAGGCTGGCAGTGGCTTGCTCTTCCAGTTCGATGAGCCGTTCGTCTTCGCTCAATTGCCATTGGACAGGTGACCAGACGGTGGGCAGGTTGTCCACGTAGATGGTTTCGGGGTCGAGAATGGCAGACATGGTTGTCCTCCGAGAGGGGGTTTTGGTGTTTACCCGTGAGAATCTGGGCCCCAAGATTGGCACCCTGATCGTTGCGCTCTATGCGCGGTTTAGGGCGATTATATCATCGAGCCGATAACGATCAGGCGTTGAGTGAGACAAGCCACTCAACGCCTGATTTTGGCCAATGCGGGAGGGTTGGGCTGCGACTATTCGACCGGCTCGACTTTTACGGCGCACACTTTGTATTCGGGGATTTTGGCGGTTGGGTCGAGTGCGGCAATGGTCAACTCGTTGGCCGAGGCCTGCGGGAAGTGGAAGTTGGCGTAAACCATGTCGGGTGGGACGCGGTCGGTCACCCAGGCTTGGGCTTCGATGCTGCCGCGTCGGGAGGTGACGCGCACGCGCTTCTTGCCGTTCAGGCCAAGACGGTGGGCGTCTTCGGGGTTGATCTCGATGAGGGGTTGGCTGTAAACTTCCAGCAGGCCATGGGAGCGGCGAGTCATCTCGCCGCCATGCCAGTGGTAGAGCACGCGTCCGGTGTTGAGCAGCATGGGGTACTCGTCGTCGGGCATTTCGGCGGGGGGGACATGGTCAATGGGCATGAATTTGCCCTTGCCGCGGGCGAACTGCTGGGTGTGCAGGATGGGTGTGCCGGGGTGGTCGGTGGTGGGGCAAGGCCATTGCAGGCCGGGTCCTACTTCCAGGCGGGCGTGGGTGATGCCGCCGTAGGAGGGGGCCAGGGCGTTGATCTCGCTCATGATTTCGGCGGTGTTGGTGTAATTCCAGGCGGCGTAGGGGCCTTCTCCGATTTGCCGCGCGCCCCCTGCGGCCAGGATGCGTTTGGCAATCTCGGTGGTGATCCACCAATCGGGGCGGGAATCGCCCAGTGGTTGGATGGCCTGGCGTACCATCTGCACGCGCCGTTCAGTGTTGGTGAAGGTGCCGGTCTTTTCGGCGAAGCTCACCCCCGGCAGTAATACGTCGGCGTAGGCGGCGGTCTCGGAGGGGAAGATTTCTTGTAAGGCGATGAACTCAGCCGATTCCAGACAGTGGCGGATGTGGTTGGTGTCGGGGTCTGTCATGACGGGGTTCTCGCCCAAAATGTACATGGCTTTGATCGTGCCGTCTGCCAGAGCGGGGATCATCTCGGTGACGGTGAGGCCGATTTTGAGCGGCGAGGTGGCGCCCCAGGCGGCCTGGAATTTCTTCTGGGCTTCTTCGTTGATCACTGCCTGGTAGGCGGGGTAGACATTGGGCAGGCCGCCCATGTCGCAAGCGCCTTGCACGTTGTTCTGGCCGCGCAGGGGGTTGACGCCGCCGCCGGGTTTGCCCATGTTGCCCAACAACATTTGCAGGTTGGCCAGGCTCATCACATTGCGCACGCCGGTGGTGTGCTGGGTGATGCCCATCGCCCAGATGACTGCCGAGGGGCGGTTGAGCGCCAGGATTTCGGCGGCGCGGTACAGGTCGGAGACGGCAATGCCGGTAATTTGGGCGACTTTGTCCGGCGGGTATTGCATCACCGTTGCCTTGAACTCTTCGAAGCCCTCGCAGCGTTCCTCGATGAAAGCCTGGTCTTGCCAGCCCTTTTCGAGAATGATATACATCAAGCCGTTGATCAGGGCGATGTCGCTGCCGGAATTCTGGCGTAAGTGCAACACGGCGAACTCGGTGATGTCAATCTTGCGCGGGTCAGCGACGACGATCTTGAGGCCACGCTGGCTGGCAGCGCGGCGCAACATGGTGCCGAAGACGGGGTGTTGCTCGGTGGTGTTCGAGCCGATGATCAGTGCCGCTTGAGCGAACTTGGCCACATCTTCCATCGAGTTGGACATGGCGCCCGAGCCGAAGGAGGTGGCCAGGCCGGCCACGGTGCTGGCGTGGCAAAGGCGGGCGCAGTGGTCAATGTTGTTCGTGCCGATCACCTGGCGCGCCAGCTTGTTCATCAGGTAATTTTCTTCGTTGAGGCATTTGGCCGAAGTGAGGATGCCGACCGAATCGGGGCCGGAAGCGTCGCGGGTCTGGCGGAGTTTGTCGGCGGTGATGTTGAGGGCCGTATCCCAATCGGTTTCCACCCATTCCCCGCCCGCGCCGTGGAGCGTTTTCGGCCCGCCTTCCAGCAGGTAGCGGCGCACTTTCGGGCGGGTGAGTCGGTCGGGATGGTGGATGAAATCGTAGCCATAACGGCCTTTGACGCACAGCGCCATGCCGTTGACCGGCGCGTTGGGATTGGAGGAGACGCCGATGACGCGGTTGTCTTTGACGTCCAGGTCGAACTGACAACCCACGCCACAATAGGTGCAGGTGGTGGTGACTTTCTTGACCTGGTGGGCGCGGCCCAAGCCGTAGGACATTTTGTTGCTCAGCGCGCCGGTAGGGCAGTAGGCCACGCATTGGCCGCACGATTCGCAGCGCGCCTCCAGCATGGTGGTATCTGCCCCGGCGACGATTCTCTCTTCGAAGCCGCGATAGGCTACGCCCCACACATTGCGCACCTGGATTTCGGCGCAGGCCAGCACACAGCGCCGGCAGAGGATGCACTTGTTGAAGTCCACCCGCACGAAGGGGTTGGGGTCGCTATCAACAATGTAGCGCGTGCCTTTGCTGCCCCAAGCGGGGACTTCTACCTGGTACTCGTAGGCCAGATCCTGCAATTCACACGAGCCGCTGGCATCGCACACCAGGCAATCCTGGGGGTGATTGGCCAGCATCAACTCCAGCGTCAACTTGCGCGAGCGCATCACACGCTCGCTGTGTGTGCTGATTTCCATGCCGTCCCATACCGGCGTGACGCACGCCGCCTGCAAGAAGCGCTGTTTGGCTACTTCTACCACGCAGATACGGCAATTGCCGGTGGGTGATAGGTCTTTGTGATAGCAGAGCGTGGGGATGCGAATCCCGAGCTGGCGGGCCACCTGCAGGATGGTCTGCCCTTCCTTGACTTTGATGGGGATGCCGTCTATGGTAATTTTTGCAGTCACACAGCTACTCCTTCTCTATCCGAATTTATAGGCTACACCGAAGCCGCCGCGCGGATATTTCCAATTGACGTTGCTGTACGGACACATCAAGCGGCAGCTACCGCACTCGATGCAGCTCTGAAAGGCAATGATGATATGGCCGTCTTCTTGCGCCTGGTAAGCGCCCACCGGGCAGAAAAACACGCAGGGCTTTTCACAGGCAACGCAGACGTGGGGGTCAATCAATTGCAGATGGGCCTCATGCTCATCGGTGAAATACTTGATGGCGATGAGCAGGTCATCTACATAGACCTCGGGGAGGTCATCACGCTTTTCTTTTTTCTCGTCCATTCTTTCACCTCGTTTAGATTAGATACCGATAACAGTTCGGCCAAAAGCCAGCATATCTCCGGCGGCTTGCAGCAACGAACGACGCTGCGTGAGTGAGCGCAAAATGTCAGCATACAGTTCCCGTTTGGGTTTGCCGTAGCCGGTAAAGAACAAGCCCATGGCATCGTTGAGGAAATTGGGGTAAACGTCCATGAAATGGGGGTGCTTCTCGAGGAAGTGTGACAGGTTGCGGTACTGATACAGGTCTTGCAGGATAAAACGCTGTTTCAGACGTTCGCGGTAGGCCGAGAGTGAGGCGGCTGAAAAATCGTGGCGTTGATGCGCCTCGATGGCTGTTTGGGCCGCTTCTTTGCCGGCGATGATGGCCATATTGGTGCCTTCCCAATGCAAGGCGTTCACCATGGTGGCGGCATCGCCGGCCACCATCACGCCATCGGTATAGAGCCGCGGCATGTGACGCCAGCCGCCTTCGGGGATGAGATGAGCGCCGTATTCCATCAGCCGCCCGCCGGCCACCAAGGGCGCAATGAGCGGGTGGCGCAGATAGCGCTGCAGTAACTCATACGGGCGCACGCGTTCCTTGGCCAAGACATCCAGAGTAACCCCCAGACCTACCGAAAGGCTTTCTTCGCCGGTGTAAATGAAACCGAGACCGGTGAGGCCCATGGTCACGTCGCCGATTACGGTGATAGCCAAGCCGTGCGACTTGTCTGGTAAGCCAAAGCGGGCGTTGATCGTGTCGGCTGGCAGAGAGATCAATTGTTTGACGCCCAGCGCAACCGCCTTGGGTTTCAAATCGTGCTTGGCTAAGCCCAATTTCTGCGTTAGCAGATTGTTGACGCCTTCGCACACGATCGTTACCGGGGCATAGACTTCGCCTTGCGGGCGATCGGTGATGACGCCAATGACTTTGCCGCCGGGTTCGCGGATAAAATCTACTACCGTGGTCTTGGGGATGATAAAGGCGCCGGTTTTGGCGGCTTGTTCGGCCCACCATTGGTCGAATTTCGCTCGCAGGGCCACGTAAGAGTCGATGGGTTGGCGGTCGAGGTGTCCGCCTCGGATGGTCATATTGACCAGGCCGTTCTTGGACAGAATCCAGAAACCGGCCTCGGTGACCGGTCGTTCGAGAGGGGGCTTGCGTTCCCAGAAATCGGGGTAGATTTCTTCGAGAGAGTGGGTGTAGAGCGCCCCCCCGAAGAAGTTCTTGCCGCCGGGGACCTGCCCGCGTTCGATGAGGGCCACTTTCAGACCGCTGCGGGCCGCCACCGCCGCCGCGGCTGAGCCTGCCAGGCCGGCGCCTACCACGATGACATCAAACTGGATTTTCCCGTTTCGCGAGGGTGTCTTGTTATCCATGTTTGGCCTCTTTCAGCGAGCGGATTTGTTGGATCATATTGGGTACAACTTCGTAGAGATCGCCGACAATGCCCACCGTGGCGATCTCGAAGATGGGGGCGTGAGGGTCGCGGTTGATGGCGATGATGAAATCGGAGTCCTGCATACCCACTTTGTGTTGAATGGCGCCCGAGATGCCCACAGCAATATACAGCTTGGGGCGCACGGTTTTGCCCGTTTGACCCACCTGATGGTCGTAGGAAATCCAGCCTGCGTCCACGCAGGGGCGGCTGGAGCCTACCACGCCTCCCAGTTCATCGGCCAATTCCTTCACCAAGGCGAAGCCGCCCGGCCCTCCCAGGCCGCGCCCGCCGGAGACAATGATGTCGGCATACTCGATCTTGACCTTGGCGCTTTGGCTGGTGATGAACTCCAAGATTTCGACATTGGCGGCGCTGGGGTCGAGGGGAACGCTTTCCTGAATCACCTCGCCTTGCCGTTGGGGTGAAGGCGGCGGGGCGTTGAACACGCGTGGGCGGACGGTTGCCATCTGCGGGAGATGGTTCTTGCACATGATGGTAGCGATCACATTGCCGCCGAAGGCCGGGCGCGTCATCAACAGCAATTTGCGGGCGCTATCGCGGGCGATGCCCATTTGCAACTGGGTGCAGTCAGCCGTCAGACCCGTGCGCAGGGTGGTTGCCACCGAACCAGCCAGGTCGCGGCCTAGCGTGGTCGCCCCGATGAGGAAAACTTCTGGCTGATATTTTTGCACCAGGGTTACCAGGGCGGTGGTATAGGCGTAGTTGATGTAATGCTTGAAGGGTGGGGCGTCCACCACATAAACCCGATCGGCGCCGTATTGGAAGGCCTCGCCAGCCAGCGCACTCACGCCCTGACCCACCAGAATGCCCTCGACGATAGCCTGGTCGTTGGATTTCTCCAGCTCGTCGCTGATTTCTGTCGCCAGGCGGCGCGCCACGCCGAGCAGTTCCCATGCCACCGGGTGAATTTTGCCATCTTCCTGTTCGATGAAAACCCAAAAGCGTCTGATCATTGGCTTACCCTCAGGATAGAGTTTCCGACTGGCGATGCCGCCAGTTTATCGAGCGCCAGCTTGATAGCCTGCTCTAGGCCGAATTCTGCGCTGTGGAAGACCTCGCCGCCGGTATGTTTTTCGGGGGTGCCGGTCTTGTAAACTGTCGTGGGCGAGCCTTTCAGGCCGATCTGGGCCGGATCGAAGGCGATGGGGCTTTCAGCCGTCCACAGCTCAGGCTCGTACTTCAGCGAATAAATCAGGTCGGGCAGCGAGGCGTAAGGGATTTCGGCGATGTCTTTTTCGCAGGTGAGCGCCGCCGGCAATTTGGCTTTGAGAATCTCGTTGCGTGTCTCGGTCTTGCGCTCGATGACCACATAGCCGTCTTGCAGGTTCAACTCGCGGATTTTGACTGCGTAGGTGACCATGGGAAAACCCAGGCGCGAAGCCACACCGGGCCCCACTTGCGCCGTGTCGCCGTCAATGGCTTGTTTGCCAAAGAAAACCAGGTCAACCGGTTCGTCTTTGCTGACGGCCTCGATGACTTTGGCCAACACATAAGAAGTCGCCAGCGTGTCCGAACCCGAAAATTGCCGCGCCGAGATCAGAATCCCCCGATCGGCCCCTAGCTCGATACATTCACGTATGGCCGATGCCGCCGCGGGGGGGCCCATCGAGATGACGGTCACTTTTCCCCCAAGTTTACGCTTCCACTCGACTGCCGCGGCAACCGCATGGGCATCATAAGGATTGAGAATGGTGGGAACACCTTGACGGATCAGGTTGCCGGTTTCAGGATCAATGCGGATATTGGTCGTGTCCGGCACTTGTTTGATGCAGACGAGCGCATGGAACAAAGGGCACCTCCAGATGGTTGGTTTCGGAAATCCTAGGTAAGCCTACACGATTCCTTTATCTGCCAGGAGTTCAAGGCCGCGTTTGTCCATTCTCGGCTTCAGCGAACTCCTCGGCAAAGTGTAACAGCGCCGAATTCATGGGGATCGGCACCGATTGGCCCAAACCACAAAACGACGAGTTGAGCATCACATCTGCCAACGCTTTCAATTCGGCCACATCGCCTTTGCGGCCCTGACCTGCGGCCATGCGCGACAAAATCTCGAAGGCGCGCCGTGTTCCCACGCGGCAGGGGGTGCATTTACCGCAGGACTCTGCCGCAAAGAAACGCAGTTCTTCGCGCAAAAAGGCCACCACCGAGACGGATTGATCGCAAACCAGGAAAGCGCCGGCGCCCAGGGTGATGCCTTTCTGCCCCGAGGTGTAGTCTATGGGTACGTCCAGCACCGAGGGCGGCGCAATCATACCGGCCGCGCCGCCGCTCAATGCAAATTTGAATGTCGAACCGGGCAGCATGCCGCCGCCGAATTCGTCAATGATCTGACGCAGGGTCAGCCCAAAGGGGGCCTCAAACAGCCCAGGGCGTTTGACATGCCCCAGGATCATGTACAGCTTCGTGCCGGTGGTGGTGTAGTTGCCTAATCTCCTGTACCACGCGCCGCCGTTGTAGACGATGTGTGGCACAGCGGCATACGACTCGACGTTGTTGACCAGCGAGGGGTAACCCAGGTAACCTTGCGAGGGCGGATAAGGCGGGCGCAGGCGCGGCTCGCCGCGTTTGCCCTCCAGCGACTCGATGAGTGCAGTCTCCTCCCCGCAGATATAGGCCCCTGCCCCGCGGTGAACGTGAATGTGGAAAGAAAAACCTGAACCCTGGATGTTGTCGCCCAGCCAGTTCTTTTCCTCGGCCTGGCGGATAGCGCGCTCGAGGCGTTCGGCCTGACGCACATACTCCCCGCGGATGTAGATATAGCCCTGGTTGGCACCGCAAGCGTAACCGGCGATGGCCATCCCTTCCAAAATCTGGTGCGGCAGTGTGTCAATCAACACCCGGTCTTTGAAGATCAGCGGCTCGGATTCGTCGGCGTTGCAGAGGATATATTTAGGGGTGCGCGTGGCCTGGAAGACGAAGCGCCATTTGCGTCCAACGGGGAAACCTGCCCCGCCGCGCCCGGTGAGACCGGACTTCTCGACTTCGTTCAAAACCTCTTCGGGTGTGTGTTCCAGCGCCGTTCTCAAGCCGCGATAGGCCCCGGCTTTGACAGCGGCATCGAGCGAATCGGGGTCAAGGCGTCCGGCATCGGCCAACATCACGCGTAATTCGCCCGGCCGAGCTTGGACATAGTCGGTTGGCACGCCTTGCCAGCCCTGGCATACCTTCTCGGCGTCAGCAGGCGCAACCGGCCCCACTTGCTCGTCGTTGACCAGCACCGCTGGCGCTCGGTCGCACAGCCCCAGGCAGCTCGTTCGTTCCACCGTCCAATCGGGGTTGCCCTTCAGCGCGGCTTCCAGGGCATGACGGGTATCCGTGGCGCGCTTCAGCCAGCATACCGGTCCATCGCATACCCGCAAGACGTTCTTGCGCGGCGAGAGCGATAACATTGAGTAGAAAGTAGCCACCCCAAATGCCTTGTGCGCTGGCAATCCTAGCGCGTGGGCAGCATCGGTGATGGCTTCGCTGCTCAGGCCGTTGCCCTGCGCATCCAGGTCGCGTAGCACTTCCACAATGGCCTGGGGCTGGCGGCCATGACGGTCGGCCACCTCGGCAATCTCTGGGGCAACGGGTTTGATTTGGCTTTTCGGATTGGGCATAAAGTCTTCCTCAGGAATCAATTTCCGCCACCATGACTCGGTGCGGATGACAATAAACGCTGAACCGCTCGCCGCGGGCGTAACCTATCAGGGTGACGCCGGCGCGTTCGGCCATTTCGATAGACAAGGAACTGGGCGAGGTGCGCGTGATGACCAATGCTGCGCCGATGCGGATGGCCTTTTGCATCATCTCGGAGCTGACCCGCCCGGTGGTGAGCAACACCTTGTGGGTGGGTGCAATGCCATCCAACAGACAGCGCCCGGCGATTTTGTCCAGGGTGTTGTGACGGCCAATATCTTCTGCGACGACCAGGATGTTTTGCCCGTCGCTCAGTGCAGAGGTGTGCACGCCGCCCGAGACGCGGTAAAGGGCTTGTGCGCCGGAAAGTTTGTCCAGCAGGCGGCTGACGGTTTGCGGGGAGAGCGCAAAACTGTTCTGGGGCAGAGGGGGGGCGGCTTCTCCAGCGGGGTGCGCGCCGCCCACCGAGGTCATCCCTCCCGTGCAGCCCGAAGTGCGCCGCCATTGGGTGGGCTTTTCCACGCTGTGCGTCAACCACACGTCCACGTTGTCGCCTGTGGCGCACACGCGCACATCGGCGATCTCGTCTTTGCTCTGGATGGTCTCTTCGTTGTAAAGGAACCCTACGGCTAAGGCTTCCAGATCAACCGGCGTACACATCAAAGTCAGCCAGATTTCGCCGTTGACGGTCAGTGTGACCGGCGTTTCGGTAATTACTTCGCTTTGGGCGGTTTCGAAACGGCCGTGCCGGTGTTGGGTGTAAGAAATCAAACGATTGGCTTGCTGCATACCGCTAAATCCAAATTCAGTTTACCATAAACTGTCCAATTCTATCACGGGTTGTGACAATTGTCACAAGGATTAAGAGCTTTATCTCTGTTGCCAGGATGCGGCTGGGCGCTGCTCTGCTGCCGCTTACGGGCTGCGGTTTTTGCGCCAGGCTTCGATTTGTTCCAGGTGTTCGGCCTCGTGCTCGAAGCTGTTGGCGGCGATCAGTTGCCACAGGGGTTTGCCGAGCAGCCAGCGGTAAGCGTGGGGGTCGGTCAACTGGCGGTCGTTGAAGGTTTCGACGCGCAACATGGTCTGGTTGCGCACGCCCTCGAAATCTTCCAGCACTTTGTGCAGCGGGCGTTCGCGCATTTCGGCGTACCATTGGGCATTGAGCGCGTCTATTTGGTCTGAGCGCGGCCAAGTGGGGGCGCGTCCCTGGCGGGTCTGCCACAGGGCGCGAACCAACTCAGCTTCCCAGCGGCTCAGGTGGGCCAACACGTCTTTCAGTGACCAATCGCCGTTGACGCCGGGTTCCAGCATGGCCGAATCGGGCAGGTTCTCGATGGCGTCCATGAAGCGTTCACGGCTCTCTTGGAGCGCTATCAGCAGTTCGTTTTGGTTCATGGTGTATCTTGTATTTGTGTGAGGAAGCTGCGCAGCAGGGTGTTGACGCGGTCGGCTTGTTCCAGGTGGGGCATGTGGCCGGCGTCGGGGATGATTTCGAGGCGGGCGCGGGGGATGGCTTGCTGCATGGCGGTTGCCTCGGACAGGGGGATCAGGGCGTCTTGCTCGCCGTGCAAGATGAGGGTTGGCGGGCGAATCTCTGCGAGCCAGGGGGTTGAGTCGGGGCGGTCGCGCATGGCGCTCAGGGCGGCTGTGATTCCGCCGAGGGGGGCGTTTTGCATTACGTTTTTCAGATAAGCCACCAGTTCTGGTTTGGACGAATACGTTTGCGGGGCAAACATTTTGGGCAGCATGCTCTCGGCGATAGCGGCGGGGCCTTTCTCGTGCGCCAGGGCGATAGCTTTGTTGCGGTTGGCTTTGCCTTCGGGCGAATCGGGGCCGGCACGGGTGGCGACTAGGACGAGACCGGCTACTTCGGCAGCGTATTGGCGGTAGAAAGCGAGGGCGATGTAACCGCCCATCGAGACGCCGCCGATGGCAAGCGGGCGGGGGATATGCCGCGCTTCGAGCAGGTGGTGGCAGGCCTGGGCGAATTGTGCGATGGTAGCGAGCGGTGGGTGGTCAGCCGATTGGCCAAAGCCGGGCAGGTCGGGGGCGAGCAAGCGGGCTGTGTCGGCCAGGCCGTCGAGTTGGGGCTGCCAGATGGTGTGATCGAGGGGGTAGCCGTGAATGAGCAGCAGGGGCAAGCCGTGGCCGCGCTCGACGCAATGTAGCGTGAGCTGCGGCGGCGCGCCGTTGGGGGGTAGGGGGGAGGGGGAGGGCATGTCGTTCATGCGCTTATTGTACTGTCTTTTGGGGCAAAGGGGGGATGCTTCTGCGTCCTCCGTCCCCTCTCCTCCGTCCCCCGTCCTCCATACCATCGGTTCATCCCCACGTGCGTGGGGACAGGCGGCAAAAAAGGGCGTGTACCCATCCATTTGGCGGTTCATCCCCACATGCGTGGGGACAGGTTCGGCTAACTTTTGCAGCCACTCTTTGGCTTCGGTTCATCCCCACATGCGTGGGGACAGGGCGCGTGGTACGCGCGTGACAGCTCTGGTGTAAGGTTCATCCCCACATGCGTGGGGACAGGTGGTGGCGCGCCAGTATGACTTGGCGCTGGACAGGTTCATCCCCACATGCGTGGGGACAGGTGGTGGCGCGCCAGTATGACTTGGCGCTGGACAGGTTCATCCCCACATGCGTGGGGACAGGCGTGTCTTTGTCGAGCGCCCCAGAGGCTACGTCCGGTTCATCCCCACATGCGTGGGGACAGGTGTCGCTCATGGAATCGCTCATGTCGCTCATGGAAGGTTCATCCCCACGTGCGTGGGGACAGGGGCCAATTGCGCCAGTCCAATGCTGTCGCTCGAGGTTCATCCCCACGTGCGTGGGGACAGGTTCCGCCCCTTCGACGGGGCAAGTCGTGATTTAGGTTCATCCCCACGTGCGTGGGGACAGGTGCACGTGCGCGTTAGCCGCGCCGAAGAGGTCAGGTTCATCCCCACGTGCGTGGGGACAGGGCGCGCGTGATACGCGCGGGATAGCTCGGATGTTAGGTTCATCCCCACGTGCGTGGGGACAGGCAAATGTCACATTGCAGCGTGCGTGATGGTATAAGGTTCATCCCCACGTGCGTGGGGACAGGACGGTAGCCGCGCCATCGTCGTCATCGCGCCCAGGTTCATCCCCACGTGCGTGGGGACAGGGCCTTTATTTTACCAGAAATCTCGGCAAGTTTAGGTTCATCCCCACGTGCGTGGGGACAGGGCCGACGATTTGACCATCGGCGCCGCGCACGACAGGTTCATCCCCACGTGCGTGGGGACAGGGCAAGGAAGGAAACAATGAACCGGCATTGTATAGGTTCATCCCCACGTGCGTGGGGACAGGCAGATGTGGATGGCGATCATGCACCCTGCCGCAGGTTCATCCCCACGTGCGTGGGGACAGGGCGTGCGTGCTGTGGGGGGCGCGATACGCCACAGGTTCATCCCCACGTGCGTGGGGACAGGTCAGATTTCCAACTCGCGAATCGCTTTAGCGAGAGGTTCATCCCCACGTGCGTGGGGACAGGTGGGGGTTTCAATCCACGCTCCCAGAATATTCAGGTTCATCCCCACGTGCGTGGGGACAGGGCATACTGCCCGCCCTTTTGGGCGAGCCAGTACGGTTCATCCCCACGTGCGTGGGGACAGGCTATCCTGCGCGCCCGCAACCTGCGGGCGTCTAGGTTCATCCCCACGTGCGTGGGGACAGGGGTTTCGGCTCAACCCGAACTCAAGAACTTACAGGTTCATCCCCACGTGCGTGGGGACAGGTGTGCTAAAAGATGACCCTCGTCATTGGCCGGAGGTTCATCCCCACGTGCGTGGGGACAGGGAAGGAAGGACATGAACGAATCACAGGCACGAGGTTCATCCCCACGTGCGTGGGGACAGGACTATATTTTGGCGTAAAAGCCTTTTTCAGGCAGAAGTACCTATATCTGGGGGTTTCCTGATTCTGCCT
>Ga0209018_1001115_pt1 | contig 22691 bp, 20 predicted proteins | sample YNPBryBLVA2012_FD_185814 | JGI IMG/M metagenome (GOLD analysis project Ga0209018, IMG submission 185814) | Anoxygenic and chlorotrophic microbial mat microbial communities from Yellowstone National Park, USA - YNP Bryant BLVA 2012 (SPAdes)... ...
TGCCTTGCTCATCGGCGCGGTGACGTGGGTGACGCCGACGCTGTATCGCCAGGTGCGCGCGCTGATTCTCGGCTTGGACGAGACGCTGCATCAAGTAGACGCGTTGCTCCAGCAGATGACGTGGCTGGAATCGTTCGGCATCCATCCGGATACGAACACACTGCTGAATCAGTTTGGCGCCGAGTTGCGCGCGCTCGCGGCGACCACACCGCGCGTAGTGGCAAATGTTGCCGCCGGCATTTTTAGTGGAGTGCTGGCGTTGGTGCTATCGTTCTATCTGCTGTTGGAAGCCGAAACGATTGGGCGCAACATTGACAATGCGATTCCCGTCGAATATCGCGACGAGTGGCAACGTATCAAAACCGAGTTCAATCGCATCTGGTCGAGTTTCTTGCGCGGGCAGGTGATGCTCGCACTCATCATCGGTGTCCTCGTCACACTCACGTTGACGATTCTCGGTGTGCCGAACGCGCTCTTGCTTGGTTTGCTCGCGGGGCTCCTCGAAGTGGTCCCCAACCTGGGTCCGATTCTCGCGATGGTTCCAGCCGTGCTGATCGCGCTCCTGCGCGGCTCGACGCTGTGGACGATTGACCCGCTCCTCTTTGCGCTCATCGTGGTCGGCGCGTACGCGGTGATTCAACAGTTGGAGAACAATCTGATTGTGCCAAAGGTGATTGGCGAGAGTGTGGATTTGCCGCCGGTCGTGATTCTCATCGGCGCGCTCGCGGGCGCCAGTCTCGCCGGCGTGCTGGGCATCTTTCTTGCCGCGCCGGTACTTGCCACCGCGCGCGTCGTCGCGAAATTTTTGTTACGCAAGTTGCTGGAGTGATGCGGTGGATGCAGTAAAACAGCAGGACAGTAAAACAGTAGGGCAGTGAGTCAGTTTCACTGTCCCACTGTCCTACTGTCCCACTGTCTGTCCCACTGTCTCACTGCTTCACGCGCTCAGCCGCACCAAAGGGCGCACGCTACGTCCCTGTGCTTGGCGCAGCGCGCTTTGAATCATCAAGAATTCGCCGATGTTATCCTTGGTGACCAATCCAACCAGTTGGCCGTTCCGCGTGACCGCCAGCGTTTGACACGCACATTCGTCGAGTTTACGCAGCGCCAACTCGAGCATTTCTCCATAGTCCACAGTGGTAAACTCACGCTGCATCACCTCCGCCACCGGCGTTGTGCGATCGAACTGTGAGAGCGCGGCAAGCAGTTTGTCGCGCGTCAAGATACCGACGAGGGTGCCCTCTTCAGTCACCGGAAAATCGTGCTGCGAGCCAGCCAGAATCAACTCGACGGCGCGCGCGAGCGAATCGCGCGGCGTCAACGCGCGAAAATCGGTCAGCATCGTGCGATGAACCGGAATACCGCCGAGCGCGGTTTTCATCTGCACCATACTCGCTTCCTGCGCTGCGCCAATCCAGACGAAGAGCGCGATGAAAATCAGGAATGGATTGGTGAACAGTCCAACAAAGCCAAAGAGGAACGCCATCGCCTGTCCCAGCGCTGCGGCGATCTGCGTGGCGCGCGTGTACTCCATTCGCATCGCCAGCAGCGCGCGCACGACGCGTCCACCGTCCATCGGAAACGCCGGGAGCATATTGAACAACACCAGTGTCACATTCACGACGAGCAATCGTTCGACGAACGAGCCGCTGGCGACGCCCAGTCGCTCAAGAGGTTCGAGCGCGTTGGTCAGTGTCAAGAACGCGAACAACAGCGCGGCAATGACGACGTTGACCGCGGGACCGGCGAGCGCGACCCACAGTTCTTGAATCGGCTGGTCGGGCATTCGCTCCAGGCGCGCCACGCCACCAATCGGCAAGAGCGTAATGTCGCGCGTCTTGATGCCATAGCGGCGCGCGGTGAGCGCGTGTCCAAACTCGTGCAGGACTACGCACGCAAACAACGCCAGAATGAACGCGATGCCCGCCAGCGTTTGTCCCAGCGGATCGCCCTGCAAAATGTGACTGAGCGCGATCCACCCAATCAACAACCAAAAGGTCGCGTGAATGTAAACATCAATCCCAGCATATCGTCCAATTTTCCAAGCCCATTTCATTGTCTTGCTCCTTCAGAAATGTAGGACAAATTTAAAATTTGTCTTCGTTACCTACAAGATACCAGATTGTCTAATGTTTGTCAATAGTTTTGTGTTTAAGATTCGTTAGAGCCGCGCGGAGGCCGAGCGAAGGCATTGTGTAGCTGAGAGTTTTCTCAGGTTCGTTGGGGCATCTTGCATTTCCAACGATTTCGGTTTATTATGTAACTGTAGAAACAACCCTCGCCGCTTTTGTGCGCTCAAAGGTCACTACTCAGCCACCCTGTCATTGCGAGCGTTTTTTGCGAAGCAATCCCCAAATTCGCAGCGTGGAGATTGCTTCGTCGGCACAGAACGCCTCCTCGCAATGACAACCCGAGTAGTGACAATCAAAGGCGATGGTGACCAGAGGAGGTCAAAATGGTGCGTATCCCTTCGATCCGATTCGTTCTGCTGTGCTTGGGGTTGTTCCTGTTCCTGATGTCTGCGCCGCTCACCCAAGCGCATCCTCTTCCGATGCCTCTGGCGCAAGGCGTGTTGACGAATTGCACCGGCGAGTACTTTAACAACACCACAATCACCGGCGCGCCTGTGTTGACGCGCACCGACGCCGCCATCAATTTCTTCTGGCCCGAAAACACCTCCCCCGCGCCGGGCGTCAATCCCAACAACTATTCCGTCCGCTGGACTTGCTCGATTAACGTGACGACGGCGAGCAATGTTACGTTCAACGTCACGACCGACGATGGAATGAATGTGTTGGTGGACGGCAATTTGATTCTGTGGGCGTTCTACGATCAAGGTCCCACCGCGTACACTGCTACTACCTCCCTCGCTGCCGGCGCGCACACTGTTCGTATCGAGTACTACAATCGGTGGAACGCGGGGACTGCCATCGTCTCCTCCACCGCGTCGCCCGGCCCGGCACCCAGCCCCATCACGCCGATTCCGCCGGCCCCACCCGCGCCGACCGGCGTGTGGCAAGGTCAGTACTTTAACAATATGACCTTGTCGGGTTCACCCACGTACGTGCGGAACGATCCCACCATCAATTTCAATTGGGGCGAGACCGCGATTCCCGCGCCGGGAATTCCGCACAACTACTTTTCGGTGCGCTGGACCTCGACGCAAAATCTGCCTGCCACCGGCGATTACACGATCACCGCAACGTCGGACGATGGCGTGCGCGTGTGGGTGGATGGCGCGCTGGTGATTGATGGCTGGTCGAATCATCCGCCGATTACCTACACCGCGACGCGCAACCTCACCGCCGGCGCGCACTCGTTCCAAGTGGAGTACTATCAACTCGATTATGGCGCGATGATCGTCGTCCAGATTACGCAAGGTGGCGTATCGCCCGGTCCCGGACCCTCGCCAAGCGGTGTGTGGCGCGGGAACTATTTCAACAACATCACCTGCTCCGGTGCGCCGGTGTACGTGCGCGATGATCCGGTGATCAATTTCAACTGGGGCGAAACCGGCATCCCCGCGCCGGGTGTGCCGCACGATAATTTCTGCGTGCGCTGGGACTCGACGCAAAACCTGCCGACCGGCGGCGATTACACGATCAGCGCAACGTCGGACGATGGTGTACGGGTATGGGTGGATGGTTCGCTTGCGGTAGATGGCTGGTTCGATCATGGACCCGCAACCTTCACGACGATTCGCAATCTCTCGGCGGGCGCGCATAATTTCACCGTCGAGTACTACAATCGTTATCTCGGCGCGATGGTCGTTGTGCAGGTCTATCAAGGCACCACGCCTTCACCGATTCCGCCGGTGCCGCCGTATCCCGGCGAAATCATCGTGGACGATGGCGGTCCGGGTTGGCAAGCCGGTGGAACGTTCGCGTGGTACCACGCGCCGGTCGGCATCGGCAATCATTCGTTCTGGGCGCAGAACGTCGCGTACACCGCGTCGGGGTACAACTGGGCGCGCTGGCATCCCACGCTTCCCGCGCCGGGCAACTATGAAGTTTCGGCGTACATCCCAGCCGGCGTGGCAACCACGCTGAACGCGCGCTATTGGATTTATCACAGCGGGCAATACGTGCTAGCGGCGCGCGCACAAGGACTCGCGGCGAATCAGTGGGTCTCGCTTGGCACGTACTATTTCAGCGCGCAGGGCAACGAGTTCGTCTCACTGGCGACGGTGACGTACGAATGTTACTTGTGTCGTACCGTCGTCTTCGATGCGGTCAAATTCACGCCGCGTTGAGCAAGGCGCGGATACCTGTCGGGTGCGAGACCCGACAGGTTTTTTCTTTGGTAGGACAAATTTTCGCGGAGAATTTACCTTGACGCTATCTTCACTCATCATCGGTTTCGCGCTCGCACTATTCATCGCGTCACTTGCCTACTGGCGCGGCGCGCTGGCGCCAAGTGGCGCGCTCGGCGCGCTCATCGTCGGCACGCTCGTCTTTGCGAGTGGTGGACTCGCGTGGGCAATTCTGCTCATCGCGTTCTTCGTCACCTCGTCCGCGCTATCGCACTACAAAGCACGCGCCAAAGAACCGCTCGCCGAAAAATTCCAGAAAGGACATCGCCGCGATCTGGGGCAGGTGCTGGCGAATGGCGGCTGGGGCGCGCTGCTCGCGTTGGCGTACGCGCTGGCGCCGCAGCCGATTCTGTTCGTCGCGTTCGCCGGCGCGCTGGCAACGGTGAACGCGGATACGTGGGCAACCGAGTTGGGTGTGTTGAGCAAGACCGCGCCGCGCCTCATCACCTCGGGGCGCGTGGTAGCGGTTGGCACGAGCGGCGGCGTCACGCCATTCGGCACACTCGTCGCGTTTGGTGGCGCGCTGCTCATCGGCACCCTCGCTTTCCTCGCGCAGCTCGATCTTTCGTCTTTCGTCTTTCGTCCTTTGTCCCTCGTCCTCTTTTGCCTGCTCATTCCGCTCGCCGGTCTCCTCGGCTCGCTCTTCGATTCGCTGCTCGGCGCAACGATGCAGGCGATTTACTATTGCGATTTTGATGAGAAAGAGACCGAAGCGCGCGTGCATCGGTGCGGACGCGCGACGCGTCTGGTGCGCGGCTGGCGCTGGCTCGATAACGACGGTGTGAATTTTCTCGCGAGTGTGTTCGGGAGTGCGATAGCCGCCGCGGGGTATTGGGTGATTGGGTGATTTTTGACAGGGTAGGAGAGACGCGATAGAATCGGAGACGAAGGAGATAATCCGATGAGCACGATTTATGTTGAACCTGTTCAAAATCACTCTGTCCTGCGATTGGTCGAAGCGGCGGTACAGAGTGAGATTGCGCGCCTGGAACTTGCATTAGCTCTGGCTAAAAAGCGGCTTGCCTCTTTTGAGCAAAAATACCACATCGCTTCCGAAAAATTTATCGCAACGATGACGGCTGAAGATCTCGCCGGTGGTGACGACGAATACGTCCAGTGGGCAGGCGAATACAAATTGATGGTTCGGCTCGAAGAGAAACTCAATCAACTGAAGGATGTACGCTTTGGGAATTGAAGAATATCTTTCCCAAATTCAAGCCCTTTTGGATCGTTACGCGGCGGCATCTTTTGTTGTGTCCGTCAGCGTCACAACTGACAGACGCCCTGGTGAGCAGGGATTCGTTTCGGGCAAGGTGCAATTTACCGATGGCTCCACGCTGTACTTTCGCGAATACTTGGACGCCGATACTCAAACTGTCGAAAAGTTGATGTACGTCTATCATTATCAAGACACTACCGGAAAAATGATCTTGCGCTACGACAATGCCGCCCATAGACCTTCACCTCACTCGTTCGATCACAAACATGATGCGACGGGCATAAAAAATGTAACTGCACCGACGCTGGAAATTGTGTTGATGGAGATTGTTGAATTGCAAGGTTGGGCGCAGTGAATCCCGTACTCTACATCGTTTCCACACCCATCGGCAATCCGGACGACATCACGCTGCGCGCGTTGCGCGTCCTGCGTGAAGCGAACGCCATCATTTGCGAAGAGCCGCGCGAAGGCGCACGGCTCTTGCGCTATTATAAAATCCACAACGAACTCGTCGCGCTGAACGAACACACCGAGCGCGCGGTGGTGCCGGACCTGCTGGCGCGTCTCCAACGCGGCGAGACGCTCGCGCTCATTTCCGATCACGGCACGCCGCTTTTGGCTGATCCGGGCGGACACTTGGTGCAGCGCGCGCTGGCGGAAAATATTCCGGTGCGCGCGGTGCCGGGCGCATCGAGTTTGCTTGCCGCGCTCGTCGTCAGCGGGTTGCCGCTGGAACGTTTTCGTCTGGTGGGTTTTCTGCCTGCCCAAAAAGCGGCGCGGCGCGCCGCGCTGGCGCGCTTGCGCGCCGAACGCGACACGTGGGTGCTGTTCGATGCGCCGTACCGCTTGAACGCGGTGCTGACCGATTTGCATGCCGCGCTCGAACCGACGCGCTGCATCGTTGTCGCGTGCAACTTGACGTTGCCGGACGAAAACATCGTGCGCGGCACTCTCGCGCAAGTCACCCATCACTTTCAGCACAATCCATTCAAAGGCGAATACGTCATCGTCATCGCCGGCAAAACTACAGATTGAATTTTGGAGGAGCCGTTGAAATCCATCATCTTGTTGGCGGGGCTAGGCACACGCCTGCGCCCGCACACCTACAGTAAACCCAAACCACTTGTCCAAGTGGCGGGCAAACCGGTGCTGGGTCACATCCTTGATCGCTTGGAGGGCTTGGGAATCGAAGAAACCATTTTCATCGTGGGTTACTTGGGTGAACAGATCGAACAGTACGTCACGCAGCACTATCCGCACCTACACGCGCGCTATGTGGAGCAAACCGAAATGAAGGGGCAAGCGCACGCCATCAATCTGGCGCGCGCGTACATTGACCAGCCCGTGCTGATCATCTTTGGTGATACGATTTGGGAGACCGATTTTACGCGCCTGTCGCGCGTCCGCTCCGATGGGTTGATCTATGTCAAAGAAGTGGACAACCCGCGCCGCTTTGGCGTTGCCACTCTGAAAGATGGCTATGTGACACGCTTTGTCGAAAAACCGACGACGCCGATTTCGAATCTCGCGGTGGTTGGCGTGTACTATTTTTGCAACTGGCAAGCGATTCTACGCGCGATTGATCAACTCATCGAGCGCGATATTCAACTCAAGGGAGAATACTATCTTGCCGACGCGATGCAGTTGATGATTGATGCAGGCGCGCGTCTCGAAGTCGAGACGATTCCCGTGTGGGAAGATTGTGGGACACGCGAAGCGTTGCTGAAGACCAATCGCTACTTGCTGAACCAGTGCTCGTACGCGCGTCCCATCGAGGGTTCCGTCGTGTTACCGCCGGTCTACATTAGCGACCACGCGCAGATCAGACACTCGATCATCGGTCCGTATGTTTCCATCTCCGATGGCGCGGTGATCGAGAATTCGATTCTGCGCGATTGCATCGTCAGCGAGAACGCGCACATCGAAAATCGGGTGATGGAGCAATCGCTCATCGGCAAAGAGGCGCGGGTGCGCGGCACCTTTCAACGAATGAACGTCGGCGATTCGTCCGAGATTGATTCGGCCATCGCCAACAATGGGCAATGAGGCATAAGGAGGATCAAGATGATCATCGGAGTACCCAAAGAAATCAAGGATCGCGAAAATCGGGTCGCCCTCACGCCGGGCGGCGCGCGTCTGTTCACGCAACTGGGTCACCGCGTTCTCATCGAACAGAGCGCCGGCGAAGGCAGCGGCTTTAGCGATGACGAGTATCGTCTCAACGGCGCGGAAATTGTCGCCACGCACGCGGAGGCGTGGCAGCGCGCCGAGATGGTGCTCAAAGTCAAAGAACCTTTACCCGCCGAGTATGACCTGTTGCGTTCCGGGTTGTTGCTCTTCACTTATTTGCATCTGGCCGCCGAAGAAAAATTGACGCGCGAGTTGATGCAAAAACAGGTGACCGCCATCGCGTACGAAACCGTCGAACTAGCCGATGGCTCACTGCCTTTGCTGACACCGATGAGCGAAGTGGCAGGCAAGATGGCGATTCAAATCGCCGCGCACTATCTCGAAAAAACTCACGGTGGACGCGGCAAACTCATGGGCGGTGTGCCGGGGGTTCGCCCCGCCGATGTGGTCATCATCGGTGGCGGTGTGGTTGGCACCTCCGCCGCCCGCGTGGCACTCGGAATGGGCGCGGATGTCACCATCATTGACAAAGACCTCAATCGGCTGCGCTACCTGAGCGAGATTTTGCACGGCAGTCTCACCACGCTCGCGTCGAATCCCTACAACATCGCCGAAGCGGTCAGGTTCGCCGATGTGGTTGTTGGCGCGGTGCTGGTCAAAGGCGCCAAAGCGCCGAAACTCGTCACGCGCGAGATGGTCAAGACGATGACGCCCGGCAGTGTGATTGTGGACGTGGCGATTGATCAAGGCGGTTCGGTGGAAACGATACATCCCACCACGCACAGCAATCCAACGTATGTGGTGGATGGCGTGATTCACTACGGCGTGACGAATATGCCGGGCGCGGTGCCGCGCACCTCCACCTACGCGCTCTCGAATGCCACGTTGCCATACGCGCAAAAACTGGCTGACCTGGGTTTCGTCAAAGCCGTCACCAGCGATCCTGCTCTGGCGCGCGGAGTGAACGTGTACGCAAGCCACATCACCTATCCCGCTGTCGCAGAGGCATTTGGTCTGACGTGGCGTCCACTCGAAGAATTGCTCTGAGAGTTCTATGCGTAACACCATTTCTCAACGCGTTCAATCCATTCCTCCCTCCGGCATCCGCAAGTTTTTCGATATTGCCGCGACGATGCCCGATGTGATTTCACTCAGCATCGGCGAACCGGATTTCGTCACGCCTGATGTGATTCGCCGCGCGGCGATTCAATCCATCGAGCGCGGCGAAACCAAGTACACTTCTAACTCTGGCACCATCGAATTGCGTCGCGCGGTCTCCGAGCATCTGGCTAAACTCTACAACGTGCACTACGATCCAGAAACCGAGATTCTCATCACCGTCGGCGTCTCAGAAGCGTTGCACGATGCGATGCTCGCGACGATTGATCCGGGCGATGAGGTGATTGTCGCCGAACCGTGCTTCGTGGCGTACAAACCGAGCGTCGCTTTCGCGGCGGGGACGCCGGTCGTCTTGGCGACGCGCGTCGAAGACGAGTTCCAAGTCACTGGCGATGCGCTCGCGCGCGCGATTACGCCGCGCACCAAGGGGCTCCTCATCGGCTACCCCAACAATCCGACCGGCGCGGTGATGTCGCGCGAACGAATGATGGAAGTGGCGCGCCTCGCGGCACAGCACGACCTGCTGGTCTTTTCCGATGAAATCTACGATCGCCTGGTGTACGGCGTTGAGCATGTTTGTTTTGCCGCGCTGCCCGGCATGCGCGAGCGCACGATCTTGCTGGGCGGCTTTTCCAAGGATTACGCGATGACCGGCTGGCGCGTGGGGTATGTGTGCGCGCGGGAGGACATCCTCGCGGCGATTCACAGGGTTCACCAGTACATCATCATGAGCGCGCCGACGATGGGGCAAGCCGGTGCGCTGGAAGGTCTCCTGCACGCGGAGAACGACGTGCGTGAGATGGTGCGCGCGTACGATCAGCGGCGTCAAGTTGTCCTCGCGGGATTGAACGCGATGGGCTTGCCGACGTTCACGCCGCGTGGCGCGTTCTACGCGTTCCCGGACATTCGGCGCACTGGGTTGACCTCCGATCAGTTCTGCGACAAGTTACTGCGCGAAGAGCACGTCGCGGTGATTCCGGGCAGCGCGTTTGGCGAATGTGGCGAGGGCTTTGTGCGGATTTGTTATGCCGCGAGTATGGCGAATATCGAAGAGGCGTTGACGCGAATGGAATGCTTTGTCAAGCGGCAATGCCATAAATGATGTAACGACTCTCATTTCGAGGTGCGCTGTCCGCACCTCGAAATCTTATTCCAACACGACGAGATTTCTCGCTTTGCTCGAAATGACACCTGAACGGTTACGTCATTTGTTGATGGAACTATTTTGGGCGGCGCGGCGTCCTTGAAATAGAGTACCGATCTATCAAGGAGGGAAAATGTTCACGCGCCGATTGCTTTTGGGAATGGCTTTACTGTTGGTGGGGCTGAGTATCGCGTGCGCGGCAGCGCCCACGCCCGTACCAACTGCCGCGCCACCGACGCGCGCCGGCGGCGCGCGCGCGGAGACGGTGGTCGTCTCTGCGCCAACCAAACCACCGATGCCAACGATGCCACCGTCGAGAACGGGCGCAACAGCATACCCCGCGCCAGAGACGGTTTCTCTCGGTATGTCGGGCGCGCCGGGGTACGGCTCCGACCCAAGCCGCAAGATCATCAAGAACGCGCAACTCTGGCTCACGGTCGAAAAAGTGGACACGGCGGTTGATCGCGTCACAGGCATCGTTGGTGATGTGCGCGGCTACATCACCAGTTCGCGCACGTTCTCGGAGGGCGGACTCAAAGCCGCGACGATCACGGTGGCGGTGCCGGTGGATCGTTTCGAAGAAGTGTTGCAGCGTCTGCGCGGCATTGCGCTCAAGGTGGAACAGGAAAACGCGTCGGGGCAAGACGTGAGCGACGAGTATGTTGACCTCGAATCGCAACTCCGCAATCTGCAAGCGACAGCGGAGCGCATTCGCGATTTTCTCAAGCGGGCGCAAACGGTCGAGGAAGCGCTCAAGGTCAATCAGCAGTTGAGCCAGGTCGAAAAGGAAATCGAAACGATCAAGGGCAAACTGAATTATCTCAGTGGTCGTTCGACTTTTTCGACAATTACAGTGGAACTGCGCGAGCCCAAGCCGACCCCCACGCCGACGCCTGTTCCGATGGTCGCGCTGCCTATGCCCACCCCCACGCCGACGGTTTGGAATCCGGGGCGGACGGTTAATCAAGCGGTCGAAACTCAAACGGCTTTGCTGCGCGCGCTGACCGATTTGCTGATTTGGTTGATCGTTGTGGTGCTGCCGTACGCGCTCGGCGCTGCAGCAGTGATTTGGGTCATCGCGCAGATTCAACGCTGGCTGGGCAAATCTTCTGGCACGCCGCGCCAACCGCCTACGAACACGCCATAGCGCGGCGTGCGTCATCTGAAAATGAAACAACCCGAAGGATTTGTGAATCCTTCGGGTTGTTTGTTGACTAGATCGCCGGTCGAAACGACTGCAACACCTTGACATAGTTTGCGCGTTCGAACGCCGCCGGGTACGCAACCGATTTCTGGCTCATACTCCCTTGCATCTGTCGGATGGATTCGTACTCGTGCTTGTCCATCCACTCTACCAGATCCGTCAGCACCGTGCGGATGTGCGCCGGTCCACGTTCGAGCAGCGCGGATGCCATCATCGCGACGCGCGCGCCTGCCATCATACATTTCAGCACATCGGTCGCGGTATGCACGCCGCCCGTAATCGCCAGATCGGCGCGGAGCCGCCCGTAGAGAATCGCCACCCAGCGCAAGCGCGCGCGCAACTCGTACGATTGACTGAGGTCGAGCCCGGGCACCACTTCGAGTTGCTCCAAATCGAAATCGGGTTGGTAAAAGCGATTGAACAACACGATGCCATTTACCCCGATTTGATCGAGTTGCTTCGCAAAGTGAGCGAACGAGGTGAACTCGGCGCCTAGTTTGACCGCTAGCGGAATGCTGATGCTCGCGCGCAGCACCCGCACCAATTCGAGATACATCGCCTCGACGTCGGCGCTGGTTTGATTGGGTTCAGCCGCGAGATAGTACATATTCAGTTCCAGCGCGTCCGCGCCGGCTTGTTCGATGCGTTGCGCGTACTTGAGCCAACCGCCAGTTGAAACGCCATTGAGACTTGCAATCACCGGAATTTGGACGGCGGCTTTGACCTTGCGGATGTGTTCCACGTACGCGTCCGCGCCGATGAGGTAACTTGTTTGCTCCGGAAAGAACGAGAGCGCTTCCCAGTAACTTTCGGTGCCATAGTTGAGATAGTGGTCGAGCAGATTGCTCTCTTGCATAATCTGCTCTTCGAACAACGAGTGCAAGACGATGGCTGCCGCGCCGGCGTCTTCCAAGCGTTTGATGGTATCCACCTTTTGCATCAGCGGCGACGACGATGCCACGATGGGATTTTTGAGTTGCAAACCGAGATAGGTTGTGGTCAAGTCAGCCACAGAAACCTCCGTGTTGAGTTCAGAGTTCAAGGTTCAAAGTTTCAAGTTGAGCAACCTCGAACTTTGAACCTTGAACTATTTATTCTCCGCTGGCGCGTTCGCCCAGTTTTCGTACATCTTCCACCGCTTGTACACATCCTCTTGCGCGAGTTTCAAGAGCCGTTCGGCGGCTTCTTCGTTGACCTGCGTCAGTTGCGTATAGCGCGTTTCGTTGTAGACGTACTTTTCGAGCGGGAGCGCGGGCGGCTTGGAATCGAGAATCAGTGGATTCTTGCCTTCCTTCGCCAGGTTGGGATTGAAGCGGATGAGGGGCCAATAGCCGGTTTGCACGGCAAGTTTCTGTTGCTCCATTCCCTTTGCCATATCAATTCCGTGCGCGATGCAGTGCGAGTAGGCGATGATGAGCGAGGGACCCTCGTACGCTTCCGCTTCGATGAACGCGCGAATCGTTTGCGCGTCGTTCGCGCCCATCGCCACGCGCGCGACGTAGATGTTGCCGTACGTCATCGCGATCATCGCGAGATCTTTTTTGGGTAGCGGCTTGCCGGCGGCGGCAAAACGCGCCACCGCGCCGCGCGGCGTCGCTTTGGACATCTGCCCGCCGGTGTTCGAGTAGACTTCGGTGTCCAGCACCAGAACGTTCACATTGCGACCCGACGCCAGCACGTGATCCAGTCCGCCATAACCGATGTCGTACGCCCAGCCATCGCCGCCCATAATCCACACACTCTTTTTGACGAACACATCGGCGATGGTCAGCAATTCTTGCGCGAGGGGCGAAGCATCGGCTTGCAATTTTTGTTTGAGCAATTGCACGCGCCCGCGTTGCAGCGCGATGCCGGCTTCGGACGACTGATCAGCGGTGAGGAGCGCATCAACCAGATCGCTTCCCACGATACTTGCGACGCGAGGCAACAGTTCGCGCGCGTACTCCAGGCGTTTGTCAATCGTCAAGCGGAAGCCCAAGCCGAATTCCGCGTTATCCTCGAACAACGAGTTCGACCAGGCGGGACCGCGGTTGTCCTTGTTCTTTGCCCACGGTGTGGTGGGCAAGTTGCCGCCGTAGATCGAAGAGCAACCGGTGGCATTCGCGATGACAGCGCGGTCGCCGAAGAGTTGGCTAATTAGTTTGACGTAGGGCGTTTCGCCGCAACCGCCGCACGCGCCGGAAAACTCAAAGAGCGGTTCGAGCAGTTGCGCGTCCTTGACCAAACCGACGTTCAGTTTGCCGCGCTCCATCTCCGGCAAGGCGAGGAAGAATTTCCAATTCTCCACTTCTTGCGCGCGTAGCGGGAGTTGCGGCATCATATTGATCGCTTTGCGCTTGGTATCGCTCTTGTCTTTGACCGGACAATTTTCCACGCACAAGGAACAACCGGTGCAATCTTCCGGCGCCACTTGCAAGGTGTACTTCATCGTCGAGAATTCTTTCCAGCGCGCCGTGGTACTCTTGAACGTTTTCGGCGCGTCGGCAAGATATTTTTCGTCGTACACTTTGGAGCGGATGGCGGCGTGCGGGCAAACCAGAACGCATTTGCCGCATTGGATACACAATTTTTCGTCCCACACCGGAATATCAATCGCGATGTTGCGGCGTTCCCAGCGCGTCGTCGCAACGGGAAAGGTGCCGTCCACCGGCATCTTGCTCACCGGCAACGTATCGCCCTTGCCGGCGACGATCGGCGCGATCACCTCTTGCACGAATGTCGGCGCGTCTTCTGGCACCGGCGGACGCAGATCGAACGTGCTGGTGATTTGGTTAGGATAGTTCACTTGGAACAGATTCGCGAGCGAGGCATCTACCGCCGCAAAGTTTTTCTGCACGACTGCTTCGCCACGCTTGCCGTACGTCTTTTGAATCGCGTGTTTGATCGCATCAATCGCTTCGTCGCGCGGCAGGACACCGCTGATGGCGAAAAAGCAGGTCTGCATAATCGTGTTGATGCGTCCGCCCATCCCGGTCTCTTTGGCGACCTTGACCGCATCAATCACGTAGAACTTGAGTTGTTTCTCGATGATCTGTTTTTGCATCGTGCGCGGCAAATGATTCCACACTTCTTCGGGACCAAACGGCGCGTTGAGCAAAAAGACCGCGCCGGGTTCCGCCGCGCTCAACACATCGTAGCGTTCGGTGAAGGTGAATTGGTGACACGCGACAAAGTTGGCGGAGGTGATGAGGTACGACGAGCGAATCGGCTTGGGTCCAAAACGCAAGTGCGAGGTGGTCATCTGTCCCGATTTGCGCGAGTCGTAGACAAAGTATCCTTGCGCGTAATTCTCGGTATCCTCGCCGATGATCTTGATGGAGTTTTTGTTGGCGCCCACAGTGCCATCCGCGCCCAAGCCGTAAAAGAGCGCGCGCACCACATCCTTGCCTTCGGTCGAGAAGGTTGGATCGTACGTCAGACTGGTGTTCGTCACGTCGTCGGTAATGCCGATGGTGAAATGATTTTTCGGTTGCGCTTGTTTGAGTTCATCGAAAACGGCTTTGACCATCGCGGGGGTAAATTCTTTGGACCCCAAGCCATAGCGTCCGCCAATGACGCGGGGCATCGGGCGTGCCGGATTCCACGCCTCTTTGAGTGCGGTGATGACGTCCTGGTAAAGCGGTTCGCCGAGGGCGCCGGGTTCTTTGGTGCGATCCAACACAGCGATCGAGCGAGTGGTTGCCGGCAGCGCGTTGACGAAGTGCGTCGCGGAGAAGGGACGATACAGATGCACTTTTAGCACACCGATTTTTTCGCCGCGCGGCACCAGATACTCGACTGTTTCGTGCGCGATCTCCGCGCCCGAGCACATCACGACGATGACGCGTTCCGCGTCCGGCGCGCCAGCGTAATCGAACAAGTGATACTGTCGCCCAACGATTCGCGCGAACTGGTCCATCGTTTGCTGGACGATCTCCGGCGTCTTGAGATAGTACGGGTTGACAGTCTCGCGACCTTGAAAGTAAACATCGGGATTTTGCGCCGTGCCGCGCAACACCGGATTATCGGGCGAGAGGGCGCGCGCGCGATGCGCATGCACCAAGTTCTGGTCAATCATCGCGCGGATGTCCTCTTCGGTCAATTGCTCGACTTTCATCACTTCGGCAGAGGTGCGAAAGCCGTCGAAGAAATGGATCAAGGGGACGCGCGCGCGGAGCGTTGCCGCGTGCGCAATCAACGCGAGATCCATCACCTCTTGCACCGAACCGGAGGCGAGCAAGCCAAAACCGGTTTGGCGCACCGCCATCACGTCGCTGTGATCGCCAAAAATCGAAAGGGCTTGACACGCGAGCGCGCGCGCGCTGACGTGAAAGACCGTCGGCGTCAGTTCGCCGGCAATCTTGTACATATTCGGAATCATCAGGAGCAAGCCCTGGCTCGCGGTGAAGGTCGTGCAGAGGGAGCCGGTTTGCAGCGCGCCGTGGACGGCGCCCGCCGCGCCGCCTTCGCTTTGCATTTCGACGACGAGCGGCACGGTGCCCCAAATGTTTTTCTTGCCTTCCGCCGACCATTGATCCGCCCACTCGCCCATCGTGGACGAAGGCGTAATCGGGTAGATCGCAATCACTTCGCTGACGTGATGCGCGATGTACGCGGCGGCTTCGTTCGCATCCAAAGTCACTTTGGTTCTTGCCATTTTTGTCCTCGATTCAAAAATAAAATTTGTCCACCGTTCATCTTATCGCTTGAGAGTGCGGGTTTGGTCAAAAATTCGTCCAAATCACGTCCCCACATACTTGGCGTAGATGCTGCGCGCGATCGCCGCGTCATCCGTCCCTTGAATGATCGCGCGCGCGTCGGGAAAGATCGTCAATTCATAATTGTCAATCGTCAATTTGAGGAGATACTCGTTCACCGAGACGCGTCCGATGCCGCGTAAACGTTCCGCGAGTGAAGCGAGATCGAGCGCGTGACCGCGACCGGGATTGACTTGAATGGCGTTGCGACCGCAGAGAAACGTGGTCAGCGTTCCGCTGCGCGCGCCCTCAAGGTATTCGAATTGATGGTGCGCGCAGGTGGGACAATCGGCGCGGCGCGCGACGGCGAACGCTTGGAACGAGTTATCCCATACGTCAACGTGGATGAGGCCGGCGTTGCGTGTGCCGGCGCCCGCGATGAATTTGATGGCTTCGGCGCTGGCGAGCGATGCGATGATGTTGACGATGGGGGACAAGATGCCCGCCGTGTCGCACGTTGGCAGGGTGCCGGGCGCGGGTGCGCGCGTAAAGACGCAGCGCAAGCACGCGGTTTCGCGCGGCACGATCGTCATCGTCATTCCGTAACTGGCGACCGCGCCGGCGTAGATCCACGGAATCGAATGTTTGACGCACGCGTCGTTGATGAGCAAGCGCGTCTCAAAGTTATCGGTGCCATCCATCACTAGCGTTGCGCCGGCAATCAAATCCTCGATGTTCTCCGCGTTCACGTCCGTCACGATGCCTTCGATGTGAATCGAAGAATTGGCGCGCCGCAGTTTTTCGGCGGCGGCAATCGCCTTGGGCGCGCTGCGCGCCGCATCGTCTTCGTCGAAAAGAATCTGGCGCGGCAAATTTTTCAGTTCGACCACATCGCGATCCGCGATGACGAGCGCGCCAACGCCGGCACGCGCGAGTGTGTTCGCCATCACCGAGCCGTTCGCGCCGCAACCGATGATGACGACGCGCGCGGCAAGCAAGCGCTCTTGCCCGGCGATGCCGAACGGCGCGAAAATTGTTTGGCGCGAGTAGCGTTCGCGTTGGTGTTCATCCATCAGTTGGATTATAAAGCGGTTTAGCGAAGATGGCAAGACCGTGAAACGTGAGGCGTGAAGCGTGAGACGTGAAACGTGAAACGTGAGGTGTGAAACGTGATACGTGTGAACCTCGAAAACATCGAACTCGAAGACACATTTTGCGCGGTATTGGGAATGTGTGATATAATGCGGATGGGAGGTCAAGGATGGCGCGAGCAACCCGTGCAGACACAGTGACGATCAGGAAGAGCGAGCTGAAAGCGATGTTACGCCAGGTGGTGCGCGAAGAATTACGTCGGTTGTTTACCTCTGTGGAACAATGGCAGTTCGATCCAGACTCACCGCTGTATCGCGCCTTGTTTGAAATTCATGAGGATGCGAAAACCCAGCGTCCTTCTTTGCTCAATGATCAAGAGGTCTGGGGTAAATGAGTTACCAACGACGCTATCATCCGCGCTTTGCCAGAGATCTCAAGACCTACTCCAGTCTGCGTGAACGCATCCACAAAAAGATCGGGCAAATTTCAGCCAATCCTTATGCAGGCACGGAAAGGTTAGGACATCCGCCCGGCGCACTCAATCTCAGGGGCTGTCGTAGCGCGCGGGTGGGGCAAAACTTTCGCACCATTTTTGTCATCTGCGAAGAATGTCGCAAAGAACCTGAATGTGAGTACTGTTTCTGCGAAGGCCTGGACGATCGAACCGTTGTTTTTCTCACAGTGGGTCCTCACGAAAAAGCGTACCGAATGCAATAGGCGGAGTCAACGCGATGCCTACCCTCCTCCTCAAACATGCAGATATACTGGTAACGATAGACGCAGCGCGGCGTGAAATTCATGACGGCGCGCTTTTTGTTCGTGATAATGTGATTGAACGCGTGGGCACAACCACCGAGTTACCCCAAACTGCCGATTGCATCCTCAATGCGCGTGGAATGATCGTCCTTCCCGGTCTCGTCAACACGCATCACCACCTCTACCAAACACTCACGCGCGCGCTCCCCGCCGCGCAAGACGCCGATTTGTTCCACTGGCTCAAAACGCTCTACCCGATTTGGGCGGAACTCACGCCCGATGCCGTGTACACCAGCGCGCTCGTCGGTCTCGCCGAACTGGTGTTGAGTGGCTGCACGACCGCCGCCGATCATCTGTACCTCTTTCCCAACGGCTCGAAACTCGATGACGAAATTCGCGCGGCGCGCGAAATCGGCATCCGCTTTCATCCGACGCGCGGCGCAATGTCGCTAGGCGAATCGCAAGGCGGCTTGCCACCTGACCGCGTCTGCGATTCCGAAGAAGCCATCTTGCGCGATTCGCGCCGCGTCATCGAAACGTTTCACGATTCCGCGCCGTACTCGATGTGTCGCGTCGCGCTGGCGCCCTGTTCGCCGTTCAGCGTGACGCCGGACTTGATGCGCGAATCGGCGCGGCTCGCGCGCGCGTACAACGTGCGGCTGCACACGCACCTTGCGGAAACGCGCGACGAGGAAGAGTTTTGTTTGCGGAAATTTGGCAAGCGCCCGGTGGATTACGCGGAGCATCTCGAATGGCTGGGCAACGATGTATGGTTCGCGCACTGCGTTTGGGTGAATGATGCGGAGATCGCGCGTTACGCGACGACTGGCGTCGGCGTCGCGCATTGCCCATCGAGCAATATGCGGCTGGCGTCCGGCATCGCGCCCATCGCGAAAATGTTGCGCGCGGGCGTCAAGGTTGGCTTGGGCGTGGACGGCAGCGCGTCGAATGATTCGTCGCACATCTTGGCGGAGGCGCGGCAAGCAATGCTGTTGCAGCGCGTCGGCGGTGATCCGCGCGCGCTCACCGCGCGTCAAGCGCTGGAACTGGGAACGCTCGGCGGCGCGCGCGTCTTGGGACGCGACGACATTGGCGCGCTCGAACCCGGCAAGGCAGCGGATTTCATCGGCATCAAGTCAGAGCGTTTGGATTTTGCCGGCGCGTTGCACGATCCCGTCGCGGCGCTCGTTTTTTGCACACCGCCGCGCGTGGATTTGTCCGTCATCAACGGGCGCGTCGTCGTGCAAGACGGCGAACTGACGACGGTGGAGTTGACATCAGTGATTGCGCGGCATAATCGGCTGGCGCGAGAGATGGTGGAGCGGGCAGGGGCAAGATAGTGGCTATCAAAAAAATCGTGACCAGGATTCCATTACGTAAAAGCAAAGACGCGGTGGAATAATGTACGAGCCACGCAAAATCAACATTGGCAAAGTGATTTGCGATGCCATCACATTCAATCCGCAAAATTGGGGCAAGCGCGTGGTGAACACGGACTCTTTGTTGCAGTCTGTGACGCGTCTTTTCGATTTGCTGCGCGAGCGCAAGATTGACTACGCGCTGGTCGGTGGCATCGCGTTGTTGAATTACATCGAGGGGCGCAACACCGAAGACATTGATTTGATTATGGCGCTGTCCGCGCTGGAGCAATTGCCCGAAATCAAAATCACCCATCGCGACAACGACTTTGCGCGTGGTCGGTTCGGCGACTTGCAGATTGATATTCTCCTGACGCAGAACGCGCTCTTTGAAAAGATTCAGCGCAAGTACGTCACCGTTCAGCATTTCCGCGAACAGGATATTCCGACGGCGACAGTTGAGGGATTGCTCTTGTTGAAACTGTATGCATTGCCGTCGCTGTACCGCTTGGGAAATTTCGCCAAGGTTGGCATTTACGAGAACGACGTTGCGACGCTGATGCACGCGTACCACCCTGCGCGTGAGCCGTTGTTTGAGGAATTGGCGCGGCACTTGAGCGAAACCGATCTCGCGGAATTGTGGGCGATTATGGCGGAGATTGAGCAGAGGATTGCGCGATTTGAGAAAAAGGGAAAACGGTAGACGCCGGAGGAACTATGCCACTCTATTTGATTACCAAGCCGATGACGGCGTACCTGCAAGTTGACTGCAAAGACGACGAAGCGGCGCGCGCGTGGAGCAATCGGATTGTCGCAGGGTTGGAAGACGAGAACGGCAAGCCGATTCCGCCGAATGCGGTGTATGATTTTGAGGTAGATTTTTATCCAGCGAAGGTAGAGGTTGAATTGCTGGAAAATGAATCTGAGGGAGCGGCATAATCGGCTGACGCGGGAGATGGTGGAGAGAGCAGGGACAAGATGAAAACGAGAAAACCAATCCGCCGATCGTCGCAAAAAGTAAAAAAGATGATGCGCTTGCCGAAGCGATTTGCGGCATTGCGCGATGCCATTTTGCCCGTTCTCGAACCCTATGGCGTCAAGCGGATCGCGCTGTTTGGGTCGGTCGTGCGCGGGGAGACAACCAGCGCGAGTGATATTGATATCCTGGTGGATTTTGAAGAGCCGCGCAAGAAACCGTTCAGTTTGTTCACATGGATACGTGCAGAAGAAGAATTGTCGAAACGGCTGGGTAGAAAGGCGGATCTCGTTCCAGCCAAAGGATTGAAAAAGCGTATTCGACCTACCGTCGAAAGAGAAATGGTGGTTCTCTATGAGAAAACCGGACGACCACGGACGATTGGAAGACATTCTGGACGCCATCAAACGCATCGAGTCATACCTGCGCGGCGTGAACGAGAACAAGTTCAAAGATGATTTGATACGCCAAGATGCCGTTATGCTTCAAATCGAAATCATCGGTGAAGCGGCGCACCACGTTTCGGATGAGTTTCAAGAACGACATCCTGAAATACCTTGGTCGGAGATAATTGGAATGCGAAACAAGATCGTCCACGACTATTTTGAGATTGACGTCTCGAAGATTTGGGACACCGCCAAGAACGACATTCCACAATTGAAGAAGGTGGTTTCAAAGCTTTTGAAAGCCCGTTGAAAGGATCTGGACATGGAAATCTCCCAACTCATCCAAGTCGCGCGCGGCGACGCGCCCGCTGACCTCTTGCTCAAGAACGCGCGCGTCGTCAACGTCTTTTCCGGCGAAATCGAAGAGACCGGCGTCGCCATCGCCCACTCGCGCGTCGTCGGACTCGGCAACGATTATCCCGCGCAACGCGTCGTTGACCTCGGCGGCAAGTACATCGCGCCCGGCTTGATTGACGCGCACGTCCACATCGAAAGCGCGATGGTGCCACCCTACGAATTCGCGCGCGCCGTCGTCCCGCACGGCACCACCTCCGTTATCATTGACCCGCACGAAATCGCCAACGTCCTCGGCATCGAAGGCATCGAGTACATGCTGGAAGCGAGCAAGTACACCCCGTTCAGCGTTTTCGTGATGGTGCCATCGTGCGTTCCCGCGACGCATCTCGAAACGAACGGCGGCATCCTGCGCTGGAGCGACCTCATCCCCTTCAAGAACGATCCCTGGGTGATTGGCTTGGGCGAGATGATGAATTACCCCGGCGTTCTCTTTCGCGATCAAGAAGTGCTGGACAAACTGCGCGCCTTCTTCAATCGCCGCATTGATGGACACGCCCCCGGTTTGACCGGACGCGATCTGGAAGCGTACGTTGCCGCCGGCATCGCCAGCGATCACGAGTGCACCACCGTCGAAGAAGCGCGCGAGAAAATCCGCTTGGGGATGCGCGTGATGATTCGCGAAGCATCGAACGCGCGCAACCTGCAAGCGCTGCTGCCAGTCGTCAACGCCAAGAACGCGCGCCGCATCCTCTTCGTCACAGACGATCGCTTCCCCGCCGATTTGATTGACGAAGGGCACATTGACAACATCGTTCGCACCGCAATTCGCGAAGGACTCGACCCCATCACCGCGATTCAGATCGCCACGCTGAACGCCGCCGAATACTTTAACCTGCACGATCGCGGCGCAATTTCGCCTGGGCGCCGCGCCGACCTTATCATCTTCGACAACTTTGAAAAATTCACAATCGAGCAGGTCTATCGCGGCGGAAAACTCGTCGCGCGCGATGGACGCGTGCTGCCACAAGAAATTCCGCCGCGCCATTTGCCCATTCGCAACTCGATGAACATCAACTGGAGCAAGGTGGACGTGCGCCTGCCGACGAATGGTCACAAAAAGATACGCGTGATCGGAATGATTCCCGATCAAATCACCACGACGCAAAGCATCGAAGACGCGCCCATCAAGAACGGTTGTGCCGTCTCCGACCCGACGCGCGACCTGCTCAAAGTCGCGGTGATCGAACGCCACCAAGCGACCGGCAACGTTGGCATCGGGTTCGTGCGCGGGTTGAAACTGCAACGCGGCGCCATCGGCTCCTCCGTCGCACACGATTCGCACAACGTCATCGTCGCCGGCACGAACGACGACGATCTGATGACCGCCGCGCGCGCCATCGCCGCGATGCAAGGCGGCTTGGTCGCCGTCGCCGATGGTGAGGTGCTGGCGCGCGTACCACTCCCCATCGCCGGCTTGATGAGCGATCAGCCCCTCGAACGCGTACGCGAACAACTGGACGATCTCGCCACCGTCACGCGCGACCTGGGTTCGGATTTGCACGCGCCGTTTATGGCGATGGCGTTCCTCGCGCTGCCGGTGATTCCCGAACTGAAACTGACCGACAAGGGCTTGGTAGACGTGAACAAGTTCGATTTCGTCCCGGTGTTCGCGGACTGAGTCAAACGTGCCAAAACTGCCAAACCAGCCAAATGTGCCAAATGATTTGGCATGTTTGGCACATTTGGCTTATTTGGCACATTTGAAAAGGAGGTGATGTCAAAAGAGAAATCGAGTCACACTGCATCATCTGTTCGATCGGTACGCATTTCCAAATCAAAAAGGAGAAGAAGAAATGTCCAAGCGAATTTCGTTCATCGTTGCCCTTGCGATCTTGGCAGTGATTGTTGTTGCCTGCGCGCCCGCGCCGACGCCGGTACCTCCAACTGCCGCTGCCAAGCCGA
>Ga0209018_1001116_pt1 | contig 22668 bp, 22 predicted proteins | sample YNPBryBLVA2012_FD_185814 | JGI IMG/M metagenome (GOLD analysis project Ga0209018, IMG submission 185814) | Anoxygenic and chlorotrophic microbial mat microbial communities from Yellowstone National Park, USA - YNP Bryant BLVA 2012 (SPAdes)... ...
GTCATACAGCGCGGCCTGTCCCCACGCACGTGGGGATGAACCTGCCGTTTCCATTTTCGAGGGTACGACTGCTTCCCTGTCCCCACGCACGTGGGGATGAACCTCTGTGCCGACCATCAGGCCAATTGCTAGCCTCCCTGTCCCCACGCACGTGGGGATGAACCTCATGCTAGCCAGTGGGACTTGCCGGTACCGGGCGGGGCCCTGTCCCCACGCACGTGGGGATGAACCCCATTACCAAAACCAAGCGGCTTGAATGTCACCTGCCCCTCCACACGCAACGGCGAACCGACCTTCGCGTCATTCGATGCCTATACGGGCATTCAGCGTTTCCTTCCCCATCAAGCCGTTTTTACTCTTCATCTACCGCTTGCGCTGATTGGCTACACGAAAGCGACCAAGCCAATCCCCGACGAGCAAGAAGAACAGACTGCCAAGCGTGCTCAAGCCTAAGTCGAGCGGGCCCAATGGAACGAGCCTCCATCCCCGCCACAAGCCCAAAAAGTAACCCGCCCCAAAGCCCACCCACGCCAAAAGCAAATAAAACAGCAGCCGCCCTGGCCCGCCGCCGCGCAGCAAGTGATACAAGGCGCCGTATAGACTAGCAATCAAGAAAGCCAAAAGCAAGGCTGGCACCGTCATACGGTGCAATTCTATCCCTTTTTTGCGTCTGAGGCCAAGCCAAACGGGAAGGCGTAAGTGCATCCATTCGAACCGCATACACAGTCGGTTGTCATACAAAGCCGATGACAATGCTCACAAGTTTATTTTTGAAAACATATATTTTCATAATTGGATTGACCCGCCTGTTACACAACGATATAATTCAATCGTCATGTCCATTACACTGACCTGGGAATCCACGTATGCCATCGCGCTGGCTTTGAAACGCCTCTACCCGCACGTGGATTTGGCTACCGTACGCCTGGGTCAAGTCTATGAATGGACGCTGGCGCTCCCGGAATTCCAGGATGACCCGTCGCTGTGCAACGACGACATCCTCTCCGCAATCCTTCGAGACTGGTACGAGGAGACAATTTATGGATGATCACGAACTCAATTCGCCCGGCTATGACATTCCAGAGGATATGAAGAATGTCGTAGCCATCACTACGCTCGACCGCATCTACAACTGGGGACGACGCTCATCTGTCTGGCCAATGATGTTTGGCCTGGCCTGCTGTGCCATTGAAATGATCGCCGCGCAAGCCGCGCGTTACGACATGGCACGTTTCGGCATGGAAGTGATGCGCCCCACGCCGCGCCAAAGCGACCTGATGCTGGTTTCTGGCACGGTGACCAAGAAAATGGTGCCGGCCATCGTGCGCTTGTACAACCAGATGCCCGAACCGAAATACGTGGTTGCAATGGGCGCCTGCGCTTCGGGCGGCGGGCCTTTCAAAGAGGGCTACAATGTGGTTTCAGGCATAGACAAATTCTTGCCGGTGGATGTCTACATCCCCGGCTGCCCGCCCACCCCGCAAGCCCTGATTGCCGGCCTGATCAAACTGCAAGAAAAGATAGACAAGCAATCCATCCGGCAGGTACGCTGGTACCGCAAAGGCCCCGATTCGGTCGAAATCCCGGTGCCCGTTTTGGGTCCAGACCTGATCGATTTGCGCCGCAAGGCCGAGATCAAGCAAATTGCTGCGCAAGTCCCGTCGAAAGAGGCATAGGAGGCAACATGTCAACCCCAATGCAAACCGAAGCCCCTCGACCGGCTCAGAACAGCCCCCTCGACTTGGCTGCCAAATTCCCCGGCGCTGTCCGCCCCGACGAACGCCCCGGCTATTCTGGCTGGATAGTCGAAAAAGACCATCTGCGCGCCGTAGCCACCTTCTTGCGCGATGAACTCGGCTACGATCTGCTCTCCTCTGTCACCGGCGTAGACTACCTGCCCGAAGGGAAAATGGAAGTGGTCTATCAGGTCTACAAAACCACCGGCGGGCCGGGCGTTTTCTTCAAAGTGCAAGTGCCGCGCGTTGACCCTATTGAAGTGCCATCGGTCATTGACATCTGGCCGGGCGCCGACTTCCAGGAACGCGAAATCTGGGATTTATACGGTATCCGCTTCAACGGCCATCCTGACCTGCGCCGCATCTTGACCTGGGAAGGTTTCGAAGGCCATCCCATGCGCAAGGACTGGCAGGAAGCCTACTACGAAGAAGAAGCCAAACCTTACAAGAGCCGCTGGCCCGAAGGTCATCACGTCAGCGCAGAAGAGAAGAGCCTTTACAAAGACAACGTCCGCTATCCCGAAAAATTCGACCCCGAAAAGTGGACGCCCACCGACCCCGAAGAGGCACTTTATGCCTCGTTGAAGAAATATACATCCACCGACGAAAGCGGCATGGAAACCGAGCGCATCGTCGTCAACATGGGGCCGCAGCACCCCTCCACGCATGGCGTATTCCGTGCGGTAGTGGTGCTGGACGGCGAGACGGTCGTCAGCCTGAAACCGGTCATGGGCTACTTGCATCGCAATCACGAAAAGATCGGTGAACGCAACACTTTCCTTCAAAACATGCCCTACACCGACCGGCTGGACTATTTCAACTCCATGTCGAACAATTGGGGCTACTCGCTGGCGGTCGAAAAACTGATGGGCATCCAGGTAGCCGAGCGCGCCGAATACCTGCGCGTCATCATGGCCGAACTCACCCGCATCCAAAATCACCTCATTTGGATTGGCATGATGCTGAACGACCTGGGCACCTATTTCACCCCGGCGTTGTACGCTTTCGAGGAACGCGAATTGATTCTCGACATCTTCGAGGCCGCTTCTGGCTCGCGGATGATGTGCAACTATCACCGCTTTGGCGGCGTGGTGCGCGATGTGCCACCCGAGGCCTTCGAAAAACTGAAAGGATTGGTCTACGACCGCCTGCCTGCCAAAATCGAAGAGTTCGAACGCTACTTGACCGAAAACGAAATTCTGGTAGCGCGCTTGAAAGGCATTGGCTACTTGAGCGCCGAAGACGCCATCGCCTACTCGATGACCGGCCCTATGCTGCGCGCTTCGGGCGTACCGTATGACATCCGCCGCGCCGAACCCTACGGAATTTACGACCGCTTCGACTTCGACGTGGTCACCCGCCCCGAAGGCGACATGTACGCCCGCTACCTGGTGCGCGTGGAGGAAATGCGCCAGAGCCTGCGCATCCTCGAGCAAGCCATTCGTGACATTCCCGAAGGCCCCGTTCTGTCTGGCAAACCTGCCTACCAGGTGCGCGTCCCACCCGGCGAGGCCTATGGCCGCATCGAAGCCCCCAAAGGCGAACTGGGCTTCTACGTCATCTCGACCGGCAAGCCCAATCCCTGGCGCTATCACGTGCGCGCCCCCTCTTTCATCAACCTGACCGCGCTGGAAAAGATGTGTGTCGGCAACAAAATCGCGGATTTCGTCGCTATCCTGGGCGCCGTTGACATCGTGCTTGGCGAACTGGACCGGTAGGAGAAGAAAACATGTACGGAAAAGGTATACTCAAAGGTCTGGGCGTGACCCTGAAACGCTTTGTCGCCACATACATAGAAGACATCGTCTGGTGGGGCCGCCGCTACTACAAACCGGAAGGCATTGCCCGCCGCTCCAGCAAGGATACGCGCGGCATCTTCACCATCCAGTACCCGGAAGAAAAACTGCCTGTACCAGAAGAATTCCGTTACGTGCCGTTTCTGGTCTATGATGAAGGCGAAGGCGGGAAAAAAGAAATACGCTGCACCTCGTGCGGCATCTGCTCCAAGGTCTGTCCGCCGCAGTGCATTTGGATCGTGCGAACGGTAGACCCGGCCACCGGCAAGCCTGTTCCTGCACCAGCCGAATTCTACATTGACGCCGACATTTGCATGAACTGTGGCTTCTGCGCCGAGTACTGCCCGTTCGACGCCATCAAAATGGATCACGATTACGAAATCGCTTCCTACGGGCGTAACGTATTCGACCTGGACCGGCTGCTCAAACCAGCCTCCTATTATGCCAGCATCCGCCCTTTGAACGCGGCACGCGAAGATGAAGCCCGCCGGGCAAAAGAGGCCGCCAAAGCAGCAGCCAAAGCGGAAGCAAGGTAAAACCCATGACGAACACTCCTACGAAAGAAACCATCCTCTCGGCCCTCTCCAAAGTACAGGAACCCGAACTGCACAAAGACCTGGTGACCTTGAACATGATCCGCAATCTGGAAATCGAGGGCGGCAAAGTCTCTTTTACCATCATGCTGACCACGCCTGCCTGTCCGCTGCGCAGCCGCATCCAACAGGAAGCCGAGCAAGCAGTGATGGCGGTCGAAGGCGTCGAATCGGTCGCCGTCAAGATGGATTCGGATGTCCCCAACGATGGCCGCATGCGCGGGCTGGTCAATATGCCCATCCGCAACGCCATTGCAATCGGTTCAGGCAAAGGCGGCGTGGGCAAAAGCACAGTGGCCGTCAATATCGCTGTGGCATTGGCGCAAAGCGGCGCGCGCGTTGGGCTGATGGATGCTGACATCTACGGCCCCAATATCCCCACCATGCTCGGCGTAGAGACGCTGCCGCCGCCGCAGGGAGAGAAACTCAGCCCCGCTCAAGCCTTTGGAATCAAGATGGTCTCGATGGGCCTGCTGGTCAAACCCGGCCAACCGCTCATCTGGCGCGGCCCCATGCTCAACTCGGCCATCCGACAGTTCCTGAGCGATGTGAATTGGGGCGAACTGGACTACCTGATCGTGGACCTGCCACCCGGCACAGGCGACGCGGCGCTGTCGCTGGCGCAGGCGCTGCCCCTGAGCGGCGCCATCATCGTGACCCTGCCGCAATTGGTCTCGCTGGAAGATGCCGGGCGCGGGCTGAACATGTTCCGCCAGTTGGAAGTCCCTATCCTGGGCGTCATCGAAAACATGTCGTACCTGGACCTGCCAGACGGTACGCGCATGGACATTTTTGGCTCCGGCGGAGGCGAGCAACTGGCCAACACCGCAAATGTACCTTTCTTGGGCAAAGTGCCGATTGACGCGGACGTGCGCGTGAGCGGTGACAACGGCAAGCCCATCGTGGTTTCCAAACCTGAGTCGGCGGCGGCCAGGTCGCTGCGCGAGATCGCCCAGCAGGTGGCGGCCAAAGTCAGCGTGGCGGCGCTGGGCGGGAACCATACCCTGCCAATCAACATCATCGAGTAGACGAAATCAATCTGCGCGTTTCTTCATCCCCAGCAGGCAAGTATCCTGGGGATGTTTGCTATTCTCCTGGCGGTCACGTTTTACTATACCAAATTAATGATTGACTTTCACATTCTCGTTTGCTACAATAATTTCAGTTATCCACAACCATTTTGAGAAAGGAAGGGCAAGTATGATAGACCGCAAGACACTCTTGAAAGTCATTTTGGTTCTCAGCCTGTTGATGGTTCTCCTGTCAACCTTAGGGTGTAAAATAGGGCAATTGGTTGCGCCGACGGCAACACCAACAGCCACCTCGACCTCCACGCCGAAGCCCACCAACACCCCAAAGCCTACGTTCACCAGCAGTCCTGTCCCCACCGCAACCCCGGTACCAGAAATTGGCAAGCCGGTTGCCAGTGAGAACTGGGAAATCACGGTGATCGGGGTCATCTTCCGTGAACGCATCTATCCAGGCGGCGACTGGTATTACACCCCCAACCCCGGCTACATGTTCATAGATGTTGCCTTGAAGGCTAAGGCGCTTGGTTCCAGCACTTCCGTCTTTTCGTCCGATATCGTCATCGTGGATGAGAACGGCGAAGAATGGTCTGCCTTGTGGTCCGGCGAAAAGGATGCCAGCAAGGAAATGGACCCATTCACGATTGGAATCAACGAAATCCTAGACGAGTACATCGATATCTCCACCGAAAAATACCTGCGCCTGATGTTCATCCTCCAGGACACCAGCCTGGGGAAAGAAGTCCTCTTCCAGTTCGAAGATGTACCCGCCGTGCCAATTGTCATCGAAAAATAATCGGTGGACGTAGAATAACGTTCCTGACCTCATAGGCGGCGTGCAAACGCCACCTTCTTTTTCATAGCACGGCAAGCCGCGACCAAACTGGTGTTGCTCCGCAGTTGAACTGCGGAGAGAAGAAGATTTGCGCGGACAATGCAAATGTCGAGCGGGAATACTATAAACGCCAATTCGGGATAACCGTCCCGAAGGCTTTTTAGCGAGCCTTCGGGACGATTCGAAGGTTTATCCCGAATTCAGGTTATAAGCAAGCGCCTACAAAGGATTGGCATCCGGCAAAATCCAAATATCCCCCTGTAACAAACTAACGACTTGCAAGCAAGAAAATACAGGGCGGCGCGTGCGCCGAGTCCACCTTGACGGGTTGCACGGCTTCGTCCAACAACGCCGTCAACAAAGCCCCATCCATGCGGCATAGTTGCGGGTGCTGCTGAATGATGGCCGCATACGGACAATGCCCCAAGATCACGCGCGGGCCGAGCGGACCGGCCTCCCAACGTGCCTGATAGTGCATCGCGTTCAAACGCTCGACCGCCATGGCCAGACGGCGCGCCAAAGGCAAACGAGACGGAATGGACTCGCCTGCCAAGCGCCTCCCCACCGCCTCCATGCTCACGCCTGGGCCTGCTTCCGCTAAAAGAGCCTCTGTCAACGCTGCCAGGTTATCTCCTACCAGCGCCTCCGAGAGATGATACGCCTTCTCGGGCCTTCCCCTGCCCCCGTTGTGGGCAGAGACAGCCTCCACCCGCCCATCCGCTGCCAGAATAGCCAGATGACGGCGCGCATTGGCGGGCGTCATGCGCAACACACGCGCAATCTCCCCCGCCGAAGCAGCGCGATGCTTCCTCAAGTACTCCAAAATTTTTTGGCGAGAGGTGGCGGGCATGATTTTTTTATGAAACCGCATTCAGGGCAGCGTGGGCCTGACGGATGTGCAAACGGTCATGCTCGGTCATAAAGCGCACCAGTTCTAGCAAATGGGTCGGCCCAAAAACCGCGTGCCGTGCCTTGCGCCGCCACTGCACATCATTCAATCCACGCAAGAATTCCAGGGTTTGCAAACGCGCGGCAACGAAGTCACGTAGCGCCTGCCAGCCGTCCTGCCGACCATAAGCGCGCTCCTCCGCCCAGGCGTCGGTGTTGCCAGCGGCAATGAAGGGCTGCTCTTCTTCCAATACGTAACGCAAGCGGGGCAGATAGACCTCCCGTTCCGTATCGCGCAGGTGACAGAGAATCTCGCCCAGGCTCCATTCTCCTGGCTGCGGGCGGCGATTCATTCCCGCACCCTGAGCCTGCGCAGCCAACCCGGCCAGGGCAGCCGGCGTAGACAACATCAGGGCCAGGAGAGAGGCCGGGGAGGCAAAAGCAGGTTCGAGCGTAGAAAGAGCGCGCGCTTCCAGCCAGGGGCGCAAATCGGTAATCCAGCCGCGTCCGGCCAGGTTGGCGCCGTCTGGCAAGGGGCTGCCGGGGGCGCTGATCCAATAGAAAGGCAAGTCGAGGTCGCGCGCAGCCGGCCAGTCGCGTTCCAAATCGTCACCCACGAACAATACAGGTCCTTCTGGCCATTGCTGCATGGCAAGCACCTCAGCCAGGTAAGCGGGGTTGGGCTTGGTGAAGTGGAAGGTCTCATAAGAAGAGACAACCTCGAAGGGATATTGTTCGGGCGGCAAGCCGGCCCACCTTAGACGATGTTGAATGGCTTTGAGCGGAAAGAGGGGATTGGTTGCAATGCTCACCCGGTATCCCTGGGCCAACGCCCATTCCACAAGTTCCACCGCCCCCGCGCGCGGACGGGTGAGACCGCTGAGAGAAGGAAAGACCTCATCATAGAATTGATCTATACGCGGCTGTAAGACTTCTCGTTCCAGGCCAATTTTGGGAAAAAACTCGGCATCGAAGACTTGTTGCAGCGTGCGTGAAGGGTCGCTGTTCGCCATCATCTTGCGCGTACCGGCAAGGAGAGCCGGCAGCATGGTGTCTGGCGGCACCTGCGCAGCCAAGAAACCCGAAAGCGCCTGAAAATAGGCCGGGATGAAGTCGTTCATGTTCGAGTCTAACAGGGTATCGTCCAAATCGAGCAGCAAAGTGAGACTCATGGTTCTTTGACCTCGAAGGTAAAGGGCAAGGGATGACATTCGCCGCAGCCAACGTGCGGCTCCTGCACCGAGCGCTGCGTCTTCTGGCACCAGGCGCTCACCTGTACACGGCACCGGAAGGCAGCCTCGAGCGGGCGCCCAATAGAGGCTTTCAATTGTAAATGCTCGCAGGCATTGGAGCGCTGGATGCCCGGCACCGGGCAAGTCTTACACAAGGTAGGCGTCCAACGCTGCCCGGCTGCCTGGAGCAAACGGCATTCTTCGCGGCTGCGGCCGCGATAATAATCACCGTAGAAGTAGGAACATTCAGTGCCGGCTGGGGTTCGCATATCAGCAAATAAGAGGAGGCGACGCGCTACACACGCCCAAAGCACCCCTCATCTATGGAGAGGATACAAAAAACGGTTGGTGCGCCGAAGTGCTGAGACAGCCTGTTTGGGCAGCAGTCCCCAAGGGGATGCTATTGAACTGTCATTGGTTCGACGCGCTAACGCCAGTTCGGGATAACCGTCCCGAAGGCTTTTTAGAGCAATAGCATGGGCAACATCGAGCCTTCGGGACGGTTCGAAGGCTTATCCAGAATTCGGTCGCTAACAAAAAACGCAGTACGAGCGCAAGGGTCGCCTCTCGTACTGCGTAGACCAAACACAAGATAAACAGGTTATACGCGCGTGACGTAAGCGCCGGTGCGGGTGTCTATGCGGATTACATCGTCTACGTTGACGAAATTCGGCACCTGCACTTGCAAGCCGGTTTCGACGCGCACTTTTTTGGTTACGCCGGTGGCGGTGTCGCCGCGGATGGCGGTTTCGGCCTCCACCACTCTCAAGTCCACCGAGGTAGGCAATTCAATGTCAATGGCCTCGCCTTTGTAGAACGTCAGTTTGACCTCCATACCTTCGGTCAAGTAGAGCGCATCGTCTCCAAGCAACTCGCGCTTGATGGCAGGCTGCTCGAAGGTTTCGTTATCCATGAAGTGATAGAAATCGCCATCGTTGTACAAGTATTGGACATTATGGAAGTCCAACCGCACATCTTGAACCGATTGGCCGGAAGGGAACGTCTTTTCGATGGTGGCGCCGGTCAGCAGGTTGCGCGCTTTGATTCGGATGGTGGCGTTCCCACGCCCAGGTTTGTTGTGGCTATAGTCCAACACTTTGAAGAGTTGACCGTCTATTTCGAAAGTCACGCCTTTGCGTAATTCATTTACATCAATCATACTTGCCTCGCTTCGAGAGAATTGCAAACGGGCGGATTATAGCGCAAAGGGGCAGGGAATGGCAAGGTCAATGGCCGGCGTCTTCTTCCCGCAGCAAACGGACAGCGTGTTCCAGGGCCGGAAGCACCACCCGCAAGTTCTCGACCGCGCCTTTAGGGCTGCCCGGCAGGTTGAGGATGAGCGTTCGTTTGCGAATGCCGGAGACAGCGCGTGAAAGCATAGCGTGGGGGGTGACTTGCAGGCTGGCGGCGCGCATGGCCTCGTCCAGGCCGGGGGTCAGGCGCTCGACGACCGCACGGGTGGCTTCGGGGGTCACGTCTCGAGGCGCAAAGCCGGTCCCGCCCGTCGTTAGAATGATGTCCACTTGACCGCTGTCGGCCCAGCGGGCGAGTCTTTCGCGCAAGAGGATTTCCTCATCAGGCAAGATGTCTCGTTCGACAACCTGCCAGCCCAGGGCTTGCACCGCTTCGACCAGCGCCGGCCCAGAGGCATCGGGGCGCTCGCCGCGCGAAGAACGGTCGGAGACGGTCAAAATGGCAAAGCGAAGGGGGACCACGCTACGGAGTCCGGCAAATTCAAGAGTTTTGCAGTTGACGCTTCAACATGTCCAGCAGGTCATCGGGCATATAAGGCTTGAGCAAGAAATCGTCTGCCCCATGCGCCAGGCACTCGGCTTCGAGATTCATGCCAGAAGACATGACCACACAGGTGTCTTTGACCTCTGCATCGGCGCGCAGTTTGTCCAACACCTCCAGGCCGCTGACATGCGGCAGGTGGACATCCATCAGCAACAAATCGGGGCGTTCCCGCCGCACGGCTTCATAAACGTCCTCATTTATGTCCAGCGCAATGACGCGATAACCCTCCATGCCCAGAAGGGTTTTGAGCAGCAAAATCATGGTGAGATCATCCTCAGCGAGCATGATGGTTGACATCTTCGTTCGAAGCCTCCGTAGTGACGGACGATTGGGCTTTTTGCGGCTTGGCAGATGGGGGGCGTCGTTTTTCGAGCGCGGCCTCCAAAACTTCGTCCACTGTTTCGACGAACACAAATTTCATCTTTTGCCTGATTTCCTGCGGGACATCGTCCAGGTCGAATTCATTGCGCTTCGGCAGGATGACGGTTTTCAGACCACTGCGATGGGCTGCCAGCACTTTTTCTTTCACGCCTCCAATGGGCAACACCTGTCCACGCAAGGTAATCTCGCCGGTCATGCCCACGTTGCGTTTCACTTTTCGACCCGACATCAAAGAGACCAGGGCAGTAGCCATCGTGACGCCCGCCGAAGGGCCATCTTTGGGCGTGGCCCCCGAGGGGACGTGCAAATGAATATCGGTCTTGTCGTAAAAATTCTCGTCCAGGCCTAGTTCTTTGGCCCGCGAACGCACATACGAAAGCGCAGCGCGCGCAGACTCTTGCATCACGTTGCCTAGCGAACCGGTAATTTGGAAACCTTTGTTGCCGGGCATCCGGCTGGCTTCGACGAACATCACTTCGCCTCCGTAGGGCGTCCATGCCAGGCCAGGAACCACGCCCGGCAGCGCCGTGCGAACGCTGATTTCCTCCGAGCCGTGGAAAATGGGATGCTCCAAAAACTCCTCCACCAGTTCGGGCGTAACCTTGTATGCCTGGGCCTGCCCCTCGGCGATGCGCGTACCCACCTTACGGCAAATAGCGCCGATTTTTCGTTCCAGGTTGCGGACGCCGGCCTCGCGCGTGTAGCCGCGGATGATTTTGTGCAGAGCCGCGTTGGTGAATTGGATTTCTTTCTTGCGCAGGCCATTCTCGCGTATCTGGCGAGGGATGAGATAGCCTTTGGCAATCGCAATTTTTTCGCTATCGGTGTAGCCAGAGAGATAGATGATTTCCATGCGGTCGCGCAAGGGCCCGGGAATGGTCTCCAAAGAGTTGGCGGTCGTGATGAAGAAAATTTGCGAGAGATCGTAAGCCACTTCCAGGTAATGGTCGCGGAACTCGCTGTTTTGCTCTGGATCCAGCACTTCCAGCAAGGCAGAAGCCGGGTCGCCGTGAAAGTCGAAGACCAGTTTGTCCACTTCGTCCAGCATGAAGACCGGATTGCGGGTTTCGTTGCGGCGTAGGGCTTGCAGGATGCGCCCCGGCATGGCGCCGATGTAGGTGCGGCGATGACCGCGAATTTCCGCCTCGTCGCGCACGCCGCCCAAGGAGATACGCACGAACTTGCGCCCCATGGCACGCGCGATGGACTGTCCCAAAGAAGTCTTGCCTACGCCGGGCGGCCCCACGAAACACAAGATGACCCCTTCTCGCTCACGGCGAATTTCATCCTTGGAAGCCTCACGCAGTTCGTCCTTACGCTCCAAGCGCAACTTACGGATGGCGAGAAATTCCAGGATGCGTTCCTTCACATCTTCCAGCCCGTAGTGGTCGGCGTCCAGGATTTTGCGCGCATGGGCGATGTCCAAATTGTCTTCGGTCATCTTGGACCATGGCAGCGAAACCAGCCAATCGAGATAAGTGCGGATGACGCCATATTCAGCAGCGGCGGTAGGCAGGCGCGCCAAGCGGTCGAGTTCGCGGCGGGCCTGCTTTTCGGCCTCTTCTGGCATGTGGGCTTCTTCGATTTTCTTGCGAAACTCCTCTGTCTCGATCGCCTGCTCATCCTTTTCCCCGAGTTCGCGCTGAATGGCCTTCATCTGCTCGCGCAGGAAGTACTCGCGCTGTACTTTTTCGATTTCCTCGCGCGCTTCGTTCTGGATCTTCTGCCCTAAGGTCAAAACTTCTGTCTCGCGCACCAGTAAACCGATCAGTTTGCGCAGTTTGTCCGTGGTCGAATCCAGTTCCAACAATTGCTGAGCGTCTGCCAATTCGATGCGCTGGAAATTGGCAATGGTATAAGCGGTTTGAAGCGGGTTTTCGATGGAAAGGATCGAGGAGACCAACTCTTCAGGCAAAGAGGGGATGAGTTGGGCAATTTGCTGGAACTGGTCACGCGCATTACGGGCCAGGGCTTCGATTTGCAAGCCGGCCTCGATCGTTTCAGGCGCCAACTGAATACGCGCCTTCAGGTAAGGCTCTTCGGCCACGAACTGCCCCAACCGAAAACGATCCAGGCCTTGCACCAACAGGCGCACCGTGCCATCGGGAGCGCGCAACAGACGGTGAACAATGGCAATTGTGCCAACACGATACAAATCGGTGGGGCCGGGCGTCTCCAGTTCAGGGTTGACCGCGGCCACAAGTCCAACCAATTTGTCGCCGGCGACGACATCATCCACCAGACGAATCGAGCGCGGTTGCCCTACGGTCAAGGGAACGGCTGTCTGCGGATACACCACCACCCCCCGCAAAGGCAAGATGGGCAATATCTCAGGATAAGAGGGGGCGTGCTGCGGTTTGGAGGTTTCTTCCAACGAGGGGGCGCCCCCTTCTGAAGGCGCATTCGAAGAGGAAAAAAGCGGCGGCATGAACATATCCAGCAGGGAGGCGTCATGCTCCGAAATCCAGTCGAACAACTCGAGCATATTGGAATACCAACGAGAAGCGGCCATGCAAATCAACTTTCGTCGTTTTCGGCTTTGGGAAGAATGACCGTCAAAAAGCCATCTTTATATTCGGCGCGCGCCGCATCCAGGTCAACCGCGCCGGGCAAACCCACAATGGATTCGAATTTTCCAAAGCGGATTTCCATCTGATGATAGGCGCGTCGCTCGGGCAAATCGGAGCGGCTGCCGGTAATCGAGAGAAAACGATGCTCCACAGTAATCTCGAAATCCTCCTCCCGCATGCCTGCAATTTCGACCCGCACAACATAATGGGACTCTGTCTCATACACATCGGTTGGCGGACTCCACAGGCCGGTGCGCACCTGAACCTGCCAGCCAACAGCGTGAAAAACCTCACGCCTGATTTCCGTCAAAGAAGCCGAAGAATGAGACTTCCGAATAAAGGTGGGCATGGAACTTACTCCTTTCCCATACCGGCTAAAGCAAAGCAGCCTGAGCGGCCTGCAACACTTCTGGATAATTGGGTTCTACGCCAAGCGCAGGCATGTAAGCAGCATACGTCACCTTTCCCTGACGGTCTACTACAAAGACCGCTCGCCGCAGAATACGACGCTCTTTGATGAGACAACCATACTTCTCACCAAATTCGGCTGTCATGTGATCAGAAAGCACCATCACCTGATCCACGCCGGACGCCCCACACCAACGCTTCTGGGCGTAGGGCAAATCGGTGCTGATGACCTGAATGACAATATCCTGGCTCAAGCGGGCAGCCTCCTGGTTGAATCGGCGCGTCTCGCGATCGCAGACTTCTGTATCCAACGAGGGGACAGCCGCAATGATGCGAACTTTGCCTTGCGTATCGGCCAACGCGCGCACTACCGACCAATCCAGGGCGTGGGCGCTGAAATCAGGCGCCGCTTGCCCTACTTGAATATCCTCGCCTACAACCGTGACGTCCTTGCCGCCAAGTTGAATAAGACCCTTTCGTTCTGTCGCCATATCATACTCCTATACCAAAAAACATAAACAACTGTACAATCACAGCGCCCCCGGCGGGATTCGAACCCACAACCAACAGCTTAGAAGGCTGCTGCTCTGTCCGTTGAGCTACGGGGGCAGGGAAGAACCGAGCCAAACGAATAGAAACGTGCTATTGCAATGGTCTCAGTCCCTTATACACGCGCGGCCCGCTCAACGTCCGCAGAACCGTTTCTGGCGGACGGTTGAGGCGCATACCCAACTCCTCCGGCGTCATAGGCGTATTGTCGTTGGTCAAAAAGAGGCGAAAAACGGCCTCGACCAAAGCAGTTTGATCGGTGAGAAAATCTGGTTGATGAGCGCAATGTGACATCACCAAATGCTGAATAGCATCTACCGGCCTTACTTCGGCGGTCTGCGGATCTATCCAATCAATCATCTCACCTTCCGAAAGCGCAGACAGCGCCTCCTGATGTTCGGCGCACAAGAAAGAACGCAAATACACATGCCAGTCACGTTCGTTTTGCCGCCACCAATCGAAGTCAATGTGAAAAGGCGTTTGCAGGGTCGGTTTGACAAGACTGAAACGTTTGGGCGACACATTGGCAGGCGGGATGGGGGTTTCGAAAGGCTTACTCTTCGTCATCGTCATTCCTCCTGATAAGACTCGCCCAGGCGGTAATGCAAGTCGCCTACATGAATGAAATCTTCCGGACGGCTGGCCAGCAAAGCCATGAGAGGAGCAAGCGGGGTACGGCGCAACAAATTCACAGCCGCGTATAACTCCTGCGCATGCACATGCCCTTGCGGATTGAGTTTGGTCAACTCGCGCATAACCTGGATGACTAACTTGTCGAAGGGGCGCTTCCTCTGCGCTGCCGGGTCCCACAACCGATCGATTGCCTCTACCGATGGAATGGCAAATGCCATGCGGTCGTTGAATTCGGCTGCAATGGTCTGCTTGAGCAAAGCAAACACCATGCCGCCGTCGGCGCCCACAATGACCGTGCGCACCCAATCTTTGGTCGCGCGGTGCGTCTTTGCTTCGATGATGGTTTCACCAGGATTCTTACCACGCCGAATGCGCACCAAACTGCCGGGCATCAATTCGTTGGCTTCGTACCAGTCGCGCAACCCGCTCACATAGCCATGCGTCCGCACCACCCAGGCGGGAATCTGCTGTCCGGTCTTCCCATCGATGAGCGTAAAGCGGATGCGGGGCGACTCCAACGCCGTAGGGAACAGCGAACGATAACGCGCCGCTACCGGCAGCGTACCGGCCCGCCAATGCGGATAAATCAAACTGACCGTCACATCCGTCTCCGAGCCGGACTTGGGGGCTGCTTCGGTCAATTCATCGTCCAACTGCGCTTCGAGCGCCTTCATCAAATCATTGAGCAGAGCGCGGTCATGCTCGATGGGTACATATTGCAAGTAAAGCGGCGTCTCGCGTACGCTGGATGGTTCCAAGCGCCGTAGACACCACAGCACTTCTCCCGCCGGGCCCACCTCGTCGAAGCGGCCATCTTCCTGTAAAGCCAGGTTCAAGGAAAACTCCGCCAGTTTAGGGTTGATGCCAGGGGGTAAGTCTACATCTTTCAGCAACTTACTGGTGGGTAGCGGCTCGCCGCCAGCCATGTCCAGCACGGCTTCGGCCAGATTCAGATGTCCCTGATTCACATCCACCAACAAGGCGCGCGGAAACCAACGCCCGGCAATGCGCACCAGATGCTGATTGGCGCTGAAGGCTGCCTCCAGACTGTTTTCGATGTGACTTCCATACAAAGACTGGATGTTTCGCCAATCCGGCACCTCCTCTTCGGCCAGCGCCACCGACTCACTGTTCAGGGCATGTTCCGCCAGGCGAGCCGCAAACATGCGGTTGCTGCCATCCTCGAACTCCACCGTAAGAACGTCGAATTCGCCCACTTGGGGATTTTTGCCGGCGCGCAAGCCAACCACGCGACCCTTTTGCCAATCCAGGGCTGGAAAAACCAACTCGTCGCCGCTTTTATATTCTTCTTTTGGAAGATAGAGTTTTCCGCCCGCTTTGCGCTGCCTGACCTGGGCCTCGCGTTCTACACGTATGCGCTCCTCGATGAGAATGCCCGCTAACTCCTGAGTTGATTTGGGCGTTTCGCTCTCGAACAAATGGTTATGTAAGAACTCGATGTCTTGCGAAGTAATTTCGAGCGATTGCCAGTAGTCGGCAGAAAGGAAAGAAGAGTTGCTTGCCATAAGATGCCTTGTGCTTGATTTCTCGGAACGCCCCACCCAAAGCAGGGTTTCCTGTTCTATTATACCCCAAGCAAGAAGTTTCGGCGTATTCCTTGACATGGGAAAAGACCTATCATATAATCTCGATTAATCATAACAATCAGATTAATCGCAGGTAATACGATGCTCCGCGAACGAAACGGTTCTGATGCCCTTTCTGAATTCTTGCGCTACCTGGCGCAACACGAAGAAGCCGAGACTCAAGGCTTGCCGGCCCTCTCGGTCCTCAGCCGTGAACTGGGCATTGGCATCGCTTCTCTGCGCGAGCAATTGGAAGTAGCGCGCGCCTTGGGCCTGGTAGAAGTGCGGCCAAGGACCGGGATGCGCCGCCTGCCCTACAGTTTCCTGCCGGCGGTTCGTCAGAGCCTGGCCTATGCCCTGGCGCGTGACAAAAACCATTTCGAGACCTTCGCCAATTTGCGCCAGCATATCGAGATTGCCTATTGGCACGAGGCGGTGCAAAAACTTACGACCGAAGACCAGGATACACTGCGCAACTTGCTGGCCAGCGCCTGGGAAAAGTTGCGCGGTAACCCCATCCAAATCCCCCACGAAGAACATCGCGAACTCCATCTCACCATCTATCGCCGCCTGGACAACCCCTTTGTCATGGGTCTGCTAGAAGCCTATTGGGAGGCGTATGAAGCCGTGGGGCTGAATTTCTATACCGACCTTCATTACTTGCAAGAAGTGTGGAAGTATCACCAGAAAATGGTCGAAAGCATCTGCAATCGGGACTTCGACTCAGGCTATCAGGCGCTCACCGAACACACCGATTTGATTCATCAATTGATGGCTTCGAAGCCGCAAACCCCCTAAGGAGTATTTCATGTCGAGAAAAATCGTCAACGACTTTTCCATCACCGTCGGCACCGTGAACGGCTCCGGCAGTCAAACGGCCAATACCACCATCTTGCGCGCGCTGTTCAAGATGGGTATCCCCGTTTCGGGCAAGAACCTGTTTCCATCCAACATTCAGGGGCTGCCCACCTGGTACACCATTCGCGTCAACGAAAACGGCTTTACTGCCCGCCGCGCCGAGCATGAGATTGTGATTTGCATGAATCCCAATTCATTCACGCGCGACCTGGCCGATGTGCTGCCAGGCGGCGCTTTCTTCTACGCCGACGACATCAAGCAGCCCATCACGCGCGATGACATTACCATTTACCCCATGCCCGTCAAGAGTTTGATGCGGGCGCAAACAGACGTGCCACCTAACTTGAAAGACCTGGTAGCCAATATGGTCTATGTGGGCATCCTGGCGCAGATGCTTGGCATAGACCTGAGCACCATCAAATCTGCCCTGGAGTTCCACTTCAAAGGCCGGCAAAAGCCCGTTGACCTGAATTTCAATGTGGTGCAAAGCGCAGCCGATTGGGCCAAAACCAATCTGACCAAGAAAGATCCCTACTTCGTTGAACGAACGAACAAAACTGAGGGCCTGATCATGACCGATGGAAATACAGCGGCGGCGCTGGGCGCGATTTACGGCGGCGTGCAATTTGCCGCTTGGTATCCCATTACGCCTGCCTCGTCATTGGCAGAAGAGTTACTCGAATACCTGCCCATCCTGCGCAAACGCGAGGATGGCAAACATACCTACGCAGTGATACAAGCCGAAGACGAACTGGCCGCCATTGGGATGGCAATCGGCGCCGGCTGGGCCGGTTTGCGCGCCATGACCTCCACTTCTGGGCCGGGTCTGAGCCTGATGACCGAATTTGCCGGCCTGGCCTACTACACCGAAGTCCCGGTCGTCATTTGGGACGTGCAGCGCGTAGGCCCCAGCACCGGCTTGCCCACCCGCACCTCGCAGGGCGACCTGACCTTCACGCATTACATGGGACACGGCGACACCGAACAAGTCATCTTGCTCCCTGGAACCGTCAACGAATGCTTCGAGTTCGGCTGGAAGGCCTTCGACATTGCCGAACACATGCAGACGCCTATTTTCGTGCTGAGCGATCTGGAACTGGGCATGAACCAATGGATGACCGAGCCCTTCCGCTATCCCGACACACGCATGGATCGCGGCAAAATCCTGTGGGAAGAAGACCTGGAAAAATTGAACGGTGTGTGGGCGCGTTACAAGGACGTAGACGGGGACGGCATTCCCTACCGCACCGTGCCGGGCAACAAACATCCCGCGGCCGCTTACTTCCTGCGCGGCACAGGGCATGACGAGAACGCCCGTTATAGCGAAGAGCCAGAAGTGTGGGCGGCAAACATGGCGCGCCTGAAGCGAAAGTACAAGAATGCGGCGAAATTCATCCCTGCGCCTATCATCGAGAAGACGCCCGGCGCAGACATCGGCATCATCGCCTTCGGTTCGACGGAACCGGCCATTCGAGAAGCCCGCCACCAAATCGAAACGGAAGCCGGCCTGAGGTCCGATTCGATGCGCATTCGCGGCATCCCCTTCATTTCACAGGTGCGGGAGTTCATCGAATCCCATACAAACAATTACGTCGTCGAAATGAACCGCGATGGACAAATGTACCAGTTACTGTTGACGGAATATCCCGACCTTTCGGGCAAGTTACGCTCTATCGCGTTCAACGACGGCCTGCCGGCGACCGCAAAATGGGTCAAAGAAAGCATCCTGGCATTGGAGGTGAAATAATGGCTGAGGTTTTATCTGCCGGCCCCAGCGTGCAACTCAACCTGGTCGGCCTGTCCAAGAACGATTACCGCGGCGCTCCTACTACTTTGTGTCAGGGCTGCGGCCACAATTCGATTGCCAACCAAATCATTGCGGCTTGCTACGAGGCCAATGTGGCGCCTGAGCGGCTGGTCAAGTTCAGCGGCATCGGCTGCTCGAGCAAATCGCCCACCTATTTCTTGAACCGTTCTTTTGGCTTCAACGGCTTGCATGGCCGTATGCCCTCGGTGGCAACCGGCGCTTTGTTTGCCGATACAGGCTTGCGCGGCCTCGGCGTAAGCGGCGACGGCGACTCGGCCAACATCGGCATGGGACAATTCAAACATGCCGTGCGCCGCAACGTGCCGATGGTCTATATCGTCGAAAACAACGGCGTCTATGGTCTCACGAAAGGACAGTTCTCGGCCACCGCCGAAGAAGGCCTGGAACTCAAACACCAGGGGCGCAATCCGTATATGCCCATTGACATTGCATGGGAGGCGCTGGTGGGCGGCGCAACGTTCGTGGCGCGCTCCTTTGCGGGCGATCCCAAACAGGTCAAGGAACTCATCAAGGCTGCCCTGGGACATCACGGCATTGCCGTACTCGACATCATCAGCCCGTGCGTCACCTTCAACAACCAGGACAATACCTACCACTCCTACGCTTGGGGCAAAGAGCATGAAGTGGCCCTGCACGAACTTTCGTATGTGCCGCCGGCCCATGAAATCACAGTGGAATACAACGAAGGCGAGGACAAAGAAGTCATCTTGCACGACGGTTCTTCTATCATCCTGAAAAAACTCGACCGCGATTACGATCCAACCCATCGCGCCGATGCTCTGCGCGTGCTGGAAGAGGCGAACAGTTGCTCATGCCTGATTACCGGCTTGATTTATGTAGACCCGGCCAAGCCTGAATTGACGGAACTCTACAACCTGATAGATACGCCGCTCAACCGCCTCGGTGAAGCGGACCTGCGGCCTGCTCCCGATACAATCGCGATGATCAACAGCCTGATGTTCTAACCGTTCCCCCCGCCGTCCCGCAGCCTTGCGGGACGGCGCGTTTAATGCCCGCCATGCCCATCTCCTTGCCCTTCCTCCACATTCCCGACTCGGAACTGGAATTCACCTTCATCCGCGCTGAAGGGCCGGGCGGTCAGAACGTGAACAAAGTCTCCTCGGCTGTGCAGTTAAGGTTCGATGTGCGGCGTTCGCCCTCCCTGCCAGAGTACGCCCGCTCCAGGCTGATGCGGCTGGCCGGCAAACGTTTGACGGACGAGGGAGTGCTGGTCATCGAAGCCAAACGCTTCCGCTCACAAGAGGCCAACCGGCAAGACGCGCAAAGGCGATTGACAGCCCTGCTGCAACAAGCGCTGACCACGCCCAAACCGCGCCGCAAGACCACACTTTCCCCGGCGGCCAAAGAAGCGCGTTTGCGCGCCAAGAAACGCCGCACTGAAATCAAGAAAATGAGACGAGAAGGGTTCGAAGAAGTATAATCCGCCTTGTAATATCCTTGCGTCCTGCGCCTCCTGTAAAATAAACCGTAGCGTGGGATTTATCCCGCAACCCAAGACGGCATGAATGCCACGCCACAAAATCTTCACAAACGTGATAGATTCTGCAGAGTAATACTATAGAGTTACACTGACACTCTAAAACCTCATGCCCACGCCCGAAGAACTCGCCCGCCTCGACATTGACCAGCAACTGACCGCCTGCGGCTGGATCGTCCAATCGCGCAATGAGATGAATCTCTACGCGGGCCGCGGGGTGGCGGTGCGGGAGTTTCCGCTGGAGACGGGCGAGGCGGATTATCTGTTGTTCGTGGACCGCAAGGCGGTGGGCGTGGTAGAGGCGAAGCCGGAGGGGGTGACGCTTTCGGGGGTGGCGGAGCAGGCGGCAAAGTATTCGGTCGGCTTGCCAGCGAATATTCCGCATGTGACGCTGCCGCTGCCGTTTTTGTATGAAAGCACGGGCGTGGAGACGTTCTTCCGCGACGAGCGCGACCCGCAGCCGCGTTCGCGCAGGGTGTTCACGTTCCATCGCCCGGAGACGCTGGCAGAATGGGTGACCCCTGCCCGGCCTTCCCCCTCCGAAGAACACGGATGGGAAGGGAGTACGCTGCGCGGAAGATTGCGCGCGATGCCGACGCAATTCCCGTTGATGACCACCGGGTTGTGGGGCGCGCAAATCGAGGCGATTCGCAACCTGGAGCAGTCGCTGGCGGAGAATCGTCCGCGGGCGTTGATTCAGATGGCGACCGGGGCGGGCAAGACGTTTACGGCGGTGAGTTTCGTCTATCGGCTCATCAAGCACGCCAAAGCCAGGCGCGTGTTGTTTTTGGTGGATCGCAATAACCTCGGGCGGCAGGCGTTCAAGGAGTTCGACCAGTATCTCACGCCCGACGACGGGCGCAAGTTCACCGAGTTGTACAACGTCCAGCATTTGCAGAGCAATGTGCTGGATTCGGTCAGCAAGGTACATATCACCACCATCCAGCGCCTGTATTCGATGTTGAGCGGCGAGCCGGAGTTCGACGCCGAAAATGAAGAGGGGTCGCTGTTCGAGATGGGCGCGGCGCTCGATTCCCAGCCGCCGAAGGAGATTCGCTACAACCCAAACTTCCCCATCGAGTATTACGATTTCATCATCGTGGACGAGTGCCACCGCTCCATCTATAACCTGTGGCGCGGCGTGCTCGAATATTTCGACGCCTTCCTGATCGGTCTGACCGCCACGCCGTCGAAGCAGACCTTTGGGTTCTTCCACCAAAACCTGGTGATGGAGTATTCGCGCCAGCGCGCTGTGGCAGACGGGGTGAACGTGGACGGCGAGGTCTATCGCATCCGCACGCAAATCACCGAGCGGGGCAGCAGCGTGGAGGCGGGATTCTGGATCGGGAAACGCGACCGCCTGACGCGGCGTGAACGCTGGGAGCAGTTGGAGGAGGACTTCGCCTACGACCCGGCTCAACTCGACCGTGACGTGGTCTCCGTTGACCAGATCCGCACCATCATCCGAACGTTTCGCGACAAACTGTTCACCGAGATGTTCCCCGGACGCCAAATCGTGCCGAAGACATTGATCTTTGCCAAAGACGACAGCCACGCAGAAGACATCGTGCGCATCGTGCGCGAGGAGTTTGGCAAGGGCGATGAGTTCTGTCAGAAGATCACCTATCGCGTGACGGGGAAGAAGCCCGAAGATTTGATCAGCGACTTCCGCAACAGTTATTTCCCGCGCATCGCCGTGACCGTGGACATGATCGCCACCGGGACAGACATCAAGCCGCTGGAGGTGCTGCTGTTCATGCGGGCGGTCAAGTCGCGGCTGTTGTTCGAGCAGATGCTGGGACGTGGGACGCGCGTGGTCAGCCAAACCGATTTGCAGAATGTGACCTCAGACGCGAAGGTGAAAGACCGCTTCGTGCTGATTGACGCGGTGGGCATCGTGGAACAGGAACTCTCCGACCCGCAAACGCTGGAACGCAAGCGCAGCGCGTCGTTCAAGCAGTTGCTGGAGGCGGTGGCGATGGGCGTGACGGACGCGGATACGCTCAGTTCGCTGGCGGGGAGACTCTCGAGGCTGAGCAAACGTCTGGGGACGGCAGAGCAGGCTGAGGTGCGGGAACGAAGCGGCGGGCTGTCGTTGGGCGAGATGGCCAATCGTCTGCTGGATGCCATTGACCCGGACAAAGTCGCGGAGGCGGAATCCGCAGAGAGGTTGATAGAGGCGGCGGTGCGTCCGCTGGCGAGCAATCCCGATTTGCGGGCGCGGCTGGTGGAGATGCAGACGCGGCACGAGCAGGCGATTGACGAGGTGAGCCAGGATGTGGTGATCGAGGCGGGGTTCAGCGCGGAGGGGACGGAGCGGGCGCGGGCGTTGGTGCAGTCGTTCGAGGCGTTCATCCGCGAGCATAAGGACGAGATTACGGCGCTGGAGATCATTTATTCGATTCCACGCATTTCCCCCTCTCCCACCGGCAGAGGGGATAGGGGTGAGGGC
>Ga0209018_1001120_pt1 | contig 22649 bp, 22 predicted proteins | sample YNPBryBLVA2012_FD_185814 | JGI IMG/M metagenome (GOLD analysis project Ga0209018, IMG submission 185814) | Anoxygenic and chlorotrophic microbial mat microbial communities from Yellowstone National Park, USA - YNP Bryant BLVA 2012 (SPAdes)... ...
ACTCCAACGGCCGATTGAAGGCCAGCCAATGATCGCAATTGCAACAGATTCAACGCGATGGGTCCATCCATTGAGCGGTGATACGGTGCAATCTACCACTGGCATTTATCGCTATGGAACCTATGATCGCAATCTGCTGGCGCTTCGAGCCAGCTTTGGTGGAGGCAAATATTTTCAATTGGGATGGAATCTGGTTAAAGTCAAAGACGATCCGCAGTCAATTCAGTATTCCGCGCAACCGAAAGACAATATCGTTGTTGGAACCGATTTATTATTGGCCCTGGATGATCATCGAATTGAGCTAAAAGGGAGCGCGGCATTGAGCTTGCTGGCCAACGATATCTCGAATGGCGCCATCTCGAAAGCGGAATTGGATTCTACTTTTGGCGAAATCCCATTCGATCCATCTCAATTTGAGAAATATTTTGTGCTCAATACGTCATTGATCCCAGTGGATCCTTCGCAGCTCACTTCATTGGCCTATCAGGCCAGCTTCAAATTCAATTATTTTGGTCATACGATAAACGCGATGTACAAGACGGTGGGCCCCGAGTATAATGCCCTGGCGAACAATTATCTCCGCAAAGACATCCGTGGCTTTTCGATATATGATAGGGTCCGACTGCTCAGCAACCAACTGTTGCTAAACCTGGGATATGAACAATACCAAGAAGGATGTTCCTATCAGGATGACGGCGAGCCAACCACGGCACCAACCGATTTTTCCGCATTCAATCTCGGCATTTCCGTGTTTCCAAGAGCCAAATATTGGCCAAAACTAACCTTCAACTGGAAAAACTATGTTCGGGATAACGGATTGGACACCTTGACATCCGCGAATGCGATCAATTATCAAAACAAGGATATCGCTGTGCAGGTGATGTATGATTTTCAATTGCTGGATTTGAAGCACAACTTTTCGATTAGTTATATCACTGCCGATCGATCCGATGGTTTTAAGCGATTGCGCAACGGAATGGCCAATGATATTCAGATGATCGCCTGGCGAACCAATTTTCAGATCCCGCTGACCACGGTCATTAGCTACGCGACCAATCAGAGCACCGCTGGCGGAGGTTTATCGGATTTTAAGTATCGAATGTTTGGGATCACGGGGGACTATCGTTTGCTGAATCATCAATTGATTGTAAAGGCAGAGTGGAACACAACCTCGGCGATCGGGGCGATGACCACCGACCAGGATAGCCTGGGTAACCCATTGCCTCATCCTGTCAGCTCCGATTACACCGATTATCGACGAAATGCAGTGACGATAGGTGCAGAATATCAGCCAAATAAATATCATTCACTGTTATTAGATCTGAGTTTTATTGATTTCAATGACAAAATCACCGGCCATTTTCGGGATCGAATTTTTTGGCTCCGTTATGAGCTGCGCTATCAGCGCTAACGAGCAAATTCTATGATGCACTTTTGTCCAACAGGAAGAAGAAATTCACTTGTCGGAAGGTGAAGGTGAACGAAAGGCAGAGGGAATCCCCTATCTCTCTGCCTTTCCAATCCAATGTCTCTGGAGGTGAGCACAATTACTAAATCGGCTCTTTCGAACCACCGGTGGCGGCGGATATCAAGATGCATGATGATAGAGGATCGCTTCGTCTCCTTCCGCTATCCTTTGGAATTATCCGAAAAGGGTAATGTCTTCTGAGCGACGTCCAGGAGCGAAGAATATTTTAGTCTCACGAAAGCAGGTGGGTTGAGGGAGATGACAAGTGGTCACGTGATTTGTCTGAATGATAATGTTTTACGAGCCAACTACTTGGGTTAATGCGCCTATCCCGCTGCCAGATGCTCACCATGACTTGCTTTCTGTGATATTCTTTCAGGATTGCATTTGGCCGAGTATCTGGAATCGGGATCATATTAGGATTTGATTCAAATCAACATCATTGGTCCATAGTTGCGAAATGAAAAGACAGGTTCAAAAACTATGGCAGGGAGGAGTCATATTCATCATTGGCGGATTAATGTTTGCCGCGCTGCTGCAGTTTCTTGGAGCGTTCCGGCTGCTTGAATTCAAGAGCTACGATCTCCGATTTCGATGGCGAGGCAAAAAGGATGTTGCTCGCAGCGGCATTGTGCTTGTGACCATTGATGATCAATCATTTTTGAGCCTGAAACGCAACTGGCCTTTTCCTCGGTCGTATTATGCTCGGGCGATTCTCAATTTAGCCCAGGCTGGTGCAGCGCTGATTGTATTAGACATCGAATTGACCGAGCCCTCAAATTTTGATCCAACCGATGATCTCAGCCTCGCCCAAGTCATTCGCTATTTTCCGCGTATCATTCTGGCGGGGAAGTTGGTGACGGAATACGGCAGCAATGAGACGATACATCGCTACACGATGAAACCATTGGGTCAATTTCTTGCTGCCGGGGCGCAATGGGCTTATGCCAATATCTATTTAGACGATGACGGTTTTATCCGTCGCTATCATTTATCTCAGGACCTAAACGGGAACCGACATTTTTCGTTGGCCATTGAGGTATTGCGTTATTTGCAGAAGCTTGCGCCGAATGCTGTTACCACGGACCCTGCGGGCTATTTCAGAGTGGGCAAAATTCGCATTCCTACCATCGGTGCCGGGGCCATGCTGATTAATTATGCTGGCCCTGCTGGACATTTTCCAGCCTATTCGTTCGCTAATATCCTCGATGATTCCCGCTATTCCTTACCAGATACAACCGAAGATACCGACATTTTCGATACATGGAAAGCGGCTGGTTTGTTTAAGAATAAGATCATATTCATTGGCGCATCGGCAGAGGAACTCCAGGACAATAAATATACCCCCTTTTTCAATTTTGGAGCTGTCCAACAAAAAATGCCCGGGGTTGAAATCCACGCAAATGCCCTTCACACCATTTTGACCCGTGATTTCATTCGGCCGGTCAGCGGAGGAATTGTCCTTTTGATTATCTTCTTGCTGGCTGCCATTGCTTATACCTTTGCCTCGAGGATGAGACCGGCGATGGGATTGATCGCGGCTATAGTGGTAATGGTCGGCTATTTCGGGTTGAGTTTGCTGTTATTTTCAGCATCAAATCGCTGGCTGCCAGTGATCTATCCTTTAGCCACTTTCAGCCTGTGCTATGCCACAAATTTGGTGCATAAGATCGTCCTTGAGCAACGGGAGAAAAATCGATTTCGCAAGACATTTCAGCAGTATGTGGCGCGCAATGTGGTGGAATCGATGCTGAGCACTGGTGAGTTGCCCAAATTTGGCGGGGAACGAAAGGTCCTTACGGTGATGTTTTCGGACATCCGTTCATTTACTACGTACAGCGAAAAATATCCTGCCGAGATGGTTGTACAACGGTTGTCAGAATATCTGACCAGAATGGTCGATGTCATTTTTGAACATGGCGGCACGCTGGATAAATTTGTTGGTGACGAGATCATGGCCATTTATGGAGCGCCTTATTATTATCCTGATCATGCACTGCGCGCCTGCCAAACAGCTTTGGATATGATCTCGGCATTGCGGGTGCTGCAAAAAAATTGGTCGGCTCAGGAAATCGAGTATTTCCAGATCGGGATCGGTATTAACACTGGCAATGTCATCGTTGGCAACTTAGGATCGATACAACTATTCGATTATACCGTTATTGGCGATGAGGTCAATTTGGGAGCGCGATTGGAAGGCGCCAATAAGCATTATTCGACCTCAATTATTATCAGTGAATCCACTTATCACGAAGTAAAAGGCCAGGCCATCGTGCGCGAGCTGGATTATGTGCGCGTCAAGGGCAAACGGCAGCCAGTGAGAATCTATGAGCTCCGCGGCTTGCACTCAGTCCCGTCCATTGAAAAGGAACTGATCATCGATGTTTATCATCATGGCCTGCACCTGTTTCGACAGCGACAGTGGAGCCGAGCGTTGAAGGAGTTTCGGCGCATCTTGCGCTATTTTCCTTCCGATGGCCCCTCGCGCGTCTATACCGTTCGCTGCTTGGATTTTCTTCAAAATCCGCCCAGCGATGATTGGGATGGTATCTTTGAATTTGCAGTAAAATAACGATCAAATTCTAAGTGATCGATCCCAACCGTTGAGCAGTCAATTTGAAAAAGAATCGATCCTTTGAAATCGATTTTAGCTGAATGCTTGAAATGATGTCGTGCGATTTTTCAGTCCATTTCATCATGTCAACCCTGATCCAAATTTCAAAAGTGCCAGCTCAGAAAAATGCTGGCAAATGCAGATATATCCAATCAATGGATGCCTTGAGTTCTATTTTTGAAAAAATGGCGATCATGCCAAATGAATCATTGTCAAATCCCCCCATCTCGTCCCTACAAGGGAGAAAGGAGTGATTAAATATGCGAAGCAGATTGATCATGAAATTAGCAGCGGTGTTCGTGCTCGCCCTCGGTTGCCTTCCTTTATATGGGCAGCAATGGTCTAATCCGATCTTGATCTCCAGTGGTAATACGCCGGATATGGATATCGATCCAAAAACTGGGAATGTTTACATTCTCACCATGAATAACGGGGTGATGCTGACCAAAGTAAGTCCCACCGGTGTAATTTTGTCCCAAGAAAAGGTCCCTGGGGCAGACAACGATCAAGGGGGCTGGCATTTTGGTGCATCGGTGGCCGTCGATATGAATGGCTACCCGCATGTCTGTTATCGGGTCTATGAGGGCGATGACCCGGATGGCGCACCGACCTATTCGATTTATTATGTGAAAAAGACAGCGGTTGGTTGGCAGAACAATATCCGATTGTCTCAATACGTTCGTCGCGGCTATATGGTGCGGATCGACGTGGATGAAAACAACATCGCGCATGTGGTTCATGGGTTCATTTTTGATGAAGAGGGCAGCATCCACGGTCGAATAAAATACCTTCGGATCAATAATAATGTCATTGACAAACAGCACGAATTAGGAGCCACACTTCCCTATGTCTATCGTGCTGACGATCGCATTGAAATCACCACGCGCCCGCCGGCCGAGGTCCATGTGATCGCTGGTATTCCAGATCCGAATGGCAAAGTGTATTATTTTTATTCAAAAGATCGTGGCGACAGCTTCACCACCTGGGGAGACATTCATAGCGCGCAATGTTTTGGCCGAAATGGCAGCCCAGATTTGGCCGTCGATTCCACAGGCTATCTTCATATCTGCTATGGCGCTTCTGAGGATGATAGTCGCAATGGACAGCCATCGATCCGCTATGTGAAATTCTGGCAGAATATCAAACTATTCGATAAAGCGATAACGCCTGCTGGCTATCTGGTCGATTGGAAGATCGGCATGGGATTGGGATCGATTGCTACCAGTAACGATGGACAAACCTTGGTGATTGCTTTTTCAGAACAGCCAGGAGGAAAGCTGTACACGACGCTTTCAAATGATAGCGGGGGTGTATGGCAAGCTCCAGTGGAAATTGTGCCCAAAAGCGGCAGCGAAGAGGGGAGAAATAAGCACCTGATCCGATCATTCGGCGAGCGGTTCTACCTGGTTTATCCGGACAACTATAATGTCTATTTGCGAATTCTTACTCTTCCGACCAATCTCGCTCCAGTAGCGAACGCTGGCGGACCGTACACCGGAGATGAGGGCAGGCAAATAGAATTCAATGCGTCGCAGTCGTATGACCCAGATGGGACAATTGTGATGTATGAGTGGGATTGGCAGAATGATGGTACAGTGGATACCACAACAAGCGGAGCTATTTGCAGCCACATCTACGAGGATGATTTTAGCGGCCAGGTCAGTTTGCGAGTCACCGATAATGGAGGGAAATTCTCCACCAGTTTGACCAATGTCACAATTCATAATGTCAGTCCCAAAGCCAATGCGGGAGGTCCGTATAGCGGAATACCCAAGGAGACGATCCTGCTAAAAGGATCCGCAACGGATCCCGGGAAACGGGACATCTTGACGTTTCAGTGGGATTTGGATGCCGATGGCATTTTCGAGATCATCGGACAAAGCGTCCCAGTATCCTACCCAAAAGGTGGCTTTTATCAGGTCGTGCTCAAAGTCTCCGATGACGACATGGGTTACGGATTGGATACGGCTACGGTTCAAATTACCAGCAAGCCACCCGTGGTCTCGGCGATTCCGTCCCAGACCGTCGCAGAAGGGACCCCTTTTAATAAAATTCACCTCGATGACTATGTGGCGGATCCAGATGATGCCGACTCGGATATCTTCTGGCAGGTTCATGGGACCAAAAATTTATCGGTGTCCATCGACGCAACCCGAAATGCCACCATTTCTCCGCTGGATGATAATTGGTTCGGGACAGAAACCCTGACCTTTGTCGCAATCGATCCCAGTCAGCTAAAGGACAGCACATCCACTACGTTCACGATCACCAATGTCAATGATCCCCCGCAGACCGCCATCATCAAAGATCAAGTCACAAATGAAGGAACCAATTTTGCACCGATCTATCTGGATAATCATGTCACCGACCCCGATCATAATGTCACAGAGCTAAGCTGGCGATATCTCAATCCCTCAAATCTTATATGTGACATCACGAATCGCATATTAACCGTTAAACCTCGGGATCTAGAATGGTCTGGGAATGAGCGACTAACCCTGATCGTGACAGATCCCGGAGGTTTGTCGGATACAACAACGGTAATGTTCATTGTCAACCCGATCAATGATTCTCCGGTTGCATCCAAAATTCCAGATCAGATGCGGTTCATTGGAGAAGGATTTGCGCCCATCCCTCTCGATGATTACGTGATCGATCCAGATCATCGCGATGATGAGCTGCGCTGGAGCTATATCGGGAATAAAAATTTATCCGTTGAAATCATAAATCGGACTGCTTCGATTGTTCGAACCGACACCAATTGGGTGGGAAGCGAAACGATTCATTTTATTGTTAAGGATCCTCTGGACGCATCGGACACCACCAGCGCGACGTTCACTAGCAAAGAACGGAATCATCCGCCAGTGGTCACGCCGATCCCGGATCAACAGATTTTAGAAGGACAGAGCTTTCAGCCTATCTATCTGGATGGCTACGTGGCTGACCCTGACCATCGGGATGATCAGATTACCTGGGATATTTCTGGGAACAAAGAGCTAAAGGTTCGCTTGGAAAATCGAATCGCCACAGTTTCAGTCCCACACCCGAACTGGAACGGAACGGAGATCATTCAATTCAAAGCGGTTGACCCCACCGGCTTAGCCGATAGCTGCCTTACGTTGTTTCGTGTGTTTCCGGTCAATGATCCTCCCATGCTGGCGCCTTTCCCAGAAATCCAAATCCTTGAGGATGACACACTGGTTTGGACCTATTCTTACTTGCGGTCACGAGTCACAGATGTAGATAATGATTCCAGCGAATTTAAGTTTTTCATTAAAAATCAGATCACGCTTGCATGGCGTGCAGAGGATATAAAGCAAAGAATCATTATTTTTGGCCCACCCAATTGGTACGGTCAGGAGACCATAACCGTTCAGGTGTTCGATGGAGTCGGGGGCAGCGACTCGAAGCCGTGCACAATAAAAGTATTGAGTGTTCCTGATAGGCCCGAGCCATTTACGATTATTGCACCGGATCATGTGATTCTTGCTTCATCCCCTGATTCCATTTCCTTCATCTGGCACAAAAGCAACGACCCAGAAGGCGGAAAGCCCATGTACCAATTGAATATCGCAGATGAGGTGACATTCAGCCATGTGATTGATCAATATAACAACATCCTGGATACCAATTTTGTCTACGTTCCTAAAAATCCATTGGCAGATGGTACGTATTACTGGAAAATTGTCGCGTTCAACGCCGTAGGAGCCACGGAATCGAATATTGGGAGCTTTCACATTTCCACCACTTCCGTTGAAATGAATGACCGCAATCCCTTGCCCACTGAATATGCTCTTTGGCAGAATTACCCCAACCCATTTAATCCAGAAACAATCATCGTCTATCAATTGCCAGAGAAGACATTCATCAGTCTGGAGATATTCAATTCATTAGGCCAAAGAGTGTTAGTTTTGGAACAAGGGGTCAAAGAAGCGGGCATCCACAGGATAACTTGGAATGCCAATCATGGAAGAGGCGAAGGCTTTCCCAGTGGCATATATATCTGCCAACTGAGAGCTGGAAACAAACTCTTCGAGAGGAAAATGATTTTGCTCCAATAAGGCGTAGATCAACCAAGCCGAAGCATTCCTCTGTATTTTCATCCAACGACAATCATTGGGGACAGCAGGGCTTCGCTGTGCGCCATGCTGTCCCATCAAAAGGAGAAGATAAGTTGGAGAACGAAAAGAAGGCGTCAATATTTAAAATCAAATCAATTGAAAAAATTGGACCCTAATCCTTGAAAATGGAATTGAATAATGCACAGTCAGGGAGAAATATTTTTATCCAATTTTGAAGGGCAAATTATGTGGTGCGCTGAGAAATTCGTATTTTCTTCGATCCAATGAAAATTGATCCTGAAGGACATAACTTAGTCTGGCCCGATGGTCCCGATTTTGATCCAGCTACTTGGCATGATTGGGATGAATCTCTTTCATGCATGAAACAAATGGCAAAAAATTGGGAACGGCAGCCAATTGAATCGCTTTTAGACGAATGACAAATAAATTATATCGACAATATAATTGAATTTTGTTTCATACACCAGATCGTTTTTTCTTCATAATTTTTAACTAACCAATCCGCACTTATTGCAATTTATTGTTTCACCTCAATAACAACGAGCTATAGACAAGCGACAATTACTGACGGACCGTGGTTACAAACAGATCTCTTTATTTTATACCTAAACCATTCCCAAATGCCGTTTCAATGCCTCATGATTGGTTGCTTCGCCATCATGGGGCCAAGTCGGTTGAAATTTGGCAAACGAATAGGCGTTCATCGGCTCGAACATAGAGAGTGGTGAATCTCGTATGGATCTTATTGCTCGTCGTATCGGAGATCGGCCATCCGTCAGCTTGGCAACCGCATTAATCTCAAAGGCAAAAGCCATTTTGAGCGACCGCAGCGAGAGCAAAATTCCATGGAGGTATCGAAAAGATGCGTGCTTATGAAAGGGGTACTTCATCGCCTCGCTCATCAGAGCGATAGCCCTTTTCCATGCATGTGATCATTTTGGAGCCATTGCTCTACGGCTGAAAATGGATGATTCCGGCCTGCACATAAGCGGTGATCGGCAAGCTGTCGAATAAACATTTTATCTGGAATTGAGTGAAATGGCCACTCTTCGATTGTTTCCTATAGGCCCGTTGGCGGATGTGGTGTTTGGATTTGCTCAAAGAAACAAAGAGAAAAATGGAACAAAAGAATGGCTGCTACGGGATGCCCGCTTCAAATCGAATTATAGGGTGACTAAAACCGAATGTCCCACCGCCTCAGCTCATCTAAAAAATCATAATCAGTTAGATCGAAATGAACCGGAGTGATTGAGATCTCGTTGTTCAAAATTGCGCGGTCATCGACCTCCGGGTCGGTTTCTAATTGGACTTTTTGGCCAGTCAGCCAGTAGTACACGCGATTATGCGGATCGGTGCGTTTATCAAATTCCTCGCGATACATGGCTTTTCCCTGCCGGGTAATTTTAACGCCGCGGATGTCCATCTCATGGTCCACGGCTGGGACATTGACATTGAGCAACGTCCCCTTGGGAAGGCCATGATTTAATATGATCTTTGCCAGCTTGCCAGCAAATTTAGCAGCGATATCAAAATTTGGATTGGTAAATGTGGTGAGAGAGATCGCGAATGATGGGATATTGAGGAACATGCCCTCGGTGGCCGCAGAGACCGTGCCAGAATAAATAATGTTGATCCCGGTGTTAGAACCAAGATTGATGCCAGAAATAAGGATGTCAGGTTTGATGTCTAAAGCCCAATAGGCAATTTTTACACAATCGGCAGGGGTTCCATTTACCGCATAGCCGAAGAACTCATCATTTCTATAATAATTCTGAACGCGCAATGGGTCGGACAGCGTGATTGCATGGCCCACGGCGCTTTTTTCACTATCGGGAGCAACGATATAAACTTTGCCGTATTTTTTCATCTCTTTGAAAAGGGCATATAAGCCAGGCGCATTAATCCCATCATCATTTGTCAGCAGAATTGTCAGCGGTTTGTTCATGCGGTTCCTCTTTTCGACATCCAAAAAATTTCAGTAACAGGGTGAGCGTATCTTTCATCTCTTTTCTGGTAACGATGGCGTCGATGAATCCATGTTTTAATAAGAACTCGGAAGTTTGAAATCCCTCCGGCAGATCTTGTCCAATGGTCTGCTTGATCACGCGGGGACCAGCAAATCCGATCAGCGCACCAGGTTCAGCGAGGATAACATCGCCCAACATGGCATAGCTGGCGCTGACGCCCCCGGTGGTAGGATTGGTCAAGATGGATATGTAGGGCAGTCTTCGGTCCGATAATTGGGCCAAATAAGCGGCTGTCTTTGCCATTTGCATCAGTGACATCGCCCCTTCCATCATTCGCGCCCCACCAGAGGCGGAGACAATAATGAGCGGCAATTCCTTTTCCATCGCAACTTTGGTGGCGCGGGCGATTTTTTCCCCAACCACCGATCCCATGCTGCCACCAATGAAAGAAAAATCCATCACTGCTAAAACCACAGGATAGTGGTTGATTGTGCCAAATCCAGTGATAACTGCTTCAGTGACCCCGGTCTTCTTCATTGCTTCTTTGATCTGATCGCTATACTTCTTTTGCGCTTTAAATTTCAATGCGTCCACAGAGATAATATTGGCATTGAACTCATCAAAATTGCCTTTGTCTAAGAGCAATTTCAGGTAAAGAGTGCTTTGCATGCGAAAGTGATAGCCACATTTGGTGCACACACTCAAATTGCGATCAAGTTCCTTTTTGTACACCAATTCATTGCAGCTATCACATTTTAGCCACAGGCCATCTGGCAGTTCTTTTTTCTTTTGCGAAATCAAACCCGCTTTATCACGCTTAAACCACGCCATATCTTGACTCCATCGTTAATTTCTTGGTCATTAGCAGGGCATCTTCCCGTTCATTTTGGTAGTAATTTTTGCGAACGCCGACAATTTGAAATCCATATTTTTGATACAAAGCAATGGCAGGCAAATTGGACTTTCTCACTTCAAGGTGGACCCAGGTAATGGATCGCGTCTGGCCGATGTGTAGCGTGATTGCCAGCATCGTCTCACCAATTTTTTTTCGTCGATAGCGCGGCGCGACCGCCAAATTGCTAATATGAAGCTCGTCCGCCACGTGATAGGAGACCGAATACCCAGCCACCTTCTGATCAATTGTTGCAATCATTGAAAGATTGTAATCGTGATTTCCCAACTCGTAAAGAAAATTATCCATCGACCATGGGGAAGCAAAAATCTCCTGTTCCATCGCCCATACTTCTGGTACATCGGCTGGAATCATCCAGCGAACGGTAAATCTTTGGTGATCGGACGCCTGAACTTCAATACCGCTCGTCAGGTCCAAATCGGCATTGTGCATGTCTGTAAATAAAGCGTGCCAAGGTGCACTGTGAGAAAGTTCCATTAACTAACACCCTTGCTTTTTTTGGCTTTGAAATCCTTTAGATAAAGTGGTTCCAAGTTTTCGATATCTTCGAATCTTTGATCGCGGAACCGCTCAAAACCCAATCGGGCGACAGCAAATCCGCTGGTCAAGCAGCAATGCTCCGGGGCAATGGTAATCAGATTTGTCCAGCTTTCATGAAGGAATTCCGATAAATTATGTATGCCAATGTTGATCACCAAAGTCCGTTGATCAATCAAATGGCCCAATGATGACAAATTGACCAATTGGTAATCGGTATCCCTAAGCAGAATATCATGGTCAAAATGATATAGTGCAGCATAAGCTTCGTTGCTCTGGCATTTGACTAATGGGCAAATCTGACCTTCCCAGCCATACGCTAAAGAAGCAATGGCATCTAAGGATGGCACAGCCACCACTGGCAAATTCGTCGCCAGGGCTAAACCTTTTACCGCAGCCAATCCGATTCTTAGCCCAGTAAAAGAGCCAGGGCCAATGGAAATGGCAATGCCATCGAGATCGTGAACGGTTAATTTTGCATCTCTCAAGATCCAATCGATGGCTGGAAAAATTTTTTCCGCATGAGCGCGACGATTTGAGGTCCGATACTCAGCGATCAATTGCTGATCCTCCGTCAGCGCCACGGCACAGACGTCCGTGGATGTATCAATCCCCAAAATTTTCATAATCTCTTCCACTCATGGCTCTTGGATCAGTTGCCAGTTGCGGGCTTGCAGTCTTGGACCGATGATGTGTAAATCGATTTCTCTCAAATCATCCTTTCCCATTTCAAAAAAACTTCTCAAATGGATTTCAAGATGCTCGGGCGGCAACAGCGATTGAATCCGCTCGGCCCATTCGATCATACAAACTCCGTCATCATAAAAATATTCTTCATACCCCAAATCAAATAGCTCTTGTTCTGATCCAATCCGATAAAGATCAAAGTGAAAAATTGGAATTGTTCCCCGATATTCGTTGATGAGAGTGAAAGTAGGGCTGGTGACAATATCCTTGCAATCCAACCCTTGGCAAATTCCCTGAATCGTCCGAGTTTTGCCACTGCCCAGATCGCCGAATAGGCCAATGACATCCCCTGGCTTTAAAAAGCGAGCTAATTTTTTGCCCCACTCGATGGTCTCTCGTTCATGTTTCGATAGAAAAATATAATTCATAACATCATGGTGCTGCATGAGGTGAAGATCAACGGCATTTATAATTCGGCTGTTACATGAACCCATCATGATCCATCGAACGATAGATCATCTTTCAAATGAGTGACAAATACCATCATATTTCAAAGCCTCGGGATCGTTCCTGCTCCGAGGCAATGTTGAAAAATGTCTGGGTCTAATTTCACTCAAGATGTTTGAGTGAACGTTCATTTCTGCTCTAATTTGATGATGGGCAAGATCATCTCTTCCATTGAAACGCCCCCGTGCTGAAAACTATCTTTGTAGTAGTTCAAATAATGATGATAGTCAGTCGGGTAGACAAAATAGTAATCTTCTTTAGCAATCAAATAATTGGTGTTGATCCCGCGCTGTGGCAACATAAAGTCGATGGGATTTTTCACTTCAATGGCGAATTTTGGATCGCACTTCAAATTTCGACCAAATTTATACCGCAAATTGGTCGAGGTTTCTCGATCCCCCAACACCTTTGCCCCGCGCAAGCTCCGAATGCTTCCATGATCGGAGGTGATCACAATTGTGTTATTCGTTTTCGACAACCGTTTTAACACCTTAAAAAAAGTGGAATGCTCGAACCAAGATCGGGTTAACGAGCGAAACGCTGCTTCGTCAGGAGCGATTTCTTTGAGCACTTCAGAGTCACTGCGGCTATGGGCCAAAAAGTCAATGAAATTGATCACAATCGCCAGCAGAGACGCTCTGGCGAGCGAGATTACATTTTTATATAGATAATTTGCTTCGTTCTGTTCGAGAATTTTGATATATTTTATTGACGGCTCAAAGTTGCCTTGAAATCGAAAGCGCTGCATCTGATATGCCAGCAACTGGTGCTCATGTCGATTTTGGCTGGTTTCATCTTCTACGCCCTTTGTCCAAATTTCAGGGTAGCGTTGACTGAATTCATAGGGGAACAAACCTGAAAAGATGGCATTGCGAGAATAGGGCGTCGCTGTCGGCAAAATTGAAAAATAATATGATTTGCTCACTCGAAAATAAGGATAGATGAGCGGTTCCATTGTCAGCCACTGATCCAATCGCAAGTTATCCATGACAATCAAAATGACATTGGTTCGCTGCTGAAGGAGTGGAAGGATATGTTTGGTAATCAGATCCGTGGAGAGCATCGGCCGATCCTTGGATTCCAACCAGTCACGATAATTGCGTTCAATGTACTTGCCAAATTCGGCATTACAAGCCCGTTTTTGGTCCAACATGGTCTCTCGCAGGCCCATTTCAGCATGTCGGTCAAGCTCTACCTCCAGCTCAGTCAATTCCACATAAATATCGATCCAATCTTGCGGGGACAGGGCGCTCATCAGCCGCTGGGAAACCTCATTGAATTTCTGAACATAATCTCGAGACAGGCGCTCGCTTTCAATCTTTGTGCCTTCTAAGATCTTTTTGCACGATAATAAAATCTGCGAGGGGTTAACTGGCTTGGTCAGGTAATCGTCGATCTTGCTGCCAATTGCCTCCTCCATGATCATTTCCTCTTCGTTCTTTGTGATCATAACGACTGGCAAGGACGGCATAAGATCTTTTATTTTGGAAAGCGCAGTGAGCCCATCCATCCCGTTCAACATTTCGTCCAGCAGCACCAGGTCAAAATGCTGGCTCTGGATTAAAGAGATCGCATCCTCGGCCGTGGTTACTGGCGTGATCTGATAACCCCGCTCCTCCAAAAAAATGATATGCGATTTCAAAAGCTCAATCTCGTCATCAACCCAAATGACTTTTCTCTTTGTCTCCCTCATGTTCTTTTGCCCTGTTTATTCATTCCATTAATACAAAATAAGAAATTTTTCAGAGATTGTCAATGAATATTATTCAAGATAAATGATGATGATACCTGGCTCATTTTAGATCCCGCAGGCTGCAGAACAAACGGACCAGTTCGGGGTGCGAAATATGGACTTCAATGAGGCCGTGAAGAGGAAGCGATTGCGAGGAGTTGTCCGTCGCATCACAGACGAAGATGAAGCAATGTTTGGGTTACAGCTTATGACGAAATTTCTCATCGTTCGGCAATCGCCGAACTAAGAGGAATGGCAATTTTCTTTTATTCGTATCCGAAAATGTTTTTATGCAGATTTTTTGAACGATCAAAGATGAACGTGCCATTCGCAGCAGGTTCGATTCCGCCAAGATTAATTTGCTGTGCTTATTGCAATCGCTCTTAATTTTCACTTGTTAATCCACCACAATCACAAACTGATTCCCATAATCTTCTGGCGCTGCGATGCTCTTCGGGCTGGGCAATTTCGAGAGGATCAAAAATCCCACAAAAGAAATCAACGAGCCAAAGAGAATGGTCAGCGCAAAGGCGATGATGATAAACGGCGGTATCGAAATCAACGGCTTGCCGCTGGTTATCAATTTGTAATGCAGGGCGGTGAAAATCGTAAAGGCAAAGCCCGTTACGGTGCCCGTGATGGCGCCGATCAGGGCAAAGAATCGCAGCGGGCTGGGCGGCAGCTTCAGCAACTCGTCGACTTCGTGGACATGATAGGGCATCACGACCGAAACCTGCTGCGGCGATATGCCCGAATGGATGAGTTGTTCCAGCTTGTTGAGGAAATCGTGTTTATCCGCAAAGGTAAATTTCTGGCTCATTCGTGTTCCTCCTTCAATTCGGACATGGATAGTACTGGCAGCAGCTTGGCAAAGATCAAAAAGGCAGTAAAGAACAGTCCGAAGCTGCCGATAAAAATGCCGATCTCGGTGAATTGCGGCCGAAACAGGCCCCAGGCATACGGCTCATATTCATGCGACAACGAAGAGACGATGATGTTGAACCGTTCGCACCACATGCCGATGTTCACGAAAATCGAGACGACGAATAAATAGGGCAGGCTGCGCCGCAATTTCCGCCAGAACAGGGTCAAGGGGATAATCGAATTGCAAGTGATCATGATCCAGTAAATGATCCAGTAATCGCCCACGGCTCGGTATTTGAAAATGGAGGCCTCGAAGATATTGCCGCTATAGATGGCAATGCCGAATTCCACAATATAGGCATAGGTGACGATCAGCGAGGTGAACAACAGGATTTTGGCGATGCCCTCGAATTTATCCACGGTGATGTATTTTTCCAGCTTCAAAATTTTGCGCATGGGGATCATGAGGGTCATCACCATGGCCGTGCCCGAAAAGATGGCGCCAGCAACAAAATAGGGCGCAAAAATGGTGGTGTGCCAGCCAGGCGTGACGCTCATGGCGAAATCCCAGGAGACCACCGAATGCACCGAGATCACCAGCGGCGTGGCAAAGGCGGCCAGGAAAAGATACAGCTTGTTGTAATGCAGCCATTGCCTGAGCGTGCCTGTCCAGCCCAGCGAAAAGATGCTGTATACTTTCTGTTTAGCGCCAGCGAAATATCGGCGGACAATGGCAAAGTCAGGCACCAGTCCGACATAGAAAAACACCAGGCTGACGATGAAATAGGTGCTGACAGCGAAAACATCCCAGGCGAGCGGCGATTTGAAATTGATCCATAGCAGCCGCTGATTGGGGTAGGGGAGCAGCCAATAAAATTTCCAGGGTCGGCCCAGGTGGATGATGGGAAATAGACCTGCCACGACAATGGCGATCAACGTCATGGCTTCAGCCGTGCGGTTGAAGGCGTTGCGGAATTTCGCCCGAAACAGAAACAGTACGGCCGAGATCAGGGTTCCCGAGTGGGCAATTCCGACCCAGAACACGAAGCTGGTGAGGTAGACCGCCCAGCCGACAGGGTTGTTTTTTCCGACCACCTGCAGGCCGTTTTTGATTTGATAGCCCCACAGGCTGGCCCACATCAAAACCAGCGCAATGGAGAATCCCAGGGCGATCCAATAGGTTCGGCTGGGCTTGCGCATCCCAGCGAGGACTTCTTGTTCTAATTGGAGGTTGAAGTCTGTTGGTTTGGTTTCCATAGTTTGATTGACCGCTTTAAATTATTTTTTCCAAATTAGTAATTTACAAATTATGCATACTCATAAAGTGGAACCGTACTAATGGGTCTTTCTCTTTTTCGAAGTAATGCTTCAATTTGTCGAACCGTTTCTGGACGAAGCAAAACATCCCCACATACCGAGCATACTTCAGCAGGAACATGATCGATAACGATGACCTGTCCGTTATAGCGGACGGTGTGCACAATTTTTCTATCTTCATACTCTCCAGGACATCCTTTGATGCTGCATTTCATATTATGGTCTCCTTTGAGTTGGTGTAATCCACTTTGGTGGTTTGGGTTCATAAACGGTAATGATGATCAGCTTGGGTTGCGTTGTCGTGCAAACAATGTGCATAGGACGACCTCCTTGTGATAAATCATTTATTAAACAACAAGCACCTCGCTTATGTTCTGGATAATTCTCTATTATATTCCCTGTTTCAATACATTCTACCACGTCATCAAGAGTAAATTCGTCTTCAGTCATTTCCTGCTGAGCATGTTGAGTTACTCGTATGTTTTCTTCCTTGGCTTGAGTTCGGATACGATCTAATGCTGCTTCAACATTTTTGCTATTGTCTTCATTCATATTTTTTTATTTCGTAGCCCTTTTTTATTTGTTCAAACCACTTTATTTTGTTGATGATCTGAACAACTCTTTGAGGTCTGGCTGTAGTTCTATAATGAAGAAATCTAATGGCTTTATCAATCAGAATATACTTCCTCTTTTTTTAATTCAGCGTACAATGCATCAGCAGCTTCAAAAGCATCAAACGGTGACCAGACGGCATAGGAGCCGCTGTCTCTCCAATTAAAAATTGATTCCATCTTCACTGGAAAGTTTCGAGACGATGAATTGAATTAATCTCAGTTTTTCTCGTCTTGATAATTTTATTATTGATGATTGTATCTCAGCATAAGATATTGATGTCCCCCATTGATAAAAATTCCAAAGTTCGATTTATTCTGAAAGGCAGTTAGCCCCTTTTCCGATGCAAATAATACACCGCTGGTTCCGTCCCCAATTGCTCAAACACCCGAAACGCCCGCTCCGAATGCGCCAGTTGATACACCCGAGAATTTTCATCTTTGATATTTCCAAATACAATAGCATTGGTCGGGCAGGTCTGGGCGCAGGCAGGAACGATTTCGCCGTCCCTGACCTTGCGGTTTTCATCTTTGGCTTTGTCTTTGGCAAAACGAATGCGCTGCACGCAGAACGTGCATTTCTCCATCACGCCTTTGGGCCTGGCCCACATTTCGGGATTGACCATTTTGTCCATCGGCTCGGGTCGTGGCGGGGTCAGCCAGTTGAAACGGCGGACTTTGTAAGGACAGTTGTTGGAGCAATATCTCGTCCCAACGCAACGATTGTAAATTTGGGCGTTCAATCCCTCAGGCGTATGGTACGGCGCATAAACGGGACAAACCGATTCGCATGGCGCATAGTCGCAATGCTGGCACAGCATGGGCAGGAAATGCACGCCTTCGCCGTTCTCGTAGTACGGCTCGATGCGGATCCAGGACATTTCGCCACCTCGGACGTGGCGCTCTCGGCCGACAATGGCCACGTTGTTCTCGATGTAGCACGCCGCCACACAGGCGCCGCAGCCAATGCACAGGTTCAGATCGATGACCATGGCCCAGCGGTAATCGGGATGCTCGTGCTCGGGATAGAGGCTATGGCGCTCGTGATGATGTTCCCTGTGATTGGGATGCGGAATCACGCCCCGACCCTGCTGCGACAGCGAGCCCGAGAGAATGGACAGCCTGAATTTCTCGTCCGTTTTCTCCATTCGAATCTCATCCAGGTAACATAAACTCTCGCCCGTTCGCTCGTCCAGCGCCAGGGCAAAGGTTTGCAGCATGTCTCGCTGAATCATGACCACCTTTTCCGATAGCACAGGCTGAATTTTGGCGGGCAGCTCGACGATCTTTTTATCACCCGAATACACCGCCACGATATCACCATCTTTGATCCGCTTCGTCTGGGCCGTTTTTTCGTCGATGGCCATCCATTTGTCGAACGTGATGGTGGTCAGCGGGTCAGGGATTTCCTGGATCAATGGCAAATTGGCACTGCGGCCATCGTAGGATTTGATCGATGGCGTGGCCAGCAGTACCGTCGGTGGCAGCGAGGCTGGCAGCTTCAGATTTTGCATGAACTCAGTTGTTGATTTCGCATTCAAGCCAATGGCCGCTGATGAGTTGGGCAATTCGATGTACCCCCGACGCAGCATGGCGTCGATCTGGTCCTCGCTGAACTGTTTCTTCCATTGGGCGAAAACATAATCCTGAAAATTGGGGGCAATCACTTCGCCAGAATAGGCACTGATCAGCTTGATCAAGATATCGCCCTCGGCCAGGGTATTGTGTAACGGCTCCAGCGCAGGCTGAATGACGCTGAGCAAACCCGCATTGGGCTGCGCATCGCCCCAGGACTCCAGCGAATGGGATAGCGGCAGCAGGACATTGTATTTTTCCTTGAGCGAAGGCATAAAATCGCCAATGCCCACCACCAGCTCGGCCAATTGCAAGCTTTCCCGCAAATAGAACCCAAAAGGATGCTTCTCAATGGGATCGACTTGGGAAACAAATGCCACGCCGATCTTGCTGTTTTGAATCAAGGCCGAAAAATTGGCCAGATCCTTGAACGTCCCCACGCTGGAATAATTAACAGCGCTGGCAAAATCGATGGTCGTGCCGATCATGCCCAGTTTCCATTGGAGCAGTCCCGCCAGCACTGCCGTCTCCAATCCCCATGTGCTGCCCACGGCAATCCCGCCAACGATCAGCAATGGGCTGGCTGCCGAATTGAGTTTGGAGACGAGGCGATCCAATGTTTCCAGGCTCAGGCCTGTTTTCGATGCGGTTTCTTCGTTTGAAATATCTGGAATCTGGCCTAAAATATCAGGAGTGATGCTTTGCCTGGCAGCTACATTTTTCAAGAGAAAAGACAGCAAATAGATTTCGCTTTGCGGATGCAATTCCAATCGCTCATCGGCCTGCAATCCCGTCAATGAGACATGCGGCTCCAGATGCAGCCAGTCCAAATTAGCGTTCTTTTTGGCTCGGGCAAATTGTACCGCATGGCTTACAGGGCTGATGAAGGTCTCGAAAATATCGGCCCCGATGGTCAACAGCAGATCCGCCGTTTCGATTCGATAGGCAGGGATTTCTTTGCGATTGAACAAAATGTTGTTGGCTTCCCTGAGATTGGCGTGCGAGAAGACTTCAAATTCTGGCCATCGGTCGATTTTCAGCTTCTGGCAGAACGTGTCGATCAAGGTCGCCAGTGAGCCAGTGGTGCGGCTGGAGAGGTAGACATGGCGTCGGGCCGAGCTTTTAAACGCCGCCACAATTTTAGTGAATGCCTCGTCCCAGGTGCAGGGTTTCCAATTGCCGCTGCCGTCCCGCATCATAGGCTGGCGCAGCCGCTCGGGATGGTACAGGCGAGTCAGCGATGATTGTCCTCGCAGGCACAATTTGCCATCGTTGATCGGATGTCCCGCCAGGCCCTCCAATTTGATCGGATAGCGTCCGAGCCGTTGATTATCGATCTGCTTTTCCACGACTTTGGCCGATAGACCGCAGTGGGCGGGACATTCGGTGCAGGTGGTGCTGAAGTAAATCGCCTCGCTGGGGATGATTTCCACCTCTTGGGGAATGACGTGGGGAATTAATTTTTCAGCACCTTTTTTCGCCCCGCACGATTCCATGACCGCTGCGCCCGACGCCAGACCTAATAGTTTGATGAAATCCCTTCTCTGCATTTATTTCCTCCACTGAAACCGATTATTCTATGTTTGACAAGATGAGCAGCATGAACTGGATAAATTCTAAATAGCTTCTTTATTTTTTTATTTAGTTTGAAATATTCTTTCAATCCAATACTCGGGTTCTCGATGATGGTGAGCAACAGCAATGATGTAAATTTTGTTATTATGAATTGAATATATCAAGCTATAAGGAAATTTTTTCAAAACTGCCTTCCGAGTATGTTCAGTATTTTTTGCCCATACTTCAGGAAAAGCAGAGATTAATTTTATCATCCGCAAAACCTCCTCAAAAAACTTGTCACCCAGTCTATGAGACTGAAGATTATAATACGCTATTGCATCATCCAATTCAATTAAAGCAGGCTCGAGAAATTCAACTTCCATCTATTTGTACCTTTGAATTATTTCGTCCAAGGGAATAGTCTTGACTTTTCCTGCTATTAATGCCTGATATCTTTTTTCAGCCTCTTCTGCCCAAATTCGTTGAATTCTTTCATCTGGCTGATCAAGACTTTCAGCGAGCCACTCTATAAGCTGAAGTCTATCAGCAGGGCGCAAATTCAAAGCCTCTTTGAATAATGTTCGAGAGTCCATAATTATCTCACCTTTTTAAAAATATCACTTTTTATTGATTATTAAATCTTCATTATTTTTTTTAATTGACGGTAATGTCCGAGTTCTTTGAGTATTTCGAAATTCTTTTTTGTCCGATCTTCAACAAATCAATCCGAAATATGATGTTCTGAGCTTACTATTTCTCGTACTTGTATTTCACCCAAATTTCTAATATGTTCAATTCGTTCGTCAAGTAATTTCCAAGAAACCCTTCGTTTGTAGATTCCCCCATCACATATCTTGCGTTCAGTACTGGGAAATATATTTTAAAATATATAATCTTGCCATAGACTTGAGGGGAAAGTTATCGAAGAAGAATGATAATCAACAGATCTTATCCAAGCGCATCGACTTGCAATTGTAACTGGCAATCCAAATACTGAGCAATTATATTTTATTGGTGTTCCTACAAATCCAGCAGTGACTAAACCACTAGCAATTCCCATATGTGGACGATACCCAAGCTGATCATATTCAGCAATCATTCTTGTGGTTTGCAGAGCATCAATAAAAGGATCTTCTGAACCAAAATCTTTAGAAAAAATTAGCATTATTTCATCACCAATATATTTATCTACGATGCATGGTTTATCAATGAGGGCTTCTGCAGTAATCCAACAGAAAAACTTATTTACAAAAATGAGCGTTTCTATTGTCGATAGGTCTTTTGTCCTCCGTGAAAAACTGGCTATATCTGCAAAAAGTACAGTAGCTTCTATTTCGCAGCATTTTACGGGAAAATATGCAGCCAGCAATCATTTAAACTTCCATCAACATTCAAAGGAGTTGATATAATGTAATCTTCAAGTGATTTAAATTTGACTGACATACAAATTTCCTCTTCTATTTATGACACGTCCAACAATCATCTGAGCCACCGTTCTGGCGATGGCAGGTGAGGCACCAGCCCATGCGCAGCGATTTTACCTGCCGAATCTTTTCCATGTTTTTCACTTCGCCGTGGCAGAGGACGCAATCGAAGCCCCGTTTGATGTGGCGCTTATGGGTGAAATTGACATGGGGCGGCAAATAGTGCACTTTGTTCCAGGGCACGGGTTGCTTGTCGTTCCAATATTTGGTCAATTTGATAATTTCGGGCCGATCGGTCGCCACGTTTTTATGGCATTCCATGCACACCGCCACGGCAGGAATCCCTGGTTTGGCCGCTTTTTCCACATAGGCATGGCAGTGAGTGCATTGCAGCCCCACATAAGAGACGTGTCGCTGATGACTGAACGCAATCGGCTGGTCTGGCGCCTTGCGATAGGTTCTCCAGAGATAGCCCAATAACAGGACCAACAGGATCAAAAATCCGAAATAGCCACTGATCAATAATGCTCTGGTATTCAGTTTCACTGACTGTACTCCTCTTGATTTTTTTAAGCCACGCTGAAAAATCGATAACCCAAATCTATCTCCCACAGAAATGGCATCCCACAGAAATGAATTTTTTTTGCGCTTAGAACCGCCCGCAGGCAGTCCGACCTATACCTGGACGAGCCAGAACCAAAAAGAAATTTCAGGTCACAGAAACTGAACTGTCACAAAAAATCTTTTTCTGTGTTTGTTCCATTTCTGTGTCCAAAATACTTTACCAGAACGAA
>Ga0209018_1001124_pt1 | contig 22548 bp, 18 predicted proteins | sample YNPBryBLVA2012_FD_185814 | JGI IMG/M metagenome (GOLD analysis project Ga0209018, IMG submission 185814) | Anoxygenic and chlorotrophic microbial mat microbial communities from Yellowstone National Park, USA - YNP Bryant BLVA 2012 (SPAdes)... ...
TATGCTGGGTGTTCTCTTGATTCTGACTTTCTCACGAATCTTCGTTCCCGCAGTGGGAACATTCCGCGATGACGGGATCTATCTTTCTTCCGCTCGCGCTTTGGCCCGCGGCAAAGGCTATGTCATTGATATACTGCCGGGCAGCCCACCAAACACCAAGTATCCTCCGCTGACCTCTGCACTTCTCGCAGTACCATATCTCTTCGGCTTTGATCCACTTCAAACTCCAGCTCTCTTCAAAGCAATTCCTTTCGGGTTTTTGCTGCTTTGGCTCAGCGGACTCAGGTTGCTCTGCCTGACAGCTGGACTCAGCCGAAGTGCTAGTGTGTGGGTGCTCTGTTGCACCGCAGCGAGCAGCATGACAGCTTATTGCGCCACCATGGCATTGTCCGACGTTATCGCAGCAGCTTTGGTAACTTGGGCATTGTATTTCGCCCTGAATTCCGAGAATGACAAGAGGAATAGAATCCGTAATGTGTTGTGGGCTGGCGCCCTGTTTGGTCTCTCTGCGCTAGCAAGGACCAGCATTGGATTCGCCGTGGCGGGCATCGAGGCGAACTGGCTGATCCGGCGTCGATGGCTTCATTTTACACTGATGGGCCTAGTCTTTATGGCCATTTGTGCCCCATGGCTTGCATGGATTTGGACCAAACGGCCTTTAGCGGATCCAATCATGAGTTATTACACGTCCCAGAATTACGGCGATTGGTGGGCGTGGAGAGCCGGCAATGAGAGTTGCGAGAGAAATGCGATCTTGTTGAATCTGGCATTCGCTGTCTTTACTCCCGCCGCATCTGTGGGATATGTTAGTTTTTTGCCGGTATTTTTGTTAGGTATCGTGCTCCTGGGGCTTGCATTTGTTGGCGGATATGCCTCCACTCCCCGGATGCTTTTGCTCACGACAGCCATCGCAAGTGTTGGAGGCAGCCTTTTTTGGCTCTGGCCCCCAGGGCGGATGCTATTGTTCGTCTACCCGATCCTCTTCTTGCTTGCCGCTCGGGTTTCTATGCCCGAAGCTGGAAGGGGAATTCTTGCTGGAGTGGCCTGCCTGTATTGTATCATGGGCTGGTCGCACCAGTTCTGGCAAGTGCGATTGGCTTTGGCCGATAGGAACCCGCCCTTCATGTCTGGCAAGGGTGATGACTGGCTGGTGGTACAGCGGATGTCGGGGTGGCTGCGTGAGAGAACCCGGGGACATGTCACGATTGGAGCCCTGCAGGAAGGCGTATGGTCGATGCTGACTGGCAGCCCAGCGGTGTTTCCGGCTGCAGTGCGGCCGTGCTCATTATTTTATGGCGGGAAGCTCCCTCCATTAGGCACGACGGAGGAGTTGCAGGAAGCATTGGTTCGTTTTCGGATAAAGTATGTGGTGCTGACTCCCTCAAGAGCCTTCTCTGAAGGGGTTCACTTTCGCAGTCTGATAGAGAATTTGGGCCGGGCCAAGCCGCACTGTCTTCGCAATGCTGTTGACTTTGGGGGTGGCTATCTGGTTTACGAATACGGCTGCGCCTCGCTGTCTCCTTGATCCGGGACGACCGCAGCCGGGCTACTTCTCCCGCCGCGCGATGATCTTGTCCACCATGCCGTACTCGAGCGCCTGCTCGGCTTCCATGATGTAATCGCGGTCCACGTCGCGGGCGATCCGCTCCACCGGCTGCCCCGTCGCGTCGGCCAGGATCTGATTCAGGATCTCGCGCATGCGAAGAATCTCTTTTGCGTAGATGTCGATGTCGGTCGCCTGGCCGGCAAGGCCGCTCATCGAGGGCTGGTGGATCAGAATGCGCGAGTGGGGCAGGGCGAAGCGCTTGCCCTTGGAGCCGCAGGCAAGCAATACCGCCGCCATCGACGCCGCCTGGCCGACGCAGTAGGTGACGATGTCCGGCTCCACGAGGTTCATGGTGTCCAGAATCGCCAGTCCCGCCGTGATCGAGCCGCCCGGAGAGTTGATGTAAAGCTGGATGTCCTTCTCGGGATCCTCGGCGGCGAGGAACAGCATCTGCGCGATGACGAGGTTGGCCACCTGGTCGTCGATCGGAGTGCCGAGGAAAATGATGTTCTCGCGCAGCAGCCGCGAATAAATGTCGTACGCTCGCTCGCCTCGCGACGTCTGCTCCACGACCATGGGAACCAGCATGTCCGTTGGCGCGGGCACGATTCTGCTCTCGTTGGGCATTCCCCCTCCTTCGCTCTGAAGCCGCCCCGCCGGGCGGCGATGGCCTCCCGCCGAGTCAGGCTTTCTCGCTCTTCGGGGAGCGCTTCGCGGCCTTCTTCTGGATCCGTTCCAGGTTCCGCCTTTTCTGCTCGAAGCCCTTGGCCAGATCCAGAATCGTCGTGCGCTCCAGATACTCCATGATACGATTCCGCAAGGCCTTCCAGTTGTCGTGCATGCCACAGGGGGCCTCATCGTTGCAGACGGCCATGCCCGCGGGGCAGCGTTCGAAGTCGGCCAGGCCGTCCACGGCGTCCACGATCGCCAGAAGGTTCAGCTCTCCGGGCGGAATGCGGAGGCTGAAGCCGCCCGTGGGCCCCTTGCTGGAACGCAGGAAGCCCTTGCGCGCCAACTGCTGGAGGATCTTGGCCAGGAAGTGCGCCGGGATATCGGCCTGCTCGGCAATCTGCTTCACCATGGCGTACTTGCCCTCCGGCACGGTGGCCAGCTGGACGAACGCCCGGATGGCGTATTCCGCGGATCGGGAATAGATCATGGAAACCTCGAGAGCCCAAGATGTTAATACGCGTTTGTCCTCTAATACTATATCCGAGGATGCGGGATTCGCAACAGAAGATTCACGGATTGTTTGGAGCGGGCAGCCCGAGAAAGGCCCGCACTGTGGCGGCAAGCCCGGGCGCGTAAAGGGCCAGGCTTCCTCCGTAAATGCTCCTCCGCCCCTCGAAGTCGTGCCAGAGGCAGCCGGCCTCTTGGCCGATCACTGCCAGGGCGGCCACATCCCACGGCTTCAGTCCGGGCTCCAGATACAGTTCCGCCTTGCCGGCTGCCACCAGCATGGCGTCCGTGGCACCGCCCAGCGAACGGACGGCCCAGAAGGATCCCAGAAACTCCAGGAGCCGTGCCCCCCAGGGCTCCCGCCAAGCATCATTCAGCTGGCCGAAGCAGGCGACTGACATGGCGGGCGCGGAAAACCGGGAGCAGCGCAACTGTGTCTCGGTGCGCCCCTCGACGCACCACGCGCCCTGGCCTGCCGCGGCGTAATAAAGCCGTCCCTGCGCGGGAAAGTGAGCCACTCCGAGCACTACCTCCCCATCCGCCTCGAGCGCCAGCAGATGGCCCCAGAGGAAACTGCCGCGAACGAAGTCCCGCGTGCCGTCGATCGGGTCGACGATCCAGCGGCGGCGGGAAGCCGCCGGCCGAGAGGCGCCCTCCTCGCCAAGAATGCCGTCAGCGGGGAACGCCTCGGCGAGCCGGGACGCGACAAGACGCTCGCACTCGCGGTCTGCGGCAGTCACGGGCGAGCCGTCCGGCTTGGTCTCCGGTTCCGCGCTGCCGAAGTAGCCCAACGCAATCGAGCCGGCGGCCTTTGCCAGTTGCAGGGCTGTGTCCAGCTCCCGTTCCCACGCCATCCCCTTATCTTACAGCCCGCGATTCAGTACCCTGAAGGAAGCCGCGCCACCCCGGCGCGTTGATCCCAAAGCGAGAGGACGACCGCATGGCAAGGACGGCACCCGCAGTGCCGAGAGAAAAAAGGACTGTCTACCGGATGCTCCGGACTTCGGTCGAGACTTGGGGCGCGCGTCCGGCACTTCACCAGCCCTCCGGCAAGGGCGCTTACAGGAGCTGGTCCTGGCGGCAATACGAGCGGACAGCCGCGTGGGTGGCAGGCGCGCTGCGGGCGTCGGGGATCCGCAAGGGGGACGTCGTCGGGCTGGCCTCGGAGACGCGGGCGGAGTTCTATCTGGCCGACTTGGGAATCATGGCTGCGGGCGCCGTGGCGGCGGCAGTGTACACGTCTCTGCCGGCGGCGGAGCAGGTGAAGACCCTGAAGGCGTGCCGGCCGAAGGCTGTCTTCGTGGATACGCCAAAGGCGCTGAGGGCGCTGGAACAGGCCGGCTTGGGGGAAGTTGGCATGCCGCGCATCCTGCTAGCCGGAGAGGAGCCGGGCGCCATGTGCTTCGAGGAGTTCCTGGAATCGGGCCAGCGGGCACTGGCGGCCGATCCGGGGCTGGTGGACCGCATCCAGGACGAGATCTCGCCATCGGATCCGGCGATCCTCTACCTGACCTCGGGTGCGACGGGCGAACCGAAGATGGGCCTGGTGAGCCACAACGCCATCCTGGCCAACTGCGAGTGCGGGCCTCCGGCGCTTCCCGTCGGAGAAGACGATTCCACGCTGGTGTTTCTGCCCTCCGCCCACATCACGCAGCGGCTGGTGCTCGAGCTTCTGATGATCCGCATGGGCGTGCCAGTGTGGTTCAGCGAAGGACTCTCCAAAATGCCCGGGGAGCTGCGGAAAATCCGGCCCACTTTTTTTGTCGCTCCGCCGCGCGTTTGGGAGCGTATTTATTCGAGCATCACCACAGAAATACGCAAGAAGCCCGCGGCCGTCCGCAAGCTTTTCTACCTGGGGCTGGGCGTCGGATCCGAGGCGGCGCGGGCGCGCGCCCAGGGCCGGAAACCATCGCCATGGGTGCAGGCATCGCTGAAATTCTTCGACCGGGCGGTGTTTTCGAAGATCCGCGAGCGCCTCGGCGGCCGGATCCGGGTGGCGGCCAGCGGAGCGGCGCCGCTGGGCCGCGAGCTGGCGGAGTTCTTCTCGGCCATCGGGCTGCCGCTGATCGAGGGCTACGGGCTCACCGAGGGCGGCGTGGTGATCCTGAACCCTCTCGGAAACCCGCGGCCGGGATCGATCGGCAAGCCGCTGAAAGGCGTGGAAGTCCGCCTGTCCGAAGAAGGCGAGCTCTTGCTGCGCGGCGAGATGCTGTTCTCCGGGTACTACAACGATCCCGCAGCCACCGCCGCCGTGCTGCGGAATGGATGGCTCCACACCGGGGACCTGGCGGAGATCGACAGCGACGGCTACGTCTGGATCACCGGGCGGAAAAAGGAACTGATCGTCTCCTCCAACGGGAAAAAGATCTTCCCGGCGAAGATCGAGGGGCTCTTCAAGCTCGAGCCGCTGGTCAACCAGGTGATGCTGCTGGGGGACCGCATGCCGTATGTGGCGGCGATTCTCACCATCAACCCCGAGGCTGCCGCTTCCCTCGGGCTGGTGCCGCCCGGCACGCCTCTGGCCGAGGCGGCGCGCGCGGACGCCGTTCAGGAAGAAGTGAAACGGATTGTGGCGAAAATCAACCGGCAACTGGCTCAGTTCGAACAGATCCGGAAATTCCGGATTCTTGACCGGGAGTTTTCCATCGAATCCGGAGAAATGACGCCCACAATGAAGCTCCGCAGAGGGAAAGTGCTCGCCAACGTCCGCGAAATTGTGAACGAGCTTTACATGGGCCGCGAAGAATTTGAATGATCATTCCGGTCCTTCTGCTTCTTTGTCAGTCCGGCTTCCTGTTCTCCGGCATCCACCCCTGGCGGTGGAACGAAGGCCGGGGTGAGTTCATCCCGGCGCTTTCTGCGGAACTGGACAACCGGACAGGGCAGGACTTCTCCACCGTGCGCTTGAGGGTCAGAGTGCGGTGCCGGGAGGGCGGATTCCGCGAATATTCCGTGCAGGCGCGGGACGTTCTGCTGGGACGGCAGAAGGTGGAAGCCACGGCTTATGACTCCATCGGCGCCGTCCCCTGGTGCGACGGGCAGGCGGAGGTGGAACCTTTGGAGATGGTCCCTTACCAGCCCGGGGAGCGGCCGGGATTCATCGTCTTTGGTTTTTCCTGGACGGCGCCTGGCCAGCCCGCCTCCACGGATCTGGCGGGCGTTCTCGATTACAGGCGGCAATCGGATGAGCAGCAGACGGTCGAGCTTCGTACCTGGAACCGGCACGGTGCGCGGTTCGAAATCAAAGGACTTCCGGATACCGCGTTCTATGTGATTCGTGTTCCGCCAGGCCGCCTGGGACTGGCCGGCTTCGTCCTGAAGCCGGACGAGCCCCGAGGGCCGCTGTCGCGCTTTCTGCGCTTCTACCACGTGCCGGCCGGCAAGGCCAGCTACCTGGGGATCTTCCGGTTGGAGCAGGAGCGCCCCGGCAGGACCGCTGTCAGCCTGGAACCCGCCCCGGAACTGGCACCCCGGTTGGCGGAGTTCCTGCCCAGACCGCTGGAGCGCGCTCAGCCCACGCCGCCGCCGCCCGGCTCAACCCTCGTGCTGCCGTAAACGGGCTCAGTTTCGCTGACGGCGGAAGTCTGCTACTATAAATATAAATGTCTGAATCTATGAACCAATAGGAGATAGAAGGCTTGTCACAAATCGTTCCCATCACGGTAGCCAAGGGCGACGGCATCGGGCCGGAGATTATGGATGCCACGCTGTTCATCCTCAGAGAGGCGGGTGCGCGGCTGGCGATCGAGGAGATCGAGATCGGAGAGAAGGTCTACCTGCGGGGCAACTCGGCGGGCATCGAGAAGGAGTCGATCGACAGCCTTCTTCGCACCAAGGTATTCCTGAAGGCGCCGATCACCACTCCGCAGGGCGGCGGTTTCAAGAGCCTCAACGTGACGACGCGGAAGCTGCTTGGCTTGTACGCTAACGTGCGCCCGTGCGTTGCCTACGACCCGTTCATTCCGACGAAGCATCCCGGCATGGACGTCGTCATCGTGCGCGAGAACGAAGAGGACCTCTACGCGGGCATCGAGTACTTCCACACGCCGGACCAGGTGCAATGCCTGAAAGTGATCACCTACGGCGGCTGCCGCCGCATTGTGCGGTACGCGTTCGAATACGCCGTGCGGAACCACCGGAAGAAGGTCACCTGCTTCACGAAGGACAACATCATGAAGCTGACCGACGGGTTGTTCCACCGGGTGTTCAACGAGGTCGGGGCGGAGTATCCGCAGATCGGGAAAGAGCACTGGATCGTGGACATCGGCGCTGCAAAGCTGGCCGACACGCCCGGCGCCTTCGACGTTATCGTGATGCCCAACCTTTACGGCGACATCCTCTCCGACGTCGCCGCGCAGATCGCCGGCTCGGTGGGGCTGGCGGGTTCGGCCAACATCGGCAAGGAATACGCGATGTTCGAAGCGATCCACGGTTCGGCGCCGCGGCGGGCAGGGCAGAACCTGGCCAACCCTTCCGGACTCCTGCTTGGCGCGGTGATGATGCTTGTCCACATCGGCCAGCCGGACATCGCCGAGTTGGTCCACAACGCCTGGCTTGCCACCATCGAAGACGGCATCCACACCTACGACGTGGCCAAGGAGGGCAAGAACCCGCACACCAGACAGCAGGTGGGCACGAAGGAATTCGCCCAGGCGGTGGTGGAACGGCTTGGCCGCAAGCCGCAGCAGTTGAAGCCCGTCCATTACGCCGCCGCCAGCCAGACCCTGCAAGCCGACGAGCCGCCCCCGCCGCCCTCCAGGCGCGAGCTGGCGGGCGTCGACGTCTACATCCATCACGCGCCGGCTGATCCGAACCACATCGGCGCCATGATGCAGGGGGTCGCGGGCGGCGGGCTGGATCTGGTCATGATCACCAACCGCGGAGTGAAGGTGTTTCCCGATCCGCTCCCGGCGACGCTTCAGTGCGACACGTGGCGGTGCCGCTTCCAGCCCAAGGGAGGTGGCGTGGTTCAGCCGCAGCAGATCCTCTCGCTGCTGGAACGCTGCATTGGCGCGGGGATCGACGTCGTGAAAACCGAGCACCTCTACACCTACGACGGCAAGCCTGGCTACTCGCTCGGCCAGGGCCAGTAGTCACGCCGCAGACCGCGCTGGAGGCTATGCTGGAGGAGATGCACAACTCCCCGCAGCCGCTGGTCGGCGTGGTCATGGGCAGCCGCTCCGACTGGGACACGATGCAAAACGCCTGCGCCATCCTGGAGCAGTTCAACGTCCCTTACGAAAAGCGCGTGACGTCCGCCCACCGTACGCCGGATCTGACCGCCGAGTACGGCCGCGCCGCGCGCTCGCGAGGATTGAAGGTGATCATCGCCGGCGCCGGCGGCGCCGCGCATCTGCCCGGCATCCTTGCCGCCTACACCACTCTGCCCGTGCTCGGCGTGCCGGTCAAAGGATCTTCGCTCGAAGGGTTGGATTCGCTCCTCTCCATCGTCCAGATGCCCGCGGGCGTGCCCGTCTCCACCTTCGCCATAGGCCGCGCCGGCGCCGTCAATGCCGCCCTCACGGCTGTGGCCATCCTCGCCCTTGCCGACCCCGCGTTGGCGGCCAGGCTGGAAGCCTACCGTGCGGATTTGCGCGCCAAGGTGGAGGCTTCTTTGCTCCCGGATGTCGCCGATTCGCAGTCATGAAGCGCGTCCTCGCCCCCGGCTCGACCATCGGCGTGCTGGGCAGCGGGCAGCTCGGCCGCATGTTTGCCATCGCCGCCCGCCGCATGGGCTATCGCGTCCACACGCTCTCACCCGACGAGGACACCCCCACGGGACAGGTGTCCGACGTCGAAATCCGGGCCCCTTACGAAGATCTGGACGTCGTGCGCGAGTTCGCCGCCCGCGTCCAGGCCGTCACGTTCGAGTTCGAAAACATCCCTTCGGCCTCCATCGAAGCCTGCGCGCAGCGCGTCCCCGTCCACCCGCGCGCGGAGGTCCTCCACATCACCCAGCACCGGCTCCGCGAAAAAACATTTCTCTCGAAAAACGGTTTTCCCTGCGCGCCCTTCCGCCATGTCCGTTCGCTGGCCGAACTCGAAGAGGCCGCCCGCTCGATCGGCCTGCCTGCGGTGCTGAAAACCGCCGGCTTCGGCTACGACGGCAAGGGGCAAAGCCCGCTCGCGTCCATGCAGGACCTCGAGCCCGCCTGGCGGGCCATCGGCGCCTCTGAAGCGGTGCTCGAAAAGTTCATTGATTTCGAGTGCGAGCTTTCCGTCGTCGCCGCGCGCGATCAGAACGGCGGCTTCGCCTGCTTCCCCGTCTGCCTTAACACCCACGCGCGCCACATCCTCGACGTCACGCTCGCGCCGGCGCCCGTGGATCCGCGCCACGCCGCCCGTGCCGCCGAGATCGCCCGCGGCATTCTCGAGGCCCTGGACGTGGTCGGCGTCCTCTGCGTCGAGTTCTTCCTCGCCCGTGACGGCGGGCTTCTCGTCAACGAGCTCGCCCCGCGCCCTCACAACTCCGGCCATTTCACCTTTGACGCCTGCGTCACGTCTCAATTCGAGCAGCAGCTCCGCGCCGTCTGCGGCCTGCCGCTCGGCTCGACCGAGCAAATGCGCCCCGCCGCGATGGCCAATCTTCTGGGCGATCTTTGGTCTCAGCGGGAGCCGCTCTGGGCGCGCGCCGCCGCGTTTCCGGATGTGAAGCTTCACCTCTACGGCAAGCTCGAAGCGCGCCCCGGACGCAAGATGGGCCACCTCACGGCCCTCTCTCACACCATCGATCAGGCGCGCGAGCGCGTCCTTGCAGCCCGCGCCGCGCTCACTCCGGACGGTTGAGCCATGCCTGCGCCGCGCATCACCGTCATCGGCGGCGGCGCCGTGGGCCTTGCCTCGGCGCTGCGCATCCTGGAGCGCTTCCCGCATGCGCGGCTCACGCTGCTTGAAAAGGAGCCCCGTGTGGCCGCCCATCAGACGGGCAACAACTCCGGCGTCATGCACTGCGGCCTCGCCTACCGCCCGGGTTCGGCCAAGGCGCGGCTGGCGGTGCGCGGCATCCGCCAGCTTGCCGCCTTCTGCCAGGAGCACGGCATCCCGCACGATGTCTGCGGCAAGCTCGTCGTGGCCTCCCGGGGAGACCAGATCCCCCGGCTCCACGATCTGCTCGAGCGCGGCGCGGCCAACGGCCTCCGCGGCCTGGAAATTCTCCCCCCGGAGCGCATCCGCGAATTCGAGCCGCACGCCGCGGGCGCGGCCGCATTGCGGGTGCCCGAAGAAGGCATCGTCGACTACACGGCCGTGTGCGAGACCCTCGCACGTCTCATCGAAACCCGCGGCGGCCGCGTCGTCCTCGCGGCCCGCGTTCGCGGCCTCCGGCTGCAAGGCGAGGAATGGGTTGCTGAAACAAATCAAGGTGATTTTGTCTCCGACTGTCTCGTCGCCTGCGCCGGCCTTCAGGCTGACCGCATCGCCCGCATGGCCGGCGAGGAAACCGATATCCGCATCGTCCCCTTCCGGGGCGACTACTACCGCCTGAAGCCGCACCGCGAGTTCCTCGTCCGCAATCTCATCTATCCGGTCGCCGACCCGCGCTTCCCCTTCCTCGGCGTCCACTTCACGCGCATGATCCGCGGCGGCATTGAAGCCGGCCCCAACGCCGTGCTGTCGCTGGCAAGGGAAGGGTACTCTCGAACGGCGTTCAACCCGCGGGATGCAGCCAGCGCTCTCGGCTTCCCGGGGCTTTGGCGCTTCCTTGCGCGTCACGCCTCGATGTGTTGGAGCGAACTGAGGCGCGCGTTCTCAAAGGATCTTTTCTGCCGTTCTCTCCAAACCCTCGTGCCCGAGGTGCAGCCGGAGGACCTCGAACCGGCCGGCGCCGGCATCCGCGCCCAGGCCATGACGCCCGACGGCCGCCTTGTCGAGGACTTCGCCTTCCTTGCCCGCCGCCGCGCCGTTCACGTGCTCAACGCCCCGTCGCCCGCCGCCACCGCCTGCCTGGCGATTGGAGAAGAGGTCGCCGCCCGGCTCGAGGCCATCCTGTGACGTGCCGCCCTCCCTCACGAGCCGGCCGCCGCATGAACGGGCAGAGCTTCCAGAATTGCGGGCGGTACCGCAGCGCTCCTCCGCCTGCCGCTCACCCCAAACCTGCAAACGGCCCCTCGCGGTCGTTGATCAACCACGGATCCTTCGTCCGCTTGCGGAACTCGTGCGTCGCGCGCCGGAGCGTTTCGAGCACCGCGCGGTGCTCGGGCGTCTGGGCCAGATTGTTCACTTCATCGGGATCAGCCGTCACGTCGTAGAGCTCCTCCGCCGGACGGTGCAGGTACTGCGCCGCCGGCCTTCGGCCCACGCGCCCCGAGTCGCCCGCAGAGAGGATGCTCTGCCACGTGGGCGACTCCCACAAATCCGACGCATGAGGAAACGTGAGTTCGGGAAACAGGTTCCGCAGATACTTGTAGCGGCGCGTCCTCGTGCCGCGGATCGGGTAATACATCGTGATCTCGTGGAAGGTGTGCGAGAAGTAGACCTGGTCCCAGCCGGCCGGCTTTTCCTGGCCGAGGATGCCTGCAAAGCTGCGGCCGTGCAGCGGGTAATCCGGCCCCTTGGCGCCCGTCCATTCGAGGACGGTTGGCACAATGTCGGGGAAGTGGATCATCGCCTCGTTCACCGTGCCGCCCCGCACTCCGGGCGCGCGCACGAGGAAGGGAAGCCGCGTGCCGGCATCGTACAGGTTCGTCTTCGCGTTCGGAAATGCCATCCCGTTGTCGCTGAGAACCAGGACGATGGTGCGATCCAGTTCGCCGCGCTGGCGCAACAGATCCAACACCATGCCCACGCCCTGATCGAAGCGGTTGGCTGCCTGATAATACTCCGCCAATTCGCGCCGCACCGCGGGATTGTCCGGCAGAAACGAGGGCGCCCGCAGCTTGTTCGGATCGAAAACGTTTTTCACGACCCCCGGATGCTCCAATTCATTTCCGAAGCCTTTGCGGAGACGGTGCGGGTCGTCGTAGCCCACGTGCAAATACCACGGGCTGCCTTCCGCCGCCGCCAGGAACTGGCCCGCGCGCTCGGCCACCGAGCGCACGTTGCGGCCTCGTCCCTCCGAGTTGTAGTCCCAGCCGAACTGCGCCGCCGGGCCGACGTGGAACTTGCCCACGATGCCGGTTCGGTAGCCGGCCGCCTTCAGCAGCACAGGCAGCGGCTTGACGTGCGGCAGCAGGCGCAAGCCGTGATAGTCATGCGCATGGCCGTACTGGCCATTGGCGTGGTTGTGCAGTCCGGTGAAGATCACGGACCGCGACGCGCTGCACGAAGCCGTCGTGCAAAAAGCGTGCGTGAAGCGCACGCCCTCGTCCGCGATCCGGTCCAGGTTCGGCATTTTGGCCTGCGGGTCGCCGTAGGCGCCGGTGTGCAGCCCGAGATCGTCGGCGATCAGGATCAGGATATTCGGCCTGGCGTTGCGTCCTTGCGACAGCACTGCCGGCGCCGCCACCGGCGCGGCCAGGAATTGACGGCGGTTCATCGCGATCAGCCTCCCGCGGAACCTTGATGGCTCCGCCATGTTCATCATAACGGCGCTGATCTGAACGTCAACCGTCGTCCGGCCCGTGTTACGGGAATGGATCGCAACCACCAGCTGCGGCAAGAACGCACCCCACTGGTAGCAGGCCTCCGCAAGCACCCGGCGGCTTGCCCTCTTGCTCGCCGCCAGACGGCTGCGGCAGTTTCCGTTCGGAGGGGCAGCCACGCCGGTATGCAGCCGGCTGCCCCTCCCGGAGTGAGGCGAAATGGCAGGGACGCACTGCCGGGCGCTGTCACTGAACCCGAGCTTCCGCTTTGTCACCATCTGCCCGCCGGCGCCGGCATCCGCGCCCAGGCGATGACGCCCGACGGCCGCCCCGTCGAGGACTTCGCCTTTGTAGTCGGGCGCCGTGCTGTTCACGTCCTGAATGCCCCCTCACTCGCCGCCACCGCCTGCCTTGTCATCGACGAAGAGGTGGCGAAGAGCTTGGCCTCAGCACTGGCGTAGTACTCTCAGCCCTGTCACGGCCGGCCTTCCGGGTGCATCATGGATAACGAAAGTTATTATGAGCCTGGCACTGATTCGCAGTTGTCTGAACTGCGGAAAGAGTAACCGTGTGCCGCCTTCGCGGCTGGCCGACCATGGCCGTTGCGGCGCTTGCCGCGGGCCTTTGCCGCCACTGGCCGAGCCCCTGGACGTCACAGCGGCGGAGTTCGACGCCATCGTTTCCGCCTCGCCGGTGCCGGTACTGGTGGATTTCTGGGCCCCCTGGTGTGGCCCCTGCCGCCTGGCGGCGCCCGAGATGGTGGCGCTGGCGCGGGAGATGGCCGGGCGTGCCGTGATCCTCGAGGTGAATGTCGACCAGAATCCGGGGCTGGCAGCCCGCTTCGGGATTCAGTCCGTCCCCAACTTCCTCGTCTTTGCCGGCGGCAGACTGGTGATGCAGCGCCCGGGTCTGGCGCCCCGCAGCGAGATGCGGCGCTGGCTCGAACACGGCTCCGCCGCGGCCTGACACCTCGCCTGCTCCTCTCCGGCTACACTGAAGGCGGGCGATCCATGCTCCGCCGGGCGGCTATCCTGACTCTTCTCCTGCTTGCGCTCTCCTCGTGCAAGAGCGGGCCCGAGAGAGTGCGCATGCCGGGCCGTTTGCGGCCCGGGGAGGCCGGCGACGCGGCGCGTTTCCTGGCGGGGTTGCCCGGGCGCGGCACCAGCCCCTTCAAAATGTTGGAATCCACCGATGCCTGGGCCGGCCACAGCCACCGCCTGGATGCCATGTTCCGGGACTTTCGCGAGCGCCGCGAGCCGCAGATGCGGGAGTTTGCGCAATCCGAGCTGAGCCGGAAGGAAAACCTCGCCTGCCCCGTGTTTTACCCCTTCTCCGGCGCGGATGCGCTCACGCTCCTCACGTTCTTCCCCGGCCGCCGGACCTACGTGATGGCGGCGCTTGAGCCTCCCGGCAGAGTGCCGGATGCCAGGGATCTGCCCGCCGATGCGCTGCCCCGCCTGCTGCCGCCGCTGGCAGAGACGCTGGAGTCGCTGCTTAGAAAGAGCTTCTTCGTCACCCGGGAAATGGACCGGCAGTTGCGCGGGCAGAACACCGACGGGGTGGCGCAGCCGCTCCTGATCCAGCTGGCGCGCGCCGGCTACGAGATCACCGGCTACGAATATGTCGCGCTGGACGGTCAGGGCAGGCCGAGACGGCGGCAGCAGGATGTGCGCCGGGCCGAGTTCGGGCGCAACCGCGGGCTGCGTCTGGATCTCCTGCCCCCCGAAGGCGGCCGGACCGCCACGCTTTACTACCTTTCGCTGAACCTCGACGATGCCCACATGCGTGCCGATCCACGGTTCGAGAGGTTCCTGTCCACGCTCGGCCCCGTGTGCACGATGCTGAAGGCGACATCCTACATGCTCCACGACCGGAGCTTCTCGCGGATCCGGGAAATCCTGCTGAACCGTTCCGCGCTGATCCTGCAGGATGACACGGGCATCCCGTGGCGGCTGCTGGCCGGCGGTGCGTGGGACGTGCAGCTGTATGGAGACTACGAAAGGCCGTACGGCAAAGCCTTCGAATTGAGGCTGCAACGCGACCTGCGGGCGGCTTATGTGGACCGGCGCCGCCACGTCAAGCCGCTGCGCTTCCGCATCGGTTATGGCGCCGGGCGCGTGGCGTCGAACCTGCAGGTGGCCCGCCGGCTGCGAGCGCGGTCCTGATCACCGCCTCACCAGGCGGATGCTGCCGTTGGACGAGGTGAGCTCGATCCGCTCCCCGCCTGCGCCGAGCCGTCCCTCCAGGCGGTTCTTGCCGAATTCCCGCGCGGAGACCTCGAAATCGCTGGTCACGCGCCCGTTGCTGGTCGTGGCGCGCACATCGGCGTTGACCCCTTCCGGCAGCGCCAGCGTAATGGAGGCGTTCGACGTCGAGACACGCAGCGGGTTGTTGGCCCAGCGGTGCAGCTTCACGGTCACCGAGCCGTTCGAACTGCGGAAGACAAACGGTGCGCCGCTCTGCGGCGCCGGGATGTCGGCATCAATCGAGCCGTTCGACGTCTCTACATCGGCGCGGCCCTCAATGCCGCCGAGCCGGATCCTTCCGTTCGACGTGCGCGCGGTGACCGAACCGCTCACCTTGTCGAGTTCCACTGTCCCGTTGGATGTGCGCAGCGTCCAGTCTCCGGCCATGTCCCAGACCTTCACCACGCCGTTGGAGGTAGTGGCGCGCCCGGATCCTTCCAGCGACTCAAGCGTCAAGGCGCCGTTCGAGGTGCGGGCTTCTTCCAGGATGATCTTGCGGGGCAGGCGCAGCGACAGGCTCGCGCCACATTTGCAGTTGCCCTCGGGACGCCGCACGCGCACCCGCAGAGCGCTGCCGTCGGCCACGACATCGACGTCCATCAGGCTGAGAGTCTCCTGCCGGGAGGCGTACTTCACCACCTCGATAGACGCTTCCTCACGGTCCCAGCCGCGGATCTCGATCGGCCCGTTGAAGGTTTCCAGCGTCACCCGCCCGCCGCTTGAGAGCTTCTCCGTCGTGGAGAAAGGCTCTTTGAAGCGTTGCGAGGCGCCCCATTCGGAAGGATCGATCCAGTCACAGCCGGAAAGGGCCATGAGGCCGGCCATCAGGATGATCACCGTGGAAATGCGCATGGACAGCTCCTCACGAAAGCTATTACGGATCGGGTTGGCTGAAAGTTCCCCCATGCTAGCCTGATTTCCATGAAGAAGGTGATGGCCCTGAACCGGGGCGAGATCGCGATCCGGATCTTCCGCGCCGCCAACGAGCTGGGCTTGCAAACCGTGGCCATCTACAGCCAGGAGGACCGTCTCAGTCTGCACCGCTTCAAGGCCGACGAGGCATACCTGGTGGGGCAGGGGCTCGGCCCGGTGCAGGCGTATCTGGACATCGAAGGCATTGTCGGGCTGGCGAAGGAGAAAGGCGTCGATGCGATCCATCCCGGCTACGGGTTCCTGAGCGAGAACCCGCAGCTGGCGCGCGCCTGTGCGGAGGCCGGGATCACCTTCATCGGGCCAAGCGGGGATCTGCTGGAGAAGCTTGGCGACAAGACTGCCGCGCGGCGGCTGGCGCGCGAGGCGGGCGTGCCCACGCTCGATGGCACCGACCGGCCGGTTCGCACCGCGGAACAGGCCCGAAGGGCGGCGGAACAGACCGGCTTTCCGCTGATCCTGAAGGCTGCCTTCGGCGGCGGCGGACGCGGCATGCGAATCGTGCACCGCGGCGAGGATCTGGAGCCGCGCTTCCAGGAGGCCAGTCACGAGGCGCAGGCCGCCTTCGGCAACGGCGCGCTGTTTGTCGAGCGCTACATCCGGCGCGCGAAGCACGTCGAGGTGCAGATCCTCGGCGACACTCAAGGCAACCTGGTTCACCTTTGGGAGCGGGACTGCTCCGTGCAGCGACGCCACCAGAAGATCGTCGAAGTGGCGCCTGCCTTCAGCCTCGACCCCTCCATCCGCCAAGAGCTGTGCGAGGCTGCGGTGAGGCTGTGCCGCCATGCCGGCTACTACTCGGCAGGCACAGTGGAGTTCCTGGTGGACGCCGATTCGGGCGAATGGTTCTTCATCGAAGTGAACCCGCGCATTCAGGTAGAACACACGGTGACCGAAGTGGTCACCGGCATCGACGTTGTACGCGCGCAGATCCAGGTGGCGCAGGGGCTTTCCCTCCACGGCCGGGAAATGGCCATCCCGCGCCAGGAAGAGATCCTCGTTCACGGGGCCGCCCTCCAATGCCGCATCACCACCGAGGATCCGGCCAGGAACTTCCTGCCCGACTACGGGCGCATCACGACCTACCGCTCGCCCGCAGGGTTCGGCATCCGGCTGGACGGGGCATCTGCCTACGGCGGGGCGGTGATCACGCCCTACTATGATTCGCTCCTGGTCAAGATCACGGCGTGGGGCAACGATTTCCGAACGGCCTGCCAGCGGATGGACCGGGCCCTCAGGGAATTCCGCATCCGCGGCGTGAAAACCAACATCCCGTTTCTCGAAAATGTGGTCAATCATCCCGATTTTCAGGCCGGAAAAGCGACCACCACATTTCTGGAAAACACGCCGGAACTTTTCCGTTTCCGCCCGCGGCAGGACCGGGCCACGCGCCTGCTCAGCTACCTGGCGGAGATCGCGGTGAACGGGAACCCGGAGATGGCCCGCCGACGCCCGCCGGAGGTGCTTCGCCAGCCTCCCGTGCCCCTGCACAACCCTGCCCCCCCGCCGCCCGGCACGCGCCAGAAGCTGCTGGAACTGGGCCCGGACGGGTTCGCGCAGTGGGTGCTGAAGCAGAAGCGGCTGCTGTTGACCGATACCACCATGCGCGATGCGCACCAGTCGCTGATGGCCACCCGCATGCGCACTTACGACATGCTGGCGATCGCGAATTTCTACGCTCACTCACTCTCCGGGCTGTTCTCGCTCGAGATGTGGGGCGGCGCGACGTTCGACGTCGCCATGCGGTTTCTCCTGGAAGACCCGTGGGTGCGGTTGCAGAAACTCCGCCGGGAGATCCCGAACATCTGTTTCCAGATGCTGCTGCGGGCTTCCAACGCCGTGGGCTACACGGCTTACCCGGACAACGCCGTGCGGCGCTTCGTGGAAGCGGCGGCCGAGGAGGGCGTCGACATCTTCCGGATCTTCGATTCGCTGAACTGGCTGCCCAACATGAAGGTGGCCATGGAGGCGGTGCGGCGCACGAACGCCGTCTGCGAGGCCGCCATCTGCTACACGGGCGACATTCTGGACCCGAAGCGCGACAAGTATCCGCTGCAATATTACGTCCGTCTGGCGAAAGAGCTGGAGAAAATGGGCGCCCATATGCTGGCCATCAAGGACATGGCCGGTCTGGTGAAGCCCTATGCCGCCTGGAAGCTGGTCAAGGCGCTGAAGGAGGAGATCGGGATTCCCGTTCATTTCCACACGCATGACACGTCGGGCCTGAACGCGGCCTCGATCCTGAAGGCGGCCGAGGCCGGTGTGGACATCGCCGACGCGGCGGTCTCCTCGATGAGCGGCTCCACGTCGCAACCGAACCTGAATTCGCTGGTAGCGGCCCTGCAGCATGACCCGAAGCGCGCCACAGGGCTGGACTTCGACGCCCTGAACCGCTGCTCGGACTACTGGGAGCAGGTGCGGCTGAACTACGCGCCCTTCGACACGGCCCCGCGCTCGGGGACGGCCGACGTCTACGTCCACGAGATGCCCGGCGGGCAGTACACCAATCTCCGCGAGCAGGCTGAAAGCCTGGGCTTGGGCCACCGCTGGCCGGAGATCGCGCGCATGTACGCCGACGTGAACCACGCTTTCGGCGACATCGTGAAGGTGACGCCGTCATCGAAAGTCGTGGGGGACATGGCGCTGTTCCTCATCCAGCACGGGATGACCGTGCACGAGTTCGAGAATCTGGGCCCGAACCACTCGCTGAACATCCCGAATTCGGTGGTGGAGATGTTCGAGGGCGCGCTGGGCGAGCCCGAGGGGGGCTGGCCGCCGAAAATCGCGTCCGTGATTCTGAAGGGCGGGAAGCCGAAGCGCGGGCGCCCGGGGGCGCGGCTGGAGCCTGTGGACTGGGAGCAGACGCGCGCGCTGATCGAGAAGAAAACCGGCCACAGGCCGTCCGAGACGGACCTGATGAGCTACGTCATGTACCCGGACGTGTACCTGAAATTCGAGCGCGCGCGGGCGGCGTATGGCGACCTCACCGTGCTGCCCTCGCCGGCGTTCTTTTATGGCCTCAAGCCGGGCGAGGAGATCGCCGTCGACATCGACCCCGGCAAGACGCTCATCATCAAGTACACGGCCACGGGCGACGCCCACCCGGACGGCACGCGCACCGTGTTCTTCGAATTGAACGGGCAGCCGCGCGAGATCACTGTCCGCGACCGCCACATCAAGGCCGAGACCAAGGCGCAGCCGAAGGCCGATCCGGCAAAGGAAGGCCACGTGGGCGCGCCCATCCCCGGCGCAGTCACCTCGATCGCCGTCGAACTCAACCAGACGGTGAAGAAGGGCGACAAGCTCCTGGTGCTCGAGGCGATGAAGATGCAGACCACCGTCTACGCGCCCACCGGCGGGAAGGTCACCGAAAGGCACGTCACCGTGGGACAGACCGTCGAACCCAAGGACCTGCTGCTCGTCATCACTCCTGTATCCTGATAGGCGCCATGCGCGCCACCCGCAGATTCTTCCTCGGCGCGGCCGCGGCCGGGCTGGCCGCGGCGCGCGCCCAGACCGCCCCCAGTGACCGCATCCGCGCCGGCTTCATCGGCTGCGGCGGGATGGGGTCGGGCCGCATCCGCCACTTTCTCGAACATCCCGACGTCGAGGCCGCAGCCGTGTGCGACGTGGACCGCACGCACCTGGACCGCGCCGCCGCGCTTGTCGAGAAGCTCGGCGGCCGCAAGCCGGACGTTTATGCCGACTTCCGCCGCGTCCTGGACCGGAAGGACATTGACGCCGTGGTCATTGCCACGCCTGACCACTGGCACGCCCTGCCGGCGATTCTCGCTTGCGAAGCGGGCAAGGACGTATTCGTGGAAAAGCCGTTCTCGTGGTCCATCGGCGAGGGGCGCCGCATGATGGAAGCCGCGCGGCGGCGCCGGCGCGTCACGCAGATGGGCAACCACATTCACAACGACCTGCCGAATTACCGGCGCGTCGTGGAGATGGTGCGCTCCGGCCGCCTGGGCAGGATCGTGCGCGTGCACTGCGGGCTGCGGTCGAACGAGAAGTCCATCGGGTCGCCGCCGGACGGGGCCCCGCCGCCGGAGCTCGATTACGAATTCTGGCTGGGGCCGGCGCCAAAGCGGCCATACAATCCGAACCGGTCCCACGGGAAATTCCGCTATTTCTGGGATTATTCCGGCGGCTATTTTGCCGATTTCTGGTGCCATTACGCCGACGTGGCCTACTGGGCCCTGGACCTGCATGCGCCCCTCGCCGTGAGCGCGGCGGGCGGCCGGTGGCTGGCGGGGGACAACGCAGAGACGCCCGACGTGTTTGAAGCGGTGTTCGAGTTCCCCGGGCCGGTTCTGCTCACCTGGACGCAGCACCCGCAAGGCCGGCCCGGCTTCGAACACATGGGCAGCTACGTGATCTTCGAGGGTGCCGAGGCCACACTCGTCACCAACTACTCGAAACACGAAGTGTGGGTGAAGGGCAAACCGGCGCCGGACTTTCCCCGCCCGGAGCCCTCCATCCCCGATTCTCCCGGCCACATCCGCGAGTTCCTCGACGCCATCAAGTCCCGAAACACGCAGGCGACCTGCAATTTCGAGTATTCGCACCGGCTCAACAAGGGCGCCATGCTCGCCAACATCGCCTTCCGCACGGGCGCGAGGATCGAGTGGGACGACGCCCGCGAACGGATCACGAATCACAAAGAAGCCAACCGGCATCTGACGCGCCGCTACCGCAAGCCCTGGAAGCTGGGCTGAGCAGTTTCGCTCAAAGCCTGCGCCGCCAGTCCGATAAGTGCCGCGGAGGCCACACGCACATGGCATTTGTCGACTGGAAGCCGCAATACAGCGTTGGACACGCGGAGATCGACCAGCAGCACAGGAAGCTGGTGGACATGATCAACGACCTGCACGACTCGATGAAGCTGGGCGGCAAGCCCGAGGATCTGAAGCGCATTTTGGGTGATCTGGTCCACTACACGCGGTATCACTTCAGCCACGAGGAAAAGCTGATGGAAAGGGCGGGTTACGCCGATTTGGCCAACCACAAGCGCGTGCACCGGGCCATGGTGGAGCAGGTGGAGAGGCTGCGCAGAGAAGTCGACTCGAGCCGCACCGGATTTTCGATCAAACTGATGGGCTTCCTGAAGAACTGGCTCACGGATCACATCCTGGGCACGGACCAGAAGTACGCGCAGGCTGTGAAGAGCGTGAAGGTGTGACCGTGGCGGCGCGCCCCGGGGCGGTGGTAGACAGAATACATGCTGCGAACTGCTGCCGTTTTGTCTCTCCTTCCCTTCCTGCTGCCTGCGCAGGAGCCTTCCGGGCTGGACCCGGGCATGAAGACGATTGTGCAGGTGGCCATCGTCACGCGCGATATTGAGACGTCGGCCAAGCGCTGGGCGGCCGTGCTCGGCATGCCGGCGCCGTCCATCACCACCACCCGCCCCGGCGAGGAGGTGAAGGTTCTCTACCGGGGCAAGCCCTCATCGGGGCGGGCCAAACTGGCTTTCTTCCGCCTCGGGCAGGTCGTACTGGAACTCATCGAACCCGTGGGCGGCGATACATCCTGGAGGCAGTTCCTCGACGAGCACGGCGAGGGAGTCCAACACCTCGGGTTCCAGGTCCAGAACCTCGACGAGGCCATCGCGCGCGCCGGACGCGCAGGCATGCCGGTGCTCCACCGCGGCCGGTATGACCGCGACAACGGCGATTACGTCTATGTCGACAGCGAGAAGGCGCTCGGCGTGACCATTGAGTTCCTGCACTCGGATCCGCCGAAGAAGTGAACGCCCGCGGCTGCGCGCCTCAGAACGAATACGGGTGCAGCACCATCGTCAGGAAGGCGATGAGCACCTCGCCTTCGTTGAAGGCGCAATGGCCGAACCGCGGCACCGGGTAGCGTACCAGCAGATGGGACTTGCCCGCCGCCGCGACCTTCTTCGCGTACGTCGACTCCTGCCAGGCAGGCACCACGGGGTCCCAGGCCGTGTGCAGCGTCACCAGCGGGCGCTGCAGCCGGCCCGACGTCTGATACTTCGCCATCTCGGTCACCGCGTCAGAATCCGCCGAAAACCTTGCCACGCGCAGGTTCAGCCAAAAGTCGAGAAGCGAGCCGGAGTACCAGCGGGACCGGTTGTCAAACGGGTTGCCGTGCAGCGTGTCCATAGCATCATTGGTGGCGAACACGTTGTACCAGAGCGCCGACAGGATCCCCTCTCCTGCGTTGGCGGGATTCAGTCCGATGGGGATGTTCCCCGTGGAGATCAACTGCGCCGTCTTCAGCGGGTTCGCCTGCAGCGCGGCTGCCACTGCGGGGGCGTAATGCGTGTCCCAATCCGTCATGAGCCCGGGCGGGATGGTGATGTTCGTCTGTTTCCATGCGCTGCCGAGCATGCCGGGGAAGAAATAGTCGAACAGCACCCGGACGTCGCCGAAGTAGTTGATCTGCTTTGGGAAGTCACCGATTGGCCCGCACGCGGCGAGCCCGCCGTTGAGCTTCGACGGGTATTGCTCGAGCGCCTTGGCGGCGATCAGACCGCCCTCGGAGACGCCGGTGACAAATACACGCTGCGGCTCTAAGTTGGTCTTCGCCTTGAAGACTTCTATCAGATCCATCGTGTCGTCGACGCCCTGAAGGACAGCCAAGCCGTCCTTGGAAAAGCTGGAGGCGGCGAATGCGAAGCCGTATGAGGTCACCAAGTCGGGCAGCGACGGCCCCCCGGGGAGTGCGAGCTGCGTCTTCCATGCGTCCTCATCCGCGCCATCGGGCACATACCCGTGGGCATAGAGGACAAGTCCACCGTTCCAGTTTGTGGACGGCGTGCAAAGAATGTAGCGCGCGCCGCTCGCCTGCGTACCATACTCGCAGCCTCCGCGCACGACGCCCGGCAAGGAAAGCACTGCGACGACAGCGAAGAAAGCGGATTTCCAGTGAGAAGCCATCACTCCTCCTTCTACAGGCACAACGGATCCAAGCCTGCGGGTGCAAGTCTAGTGCGAAGCGATGTACAAGGGAAGGCCGTGCGGTACCGGGAGTTCCAGGACTGGCGCGGCCGCCTCAAGTCCGGTAGCTGGCGTTGATGTCGATGTAGCCGTGCGTCAGGTCGCAGGTCCAGAACACGGCCTTGCCTGTGCCGCCGCGGATGACGAAACGGATTTCGACA
>Ga0209018_1001126_pt1 | contig 22498 bp, 16 predicted proteins | sample YNPBryBLVA2012_FD_185814 | JGI IMG/M metagenome (GOLD analysis project Ga0209018, IMG submission 185814) | Anoxygenic and chlorotrophic microbial mat microbial communities from Yellowstone National Park, USA - YNP Bryant BLVA 2012 (SPAdes)... ...
GCGTGTTTTGAAATCCTTGTTATACTTGTTTTAGGTTAACCTAAATTACAGGAGAGGGTGAACGAAGTTATGCTGGAAATGACACCGCATACCCTGGACATGCTCAAACCCGGTCAGGCAGCCACCGTGACGGCGCTGACTTGCGAAGGGCCGGATCGCCGTCGTCTGATGGACCTGGGCATCCTTCCCGGCACAACTATCGTGGCAGAACTGACCAGTCCACTGGGTGACCCGACCGCTTACCTGGTCCGAGGAGCGCTGGTTGCGCTGCGGCGGGAGCAGGCCCGGCACATCTGCATTGCTTTTATAGACGGGGACTAATGGAGATATTGTCGATGACAGCGAAGACTTTACCTACCGGGGCGTGTGAAACCTGTCCGGTCGCCAAGAATGCAACCTTGATCAAACTCGGCCTGAACGTGGAGGGCTGGGACTACGTGGTGGCGCTGGCGGGCAATCCCAATACCGGCAAGAGCACCGTCTTTAACGCACTCACGGGCCTGCGCCAGCATGTCGGCAACTGGCCCGGCAAGACCGTTGCCCGTGCCGAGGGCGGTTTCCTTTACAAAGAAAAACGGTTCAAGCTGGTGGACCTTCCGGGGACGTACTCCCTGCTTTCGACCAGTGTAGACGAGGAAGTGGCACGCGACTTCATCCTGTTTGGTCAGCCGGATGTGACGGTCGTAGTCGTGGATGCAACCCGGCTGGAGCGCAACCTGAACCTGGTGCTGCAAATTTTAGAAATTACCGATAAGGTGGTCGTCTGTCTGAACCTGATGGACGAGGCAAAGCGGCACGGCCTGACGGTGGACGCCCGTGCCCTGTCCCGCGACCTGGGTGTGCCGGTCATCCCGGCGGCGGCGCGGAAAGGGGAGGGCATCCCCGACCTGCTGCAAGCCATCAGCCAGGTGGCGCAGGGCGAATATGTTACCCGTCCCCATCGTATTAAGAGCCGCGATCCGAAGCTGGCGCGGGCGGTAGAAAAGCTGGCTCTGGAGGTGGAAGCCGCGTTCCCCGGCCTGCCGAATGCTCGCTGGGTCGCTATGCGTCTGCTGGAAGGCGACGCGCGCATCGTCGAAGCGGTGCGTACCCGCGAACTGGGCAACCTGTCGCGTGGGGTGCAGCCGCAGCCGGTCCGCCGCGAGGCAGATGTCGTTTTGGAGACCATGCGATGACCGACCGGGCCTTGTCTGCGAACGATCCCGAAAACCTGCTCGCATTAGCACAGGCGCTGCGCGCCGAGGTGGGCACGGAATATCACGACCGGCTGATGGAATCGATCTACACCGATGCGGCGCAAATCGCCGATCACGCCGTCACACGTGACGGACAGGGCAGGCGGCTGTACTTCGACCGCCTGCTGGACCGCGCCCTCACCAGCCGCGTGTGGGGCTTCCCGATCATGGTGCTGCTGCTGATGGTTGTGTTTTGGATCACTATCGCAGGCGCCAATATACCGTCGGGTTTGTTGGCTGAGTTTCTAAACGGTACAGTGTACCATGCGCTGCACAGCGTGGCGGCTGCGCTGGCCCTGCCCTGGTGGCTGTCGGGCGTGCTGATCGACGGCGTGTACCTGGCGACGGCGTGGGTGGTCAGCGTGATGCTGCCGCCGATGGCGATCTTCTTTCCGCTGTTCACGCTGCTGGAAGATTTCGGCTACCTGCCGCGTGTGGCCTTCAACCTGGACCGGTTGTTCAAGAAGGCCGGCGCGCACGGCAAACAGGCCCTTTCGATGACGATGGGTTTCGGCTGCAACGCGGCGGGCGTGGTGGCGACGCGCATCATCGACAGCCCGCGCGAACGGCTGATCGCCATCATCACGAATAACTTCTCGATCTGCAACGGGCGCTGGCCCACCCTGATCCTGATGGGCACGATCTTCATCGGCGCGACTGCGCCTCCGGCACTGGCAAGTCTCGTCGCGGCGGGCAGTGTGGTGGCGATTGCTCTGCTGGGCGTTGTATTAGCTTTGGGTTTGTCGTGGTTCCTCTCCAGGACATGGCTCAAGGGCGAGGCATCGACCTTCAGCCTGGAACTGCCGCCCTATCGCCCGCCGCAAATCCTGAAAACGCTATACACCTCGATCATCGACCGCACGTTAATCGTGCTATGGCGGGCCGTGACGATGGCGGCCCCAGCGGGCGCGCTCATCTGGCTGATCGGCAACGTTACAGTGGGCGGCGTCAGCGTGGGCGAACATCTGGTGAACCTGCTGAACCCGTTCGGGCTGCTGTTGGGGCTGAACGGCGTGATCCTGGTGGCGTACATTGTCGCCATCCCGGCCAACGAGATCATCATCCCGACGATCCTGATGCTCACGATGATGATCGGGCGGTCGGCGGCGGTACAGGCAGGCGTGATGTTGGAACTGGACGACGCACAGGTGTATACCGTGCTCACGCAGATGGGCGGCTGGACGATGCTTACGGCGGTAAACCTGATGCTGTTCAGCCTGATCCATAACCCGTGCAGCACGACAATCCTGACGATCTGGAACGAGACCAGGAACGTGCGTTGGACGGCGGTAGCGGCATTGCTGCCGGTAGGCCTGGGCTTCGCCGTGACGTTTACAACGGCGACTCTTGCGCGGGTGCTGGGGCTGGTGTGATCAAAAACAGGCGCAGGAGTTGAGTTTTCCTGCGCCTTGTTGGTAGATACGATGTGCTTTTAGCGTATCTGCTGTCCCAGCGCGATCAGGTCGCCCAGGATGCCCGCCGCCGTCACTTCCGGCCCGGCTCCAGGGCCGGAGATCGCCAGCGGCAACGTATCGTAGCGGCGGGTGTGGAACGCGATGTAGTTGCCCGGCCCGCGCAGCGCCCCCAGCGGCCCGTCGCGCGGCACCGTGACCAACCCGACCTGCCCGCCTTCTGGACCGACGCGCGCCACATAGCGCAAGACACCGCCTTCCGCCCGTGCTGCTTCGACGCGCCGGGTATAAGCTGCATCTTCGCCGGGCAGCGCGGCCATGAACTCCTCGGTCGAAACCTGCGCCAGCGATTCCGGGTAAAGCGCCTCGACGGTCAGGTGATCCATTTCCAGCGGCCATCCGGCGGTCCGCGCCAGGATCAGCGCCTTGCGCGCCACGTCGCGCCCGCCCAGATCGTCGCGCGGATTCGGTTCGGTGTAGCCGAGTGCGCGGGCCTGGGTCACGGCGGCAGAATAGGGCACGCCGCGTTCCAGTTCGGCGCAGAGATAGCCCAGTGTTCCGCTCAGGCAGCCTTCGATGGCCGTGATCCGGTCGCCGGTATCCAGCAGATAGCTCAGCGTGCCGATCACGGGCAACCCGGCCCCAACGGTGACTTCGTAGCGCAGCCGGGGATATTCAAAAAACGGTTTCGAGTCCGGCCATGTCCCGGCCAGCGGGATTTTGTTCGCCAGCACGATCCCGCTGCCCTGCGCCAGCGCGGCCCGTAGCAGGGCGTTCGTATGTGGGCTGGCGGTCACATCCGCCAGGATCACGTTCTGCGCCAGTGCGCCCGCCACTTCGTCCAGCGGTCGGATGCGCGACAGCGTATTCAAGAGCTGGCCGTTCATGGCGGCTTTCAAGGCGGCTTGCAGTGTGTCTTCCGGCAGTCCGGCGGCATCGATCAGCGCCCCGCTCACATCGGCCAGCGCAATTGGGACCAGCCGTAGCCCGGTCCGCCGGGCGACCGCCGCGCGTGTTTCGAGAAGTTGGCGCAGCAGCACCCGCCCCACATTCCCCAGCCCCAGCAAGATCACGCTCACTTCACGGATCACTGGCATCGACACCCTCCGGTCGGGCAAAAACGCCTGCCTCAGAACCGCTCATTTCTCCTGCCCGGCAATCCGCTCGAACGCGGCGATCTGCTCGTGCAGGCGTGCCCGGTCGATTTGCGGGTAGTTGTTCAGCAGCGCGTCGAATGTCTTCATGTAGCGCACGATCTCGCCCGCCGTGTACGCCTCGAAGCGCAGCGTGATGGCGGGCTGGGTGTTGCTGGCGCGCACAAGGCCCCAGCCTTTTTCAAAGATCGCCCGCGCGCCGTCTACCGTGACGACCTCGTAGCGGTCTTGCAGGCTGTCGCGCGTGGCGTCAATGATGGCGAACTTCACGTCGTCCGGCGTCGGCAGGATGATCTCCGGCGTGGCGACCAGCCTGGGCATCTTGCCGAGGTGTGTAGATAGGCTTTCTTCACTTTTGCTGAGGATTTCCAGCACCTTGAGCGCCACCAGCGGTGCGTCGTCGATGCCGAAATAATCTTCTCCGATGAAGATGTGTCCGCTGACCTCGCCACCGAGCAGGGCGCCGACCTCGGCCATCTTGGCTTTCATCAGGCTGTGCCCGGCCATCCACATGATCGGCTCGCCGCCGTGCACGCGGATTTCGTCGGCCAGCGCCTGGGACGATTTCACGTCGAACACGACCTTCGCGCCGGGATGGCGGCTGAGCATGTCGGCGGCCAGCAGCGCCAGCAGCCGGTCTGCCGCGACGTGGTGGCCGTGCTCGTCAATGGTGCCGCAGCGGTCGGCGTCGCCGTCGAAGCCGATCCCCAGGTCTGCGCCGTGTTGCACCACTGCCGCTTCCAGGTCTTTGGTCAGTTCGGGGTCTTCGGGATTGGGCAGGTGGTTGGGGAACGTGCCGTCCGGCTCGCAGTACAGGCAGATGACCTCGATGCCAAGTGCCTCCATGATCGGGGGAACATAGCTCCCACTGAGGCCGTTGCCCGCATCCACCACCACCTTGAGCTTACGGTCGCCCAGCCTGACCTTGCCCTTAATCGTCTCCATGTGGCGGTGGATCATGCCGAAGTCCTGCGTCACCTGGCCCTGGCCCTGCGCAAAGCTGCCCGCCTGGATAATTTGCAGCAGCGCCTGAATCTGGTCGCCGTAAAGAGCCAGCGGACCGTAGCCCATCTTGATGCCGTTGTAATCGGTGGTGAGGTGGCTGCCCGTGACCATGATGCTGCCTGCCTTGCGCCCGTAAGAGGCGGCGGCGAAGTACACCGTCGGCGTGAGGACCTCTCCGATATCCACGACCGGCAGGCCGGTAGAGGCCAGCCCCTCGATGATCGCCGCACGCAGGGCGGGGGAGGTCAGGCGGTTGTCGCAGCCGACGTAGACGCGCTCCAGGCCGAACTCGCGCTGCATGTATGTACCGTAAGCCTGCCCGACCAGCCGGGCCACATCTGGCGTGATGTCGGGATTGGGGCCGGTCACCAGGCCGCGAATGTCGTATTTGCGAAAAATGTGCGGGTTGACGGTAGTCATGTGGTCTCTGCCCTTATGTGTGTAAATTTAGTTGCGGAGCGTCCGGGCGGCAAAAGGTTAAGCCAGAAGCTATTTTATCGCGCTTGTGCGCTGCCTGCCTGTCCGGTAAAGGCACTCCATACAACCAGGAGGCTGTTGTGCACTCCGTACGCTTGCCCGGCATTGAAATACCGGGCTATAGGCGCAAAGTCCCCTTCAGCGGACTTTACATCCGTAGCCGGGGAATTCATTCCCCGGCGTCCCTGAAAATCTAGACGCCGATTTTATCCCCCGTCGCGCAGTCCACGAGATCGATGCGCGGCTGCGGGGTGGCGCTGGCTTCGGCTACGAGGCGGCAGATCTTCAGCGCATGGGCGATGACCTCTGCCTGCGCCGTTTGCACCCCGCCCTCGACCATCACGCGCAGCAGGTTCGGTTCGGTGCCGCTGTAGCGCACGTCCACGCGGCCCCGGCCATCGAACGTGAGCAGGGTTTCTGCGATCAGCGTTTGCAGGCCCGCGATCTGTTCCAGGGGAACATGGTGGCTGAGATGCGCCGAAGCGATTACCTGAGATTGACGGGGCGCTTCTGCGGCGATCCGGTCCAGCACTTCTTTCTCCTGGGCGACCAGCGAGGCAACCAGCAACCCGATGTGCAGACCGTCGCCTGTCGTATGTTCGCCGTCCAGCAGGATCACATGCCCGGCCTGCTCGCCGCCGAGCGTATAGCCGTGTTCCCGCATCCGGGCCAGCACGTAGCGGTCGCCGACTCGGGTCCGTTCCAGCCGGATGCCCTGTTGCCGTAGGTAGTGTTCCAGGCTGCTGTTGCTCATGGTTGTGGCGACCACTGTTGCCCCGGCCAATCTTCCCTGTCTGTGCAAATGGCCCGCCAGCAGCGCCAGCGTGTGATCCCCGTCGATGAGCGTGCCGGCAGGGGTGAGAAACACCACGCGGTCGGCGTCGCCATCAAAGGCGATGCCCAGGTCGGCGCTGCCGGCCTGTATTGCGGCCAGCAGATCGGCGCGATGGCGGCGCACATACTCGCTGCCGCTGCGCACGTTGATGTTGTCTCCGGTGGGGCTGGCTCCCAGCGCCGTGACTGCGGCGCCCAGGCGCGCAAAGGCCGCTGGGCCGAGCGCGTAGGCCGCGCCGTTGGCGCAGTCAAGGACTACCGTCAGGCCGCGCAGCGCGTCTGGAGCGTATCCGGCCAGCAGGTGATTGAGATAGCGTTCGCGCAGCTGGTCCGCCCGGCGAGTCGACGCGAAACTGGCGGCGGGCAGATGAGCACCGTCCAGGGTGGCGGCTATGGTCGCCTCTATGTCGGCTTCATCCGCATCGCTCAGCTTGAATCCGTCCGGCCCGATCAGCTTGATGCCGTTCTGCTCCGCCGGGTTGTGGCTGGCGGAGATGACGATGCCCAGTTCATAGCCGAATGCGCGGGTGAGGTACGCTACGCCGGGTGTTGTGATTACACCTATATCGTCAACCGTAACGCCTTCGGCAGTCAGCCCGGCAGTTAGCGCATGAGCGATGTGCGGGCCGCTGGGGCGTGTGTCTCGCCCAATCAGAACGGTCGGTCGGGGCGTTCTGCTGCGCAGCCAGCCGCCCACCGCCCGGCCTATCGCCAGGACGGTTGCCGGTGCAAGGGGATATTCCCCGGCGATACCGCGAATACCATCGGTGCCGAAACGGATCGGGTCGGACATGAGGGTTCCTCGTGGGGCAGGGTTGTTATTCACTGGCCGGCGAAAAACCGCAGGTAGTCCGGCGCATGCTCGCTCCAATAGGTCCAGTCGTGAACGCCCGGCCAGACGTGTCCCTGGAAGTCGGGAACTCGCGCTGTGAGCAGTGCGCCGAACAGGTCGTATACCCCTCGCATCAGATAGTCACCGCTGCCGATGTCTACCCACAGCCGCATGTCTTCCGGCCAGCCGTCGCGTGTGATGAGGGTGATCACGTCGCGCTCCGAGAAGAATTCCCAATTATTCCCGTATAACCAGGGAGGTACGTCGTCGCGGCGCTGCAAAATAGCCGGGCTGTGTGCACCGATAGCGCTGAACCGGTCCGGGTGGCGCAGGCCCAGATACAGCGCCCCGTAGCCGCCCATGCTCAGCCCGCCGATATAGCGGGTCTCGCGCGTGGCGGCAGTGGGGAAGGCCTCATCGACGGCGTTCACCAGCTCTTCTACAATGTAGGTTTCGTAATCGCCGTCCGGCCCCGGCACGTAGAAGCTATCATCGCCATCCGGCATGAGGATGATCAACGGCGCGATCTCCCCGGCCAGGATCAGCTCGTCGGCGGCCTCGTCAATGTGGCCTGAGTTTACCCAGTCGGCATAGTCGCCGCTCCAGCCGTGCAGCATGACCAGCAGGGGCAGGTCTGCCCGGTGGCACCAGTCGGGGGGGAGGTACAGATTGTAGAATTTTTCTCGTCTCAACGCCGCGCTTGCGATCCGGAGGAGGATTACCGTGCCGGAATCTGGAGAGCAGGCCACCTGGCCCTGGGCAGTTGCAGACAACGCCGGGAGAACTATCACGACCAGGAGCATGATCGTCAGCATGTTGCGCCATCTCATTGCTGCCACCCCTTTCTGTGTTTTCGCCCAGTTCACGGTGTGCAAACACATTTCTTTTGCTGCCCGCTGATTCTACTCCTCTTTGGTGCCCAGCTTGAGCGCAGCCTGGCGATAGAGGTCACGGCAGGCATCCAACAGGGTCGCGCCCTGCCCGCCCACAGTCGGTGCATTGCTGTGACTGATCAGGCGTGCCTGCGAGCGCGATTCCGGGCTGCCGAGCGGATGGTAGGCGATCACCAGCGTGGCGGGCGGGTCGTAGCGGTCTACGGCCAACCGCATCAGCCGATCCATGATGGCGTGTTCGGCCTCCTGAAACCAGTAATCGGGCGGATAGCCGCGCGGCGCGTGCCCGGCGTCGGATTGGCTCTCGAAGATGGCGTAGCCGGCCTCGATCTGCTGCCACAGTGCAACCAACGCCTCACCGGGACTGGCATGACCACCTGCGAACTCATTGTTGTTGGCCCAGGTAAACTGGGCCATCCAGGGCGCGCTCGGCCCGGCTGCGTTCCAGGTCAGGCTGACGGCCACATCTTGATGGACATGGCGGGCCACATACCCGGCGGTGCGCTCCCAGGCACGCCACAGGTCTGGGGCGCGGGGTCCACCGGGGCGGACGGCATGGGTATCACTCGACATGATGAGAACTCCCCAAATAGCTGCCAGCAGCCGGCGCTTAGCGATCAGATCGGTAGCGGTTGGCGCCTTGTGACGGGTAGGCCGCAGGCGAATTGCTAAAAGTTAACTGCTGAAAGCCGATGACTGACAACTGTTCACGACTTGAATACCAGTCCCTTCTTGGTTGCGTCCACCATCACCGTCGCACCGGGGGCAGGCGCTTTTTCCAGCAAGAAGTCGGCCAGCGGCTCGCGCACGTAACGCTGAATGATGCGGCGCAAGGGGCGCGCCCCCCATTCAGGATGATCGTTCTGCTTCAGCATCCAGTCACGGGCCTTTTGGGTGAACTCCAGCTTGAGGCCCTGTTCGCCTGCCAGCTTGCTCTCTTTTTTCAAGAGCAGGTCCAGGATTTGCCTGAGGTCATGATCATCCAGCGGGTGGAAGATCACGATCTCGTCCAGGCGGTTGAGAAACTCCGGGCGGAAGTGGCCATTCACCGCCTCCATCACGCAGTCGCGCACCTCGTCGGTGATGGTCGCCTCGGTCAGACATTCGTCGCCCAGGTTGCTGGTCATGATGATCACCGTTTCACTGAAGCTGACCGGGTTGCCGCGCCCATCGGTTAGACGGCCCTCCTCCAACATTTGCAGCAGAATGTCTAGCACGCGCGGGTGGGCTTTTTCTACCTCATCGAAGAGCACGATCAGGTAGGGCTGCTGTTTGACGCGCTCAGTAAGCTGCCCACCGGACTCGCTGTCTACGTAGCCGGAGGGCGATCCCAGCAGGCGGTTAACGGTGGATTCGTTCTGGAACTCGCTCATGTCGAGTTGCAGCATGGCGTCTTCGCTGCCGAACATGAACTCGGCCAGCGCTTTCGCCAGTTCGGTCTTGCCGACACCGGTCGGACCGAGGAAGAGGAAGCCACCAATGGGCCGCTTCTTGTCCTTGAGGCCGACGCGCGCCGTCTTAACTGCACGACTGACGGCCATCACGGCCTCATCTTGCCCGACGATGCGCTCGTGTAGGTGTTCGACCATACTGGCATACTTGGTGCGCTCGTTCTGGCCCAGTTTGCTGACGGGGATGCCGGTCATCTGGCTGGCGGCCAGGGTCACGTCTTCAGCGTCAAGGGCGTTATCGGGCATCTCCGGTTTAAAAGCCAGATGTTGCTGTGTGCTCATCTTCACCAGCGCTGCCGCGCGGTGTAGCAGCACTTCGGCGCTGCGGGGCAGGGGCGTTGCGGTAAGGTAGCGCGCAGCCAGGGATGTGGCAATCGGCAGGGCTTCCTCCTTGACTTCGATGCCGTAGGTGGTTTGAAGCTGCGGCTTGAGCAGCGACAGCATATCCACCGTTTCTTCGCTTGTGGCGGGCGGCACGCGCATCAGGGTGCTGTTGTCGCGCACGGCGCTCACGGGAATGATGCGCTCGTTGTACTCCGTCTCGCCTGTTGTACCGATGATCACCGGGTCGCCTGCCAGGAAGGCTTTTTGCAGTTCCGGTGCGGCTTTCGGGAACTCGGCCTTGAGCGGCCCGCCGAAGAAACGCTCGATGTGCGGCAAGAAGAGGATGCCGCCCTGGGCGCGGCTCAATCCACCGCGCACGGCCTGCACCGGGTTGTCCAACAGCGCGGCTTCGTCGATCTGCACCAGGCTTTTCACGTTCGACGGGCCTTTGCCGTCGGCCATGAGCAGAGCCAAGCTGTAAACCAGCGTGCGCTTGCCCACGCCCTCCTGCCCGACCAGAATGATATGGCGGTTGACCTGCTGCGAGAGCGTGTTGATCAGATCGCGCAGCAGGTTTTCGCGGAAGGTCACGGCCCGTCGCTGTCCGGCTTTAGCCGCCGCGACGTGGTCGATAAACGCGCCGCCCGTCGAGGGGGAGACGGCAGGGCGCGCCCCACCGTCTTTCCCAGTAGGCGTGACCGGGATGGAGACAGACGACGTGAAGCCGTCCACCGGCCCGACCAGCGCGCTCGGCGTGATACCGTACTGCCGCAGGATGCCGCCCGTGCTCAGTGTGGACTGGCTCAGGGCCGCCAGCAGGTGATCTGTGCCGATCCAGACCTCGTTTTTGGACTGGGCGATGGTCAGCGCGTCGTCGAGAGCGATGATCATCTGGCGAGAAAGCTCTACCTGGCGGTTGTCGCGGCTGACCCAATAGAGGTCGCCTGCCTGGTCCCGGCGGCTCTCGGCGGCGAGCCGTGCCTGCCGTTCCAGCCGGGCCAGGTCTGTGCCGTTTGCCTGGGCGAACGATTCCAGCGCCCGGCGGCCTGCCGACTCCCTGGCCTGGAGCAGCGCTACTAGCGCTAGTTCTGGAAACAGATTCTTTTTGCGGAGTGTATTCATCAGGTCCGCCGCACTATGGAGCACGGCAGCAGTGTCTTTGGCAAGCAGGTTGGGGTTCAGGGTATTGCTCATGGTTTGGCGTCCAAACGTCCAGGCGTCGAGGCGTCCAAGCGAGAGACGCGCCAAGCAGGATGCGAACGGGCTAGACTGTCCCGCCGTTCGCTTCAACGCTTTGGCGCTTCGACGCCTGGACGCTTCTAAAGGTAGCGCGAAACGAGGCAGGGGGCAACAAACGGCCCTGGTTCGCACGGCATCGAAATCGAAGAATGTGCCCACGCGACACCTCTCCCTTAAGGTTTTAGGATCACCTCAATATTATCTTTGTCTTGAATAAATGAACACTCGTGCTATAATCATAGCATGGTCCCCTATGGAGGTCATTGAGGCGCATGAGTGCCCAACAGCAACGCTCCCGTGAAGTGAACCGCGTTTACTTCTTCTCGCTGGCAGCAAACGTGGTCATGTTGACGCTAAAATTCGTGGTCGGCTTCCTGACCAATTCGCTGGTGATGATTGCCGACGGCATGGACTCATCCCTGGACGCCATTGCCAACACCATCGCTATGATCGTCACCCGCATTGCAGGGAATCCTCCCGACGAAGATCATCCCTACGGCCACCGGCGTTACGAAACGCTGGCGGCGATGATGATCGGCGGCTTCCTGCTGCTCACGGCCAGCGAGATCGTCAAGAGCAGCCTTGAGCGCCTGACAACGGGCGCTGTGCCGGAACTGACCCCGGCAAATTTTGTGGTGATGGCGCTGGCTTTCTGTGTCAACCTGGCGCTGTTCTTTTTGCAGCGGCGTGCGGGCGACCGCTTGCACTCCGAAGTGCTGATCGCCAGCTCGGAGGACAAGCGCAACGACATCATGGTCTCGATAGCCGTGTTGTTTTCCCTGGTGACGGTGACGCTTGGCCTGGGCTGGATCGACGCGGTGGCGGCGCTGTTCGTGGTGGCGCTCATCGCGCGGAATGCTTTCCGCATCGTCGGGCGCTCGGCGGCAATCCTGGTGGACCGCGCCCCGCTCAACCCGCAGGAAGTCCGGCGGGTAGTCGCCGACGTGCCGGGAGTATTCGACGTGACGCGCGTGCGCAGCCGGGGTTCCGAAGACGACGTTCACCTGGACCTGGCGGTCAATGTCGCGCCACCGACGACCATCGATGACAGCGCGGCCATCGCGGGCGAAATCCGCGCGCGGCTGCGCACGCGCTTCGACGGGCTGACCGACATCGACGTGAACTTTGAGCCGGCGCGCGACCAGCCGCCGGACTATGCGCTGCTGGCCCGTTCCGAGGCCGCCGCGCTGGGCCTGGGCGCACATGAGATTGTGGCAGCGCAGGTGGATGGTGAGCTGGTGCTCGACATGCACGTGGAAGTGCTGGCGCAGCAAACCATCGGCGAGGCGCACGATGTTGTTTCGCTCTTTGAGCAGCGCCTGATGAAGGCCATCCCTGAACTGGCTTACGTGGTGACGCATATCGAACCGACTTACGGGCTTAAAACCTGCTGCGACCATGACGAAACGGGACACAGCCTGGCGCGGCAGGCGTTGCGCATTGCCACTCAGTGGTTCCCCGATAGCCAGTGGCACGATCTCAACGTGCGGGCCGAGCCGGACGGCAGTTATTCGCTCAGCCTGCACTGCCAGATTGACGGTGCGACCTCGGTGGCAGAGGCGCACCGTCTGGCCGAACTGGTCGAAACGCGGTTGCGCTCCACATTGCCATCGTTGGGCCGTGTGACGATCCACACCGAGCCGGTTGAAGAGCGCGTAGGCCTGGCTGACAACGTGTAAGCAGTGAAGTAGAAATCGAACCGTCAGGTCGTCGGGAACGCCAAGAGGAGAAGAGCAAAATCTTGAACTTGGCGCTCTCGGCATCCTGGCAGTTGGCATGAATCGGGGCGTTGACCGGAGGTATAATCCCCTTATGCCGCTCCTGAATCGCTTTCTGCGTGACCTGGATCGCCTGGGTCTGCGTGCTGCTGTAAGCAGCCGGCCTGTTGTGGTGGGCGTCTCCGGTGGCGCGGACTCGCTGTGCCTGCTTCATCTGTTGCATCGCGTCGCCGACACGTTAAACATCACCCTGTCCGTCGCCACGCTCGATCATGGACTGCGCGGTCAGGCCGGGGCAGAAGACGCTGCCTTTGTGGAGCAGCTTGCGCAGGCGTGGGGGCTGCCTGTGTGCCGCGAACGGCAAGATGTGACTGCCCTGGCTCGTGAGCACAGCCTGGGAATTGAGGATGCGGCTCGCCGTGCGCGCTATACCTTTCTGGCACGGGTTGCACGGGATACAGGCGCGGCAGTCATCGCTGTCGCGCACAACGCCGACGATCAGGCTGAAACGATGCTGATGCGCATCATGCGGGGGAGTGGCCTGGCCGGGCTGCGTGGGATGTTGCCGCTTTCTCCGCTCAGTGTTGATCATCTGTTGCCGGGCGCGCCGCCGGTCGAAGGGCTGCTGCTGGCCCGCCCGCTGCTGGATGTGCCTCGCACCGACATCGATGCCTACTGCGCCGCGCACGATCTGCATCCCCGGCAGGATGCGACCAATGAAGCGCGAACCTACCTGCGCAACCGCGTGCGCCATGACCTGCTGCCGCAACTTGAGGCATTGAATCCGGGGGTGCGCGCCGCCCTGGGGCGGATGGCCCACCTGTTGGCAGCGGATTACGCCCAGCTTCAGGCGGTGGTGGCAATGGCGTTTGATGCATTGTTGTTGGAGCAAACGCCTGGTGGTCTTCGACTGGATCGGGAGCGTTTTTGCACGCTCTCTCTTTCGCTCCGGCGCGGCGTGATTCGTGAAGCTGCCCGGCGGCTGAGGCCGGACCTGCGGGAGATCAGTTTTGCTACCGTCGAACAGGCCGTACAGGTGGCGACTTCCGGCGAGGCCGGCGGCATGGCGGTTCTCCCCGGCGGGATGACGCTGCGGGTGGAGGGCGGTGCGTTGATCCTTGCTCGCCCGGACGCCGTTCTGTCCATCCCGAACCTGCCCCGTCTACCTGCCGGGACAGGTCTGGCCGTGAGCGTGCCGGGTGCGGTTTGTCCGGCGGATTCCAACTGGGTGTTTTGCACCCGCTGGCTTGCACCGGAAGAAAAACCCGCTGACTTTTACGGGCATTTCCTCACCGCCGTGCTGGCCGTGCCGGAGGGAGCATCTCTGGCGCTGCGGACGCGCCGCCGGGGAGATCGATTTGCTCCCCAAGGCATGGGTGGCCACACCCAAAAACTGAGCGATCTGCTGATCAACACCCGTGTGCCTGCTGCCGAGCGTGATACCCTGCCGTTGCTGACCGTCAACGGTGCTATCGGCTGGGTGGCATGGGGAGCAGGCCGCGTTGCGGAGCCGTTTGTGGTTAACCCTGCTTCCAAATGGATATTACTGGCTTCATGGGAATACGATCCGATAGTGTAGCAGAGGATTTAATCGAAGAAAAAACTTGCTATTATACGAAGTCTCAAGTAAAGTTGAGATAACATTGGTGACATTCTTGAAAACGGTGGACGAGCGCAATGGATAAAAACCCCGAAACCGCACACGTGTTGGTTGTTGATGACGAAAGCGCCATCCGTTACTCCATCACCAAGACGTTGCAGCGTGTCGGCTACGAAGTGGATACGGCCTCCAGTGGCGAAGAAGCCTTGCAGATGATGACCGGCAAGCAGTACGAAGTCGTCTTGACGGACATTCGGATGCCGGGGTTGAGCGGCGTCGAGCTGTTGGCCCGCATCAAGGAGCAATCTCCTGATGTCATCGTGATTCTGCTGACTGCCTATCCTAGTCTGGATACCGCTGTGGAAAGTCTGCGCCTGGGTGCGCATGATTACCTGATCAAGCCCAGTTCCAGCCAGGATATCCGCGATCGGGTGGCGCGCGGCGTAGAGCGGGCGCACAACCTGCGCCGTCGGCGTGCCCTGTTGGAAGCCATTCAGACAAACGTGCAGGAACTCTCCACTGCCACCGAGACGGCGACTCCGCCCGTGCAGGCAGGTCAGGCCACTGCCGCAGCCGAGAGCGGCGCGCCGATTGCGACCCCGGTGGACACGATGATCCTGGGTCCACTGACGATTTATCCAGGGCGCTATCAGATTTCCGTCGGTGGCCAGGAGATCGACCTGACGCCGACCGAGTTCGACCTGCTGCTGTACCTGGCCGTGCACCGGGGGCGCGTGGTGCCTTGCCACGAACTGGTGCGTGAGGTGCGGGGATATGCCATCGACGAGCCGGAAGCGCGTGAGGTTATCCGCCCGCACATTTCCAACCTCCGGCGCAAACTCAAGCAGTCCGGGCAGAACCCCAACCTGATCGTCAACGTGCGCGGCATCGGTTATCGCCTCTCTGATCAACCTTCTGTGCGCGGGCAGGACTGACTGCCAATCGTTCGCCTGTAGCGGATGGGCCGAAGGCGGGGCTTGTAGCGGTGGAGCACATTTCGCCGCTACAATGTTTACGTTCGTCGGCATGATCTGGCTGAAAGCGAACGGGCCATGACCGCTAGGATCAAAGTGGGGCGCGTCCTGCCCTGGCTGTGGGCAGGCGCATTGCTGTTTTTTTCCACATTCCCTTCTTCAGCCGTCGCAGGTTTCTTGCACCAGAGCACGGCGGCGCGCGTCGAACGGCTGCTGGCGCAGATGACCGTGCGCCAGCAGGTCGGCCAGTTGTTCATGGTCAGCCTGTGGGGACCTGTGCTCACGGAAGTAGGGCGGGATTTCGTGCTGGCCTATGCTCCCGGCGGTGTGATCCTGTTCGACGACAACACCGGCCCGCCAGAAACTATCACCGTGCTCACCAATGCCATGCAGCAAACCAGCCTGTCCGTCCCGAATGGCGTTCCACTCTGGATCGCCACTGACCAGGAGGGTGGGGTGGTCAGCCGCCTGTCTGAAGCAGATGGCTTCACGACCTTCCCGGCAGGTATGGCCGTCGCAGCAACGGGCGATCCGGCGGTCGCTTACGCCGTCGGGCAGGCGATGGCGGAAGAACTGCACGCCGTCGGCATCAACATGAACCTCGCGCCCGTCGCCGACCTGGAAACAAATCCCGATAACCCTGTGATCGCCCGGCGTGCGTTCGGCTCCGACCCACAGGTGGTCGGACCGATCATCGCTGCCCTGATTGAGGGGATGCAGTCCGGCGGCGTGCTGGCGACGGCCAAGCACTTCCCCGGTCACGGCGACACAGGCGACGACTCCCATCTTGGTTTGCCTGTTGTGCTGCTGGACCGGGCGCGCCTGGAGGCGGTGGAACTGGCGCCTTTCCGTAGCGCGATCCGGGCCGGGGTCGGGGCGATCATGGCGGCGCACGTGTCGTACCCGGCGCTGGACCCTACGCCGGATACCCCCGCCAGCCTGTCTGCCCCCATCTTGACCGATCTGCTGCGCCGGGAGATGGGCTTCGAGGGGCTGATCATGACCGATGCGCTGGACATGGACGCCATCGACCGGACCTACAGTCTAACGCAGGCGGCGGTGCTGGCGATCCAGGCCGGGGCGGACCTGATCACGCCGGGGCCGCACGCCGGGTTGGAAGCGCAGCGCGCGGCGGTGGAGGCGGTGATCGCCGCCGTCGAGGACGGCACGATCTCCCCGGCGCGCATCACGGAGTCCGTGCGGCGCGTGCTGACCCTCAAAGCTGAGTACGGTGTGCTGGACTGGACGCCGCTCGATCCCTCCGGCGCGGCGGCGCGGGTGAACCACGTGGCCCACGTGGACCTGGTGGCAGACGTGCTGGCCCGCGCGGTGACGCTGGTTTACGACCGGGGGAACTTTGTTCCGCTGGATGCGCGCCGTCCCCTGGCGCTGGTCTATCCGGCCACGTACCCCAGCCTGGCCTTCGCATGCCAGGGCTATGACCCCGATCTGCGGCTGGTGGGCGTCTCGGAATGGCCGACGGCAGAGGAGATCGCCTGGGCGGTGGGCGCGGCGGCGCGGGCCGAAGTGACGGTGGTGTTTACCATCAACGCCGACGACAACCGGGCGCAGCAGGCGCTGGTGAACGCCCTGCCGCCGGAAACGACGGTTGTCGCGGCGCTGCGCTCCCCCTACGACTGGCTGTCCTTCCCGCGCGTGGCGGCTTACCTGAGCGCATACACCCTGCTGCCCCCAACCATCCCGGCGGTGTGCGCGTCGCTGTTCGGGGTGCAGCCGATCTCCGGCGTGCTGCCCGTGTCACTGGGGGAGGCGATCCCGGCGGGCACGGGCGTGCACAGGCCGTGAGGGGCAGAAGAGGCCAGGGCGTTGCCTTGCTTTCGCTCGGCGCTCGCCGCTACCCGCTCGTTGCCCGTTTCGCGTGAGCACCCGGCACGGGCGCGCAGAGCTTTGCCGCTTCGACGCCTAGACGCCCTCTTCCGCTCCTGCCTCCTCCACCACGATCACCGGATACTGGTCCTCCTGCGCCTTCGGCCAACGCCCGTAGAGACGGGTCATCTCGGCCAGGCGGTCTCGCCAGTTGCCGTCCAGTCCGTCCGGTGTGACGCGCCAGGTCCAGTTACCGGAGGACGTGCCGGGCGTGTTCATGCGCGCCTCGGCCCCCAGACCGAGCAGGTCTTGCAGCGGCATGATCAGCGTGTGCGCCACCGACATCATGCCCAGGCGGATGACCTCCCAGTTCGGCTCGGTGATGTCGCCCTTGCCTACATAACGCCGGAGGAAGTCGCGTTCGGCGTCGCTGGATTCGTGTTCCCACCAGCCCATCATCGTGTTGTTGTCGTGCGTGCCGGTGTAGACGATGGCGTTCTGGCGGTGGTAGTGCGGCAGAAAGCGCCCCTCGTTAACGAACGCGAACTGCAACACGTTCATGCCCGGCAGCCCCAGGTTATCGCGCAGGTCCATCACCGAGCGCGTGATCACGCCCAGGTCTTCCGCGATGATCAGGTCGTCCAGGTTCTTGCCTACCGAGTCGCGGATGGCGCGCGCCAGCGCGTCAAAGAAATCGTAAGCCGGGCCGCGCACCCAGCGGCCTTTTTCGGCGGTGGCCTGGCTGGCGGGAATTTCGTAGTAGGCGTCGAAGCCCCGGAAGTGGTCGATGCGCACCATATCCACCAGCGTGATCGCCGCCCGCACGCGGCGAATCCACCAGGTGTAATCCGGCTTCATGCGCTCCCAGCGGTAGAGGGGATTGCCCCAACGCTGGCCGGTCGGGCTGAAGTAGTCCGGCGGAACACCCGCAATCACGGTGGGATTGCCATGTCTGTCCAGATAGAACAGGTCCGGGTTGGCCCACACGTCGGCGCTGTCGTGCGCGACGAAGATGGGAATATCCCCCACGATGCGAATGCCCTTGCCGTTGGCGTAGGCTTTGAGCTTGAGCCATTGGGTGAAAAATACCCATTGGCGAAAGCTGTGTTCCGCGATGCGGCGGGTGTGCTTCTCTCCGGCGGCCCGGAGCGCCTCCGGGTGGCGCAGAGCTTCGCCGACGGGCCACTCCGTCCAGGGGCGCAGGGTGTGGGATTCCTTGAGCGCGGCGAACAGGGCGAAGTCATCCAGCCAGTAGGCGTTGCGTTTGCGCCACAGGTCGAACGCTTGCCGCTGTCCGCCGTCTGCCTGGGCCTCGAAGCGGTCGTAAGCGCGGGACAGCAGCCGGTTGTGGTAGTCGATCACCGGGCCGTAATCGACGCGCTCTGCCGGAAAGTCCGGCGCGTCGGCCAGGTCGGCGGGCGCCAGCCAGCCGTCATCGACCAGCGCATCCAGGCTGATCAAATTGGTGTTCCCAGCGAAAGTGGAAAGCGACTGGTACGGCGAGTCAGCATAGCCGGTCGGGCTGAGCGGAAGCACCTGCCAGATGGTTTGCCCGGCGGCTTCCAGCAGATCGACGAAGCGGTAGGCCCACTCACCCAGGTCGCCGATGCCATAGCGACCCGGCAGGGAAGTGGGGTGCAGCAGAATGCCGCTGCAACGGGAATAGGAGGAGGCCATCGTCTTTTTGTCCTGGTCGTGCAAAGCGGATGAATCACACGGATGCTTGCAATCATATCCGGCGTTGGGCCGGGATGCCAGCAGCAGCGCGGCAGGCCGATTCGCCGTGAGGAGAAGGGGGCCGGGGGGAGGCAAACGGGCAGCGTCAGAAACCTGCATATCGGGTTACAATAGCCGTTCAATGTCTTTGAGCGGTTTGTTGCATTTGGGGGAGAGGGATGTTCTTCGATCAAATTCAGGCGGCGGCCCAACGGCTGCGCGGACATGCCCATCGCACACCGGTGATGACCTCGCGCGCTTTGAACGACCGTTGTGGCGCAGCGGTGTCGTTGAAGTGTGAGAACTTTCAGCGCGTCGGGGCGTTCAAGTTTCGCGGCGCATTCAACGTGATCAGCCAGCTCTCGGAGGCGGAAAAAGCACGCGGCGTAATCACTTATTCCTCGGGGAATCACGCCCAGGCAGTGGCGCTCGCCTGCCGGATATTGGGCGTTCGGGCAGTGGTTGTCATGCCGGATAATGCTCCCGCGATCAAACGCGCGGCGACAGAGGGGTACGGCGCACAGGTGATCGCCTACGATCCGGCGGTGCAGGACCGCCGTGAGATCGCTGAAGGGCTGGCTGCTGAACATGGCTACACTCTGGTGCCACCTTACGATCATCCGGGCATTGTCGCCGGGCAGGGGACTGCCGCGCTCGAACTGTGTGAAGACGCCGGGCCGCTGGATGTGCTGCTGGTGCCGTGCGGCGGGGGTGGGCTGCTGAGCGGGTCGGCCATCGCGGCGAAAGGGATGTGTCCTGCCTGCCGCGTGATCGGGATCGAGCCGGAAGTGGCGGACGATGCAACACGCTCCTTCAGAACGCGGACGTTGCACACCGTCCACAATCCGCCCACCATTGCCGACGGTACGCGCACGCCCTCCCTCGGCGCGGTGACGTTTCCTCTGGTGCTCGAATATGTCGATGACATGCAGACGGTCAGCGAGGCGGCGATCATTGAGGCGGTGCAGTTCTTGTTCTTCCGCATGAAACTGGTGGTTGAACCGTCCGGTGCACTCGGCGTGGCGGCGCTGCTCAGCGGCGCGGTTCACCTGTCGGGGCGTGTGGGCGTAATTCTCAGCGGCGGCAACGTCGATGCGACGACGATGATGCAGATTTTGCAGGGATGATGTTTTATCCCCTTCGCGGACTTTGTCTGGCAACATCTTTATGCTAACTGATTGACATTGCCTGCCTTTCTGTGCTACAGTATTTGAAACCGCTTGCAAATCATCCCAGGTATTTTGCGTCGAAAAGTTCGGTTCTGATGATGTGATTAGCCCTGTAGTGAGGGCCTTCTTGGTCAGTATATATGCAACCGATTGCATAATCTCCGGATACAGAACGCTTGGTTCAATGGGTACAAATCGCCGCAAGAATCAGAATGCCACAATCTACGATATTGCTGAGGAGCTGGGAATTTCGGTCTCTACCGTTTCGCGGGTACTCAATGGGTTTGAGCATGTAAGAGCTTCGACCCGTCAGCGCGTCTTGGAGGCTGCCGAGCGCCTGGGCTACGTGGCGAATGTGCAGGCGCGTAGCCTGGCCGGTGGGCGTTCAAACATGATCGGCGTGGTCGTGCCTGGTGTTGATAATAGCTATATCAATGCCATTTTGTCCGGCATCGATGACGAATTAGCCAGGGCGAACCTGAACCTGATTCTGTACACGACACACCGGGAAAACAGGCGTGAAGCGGAGTATGTCAGGGCTGTTGCCAATGGCATGACCGACGGTCTGATTCTGGTTGTCCCGCTTGCCTGGACATCGTACCTCGATGCCCTGCGGGAGCAGCACTTTCCCTACGTGATTGTTGACCAGAGCGACCCTACTAATGCAAGCTGGACCGTCCAATCCACGAATTGGGAAGGCGCGTATGATGCCACCCGTTATCTGATCGAGCTGGGGCATCGCCGCATCGGCTTTATTACCGGCTTGAAGGCGTTGAACAGTTCGCTTGAACGTCTTGAGGGCTATAAGGCCGCGTTGCGGGATCACGGCATCCCGATCATAGACAGCTACATTATCGAGGGGGATTTCTGGGAGCCGCAGGGATATGAGGCCGGCAGGAAGTTCCTGGGCATGTCCAGGCGACCGACGGCGATTTTTGCGTCAAACGATCTCATGGCCTTCGGCGTTTTGCGGGCCGTGTGGGAGCGCGGCCTGTCGGTCCCGCAGGATATGTCGATTGTGGGCTTCGACGATGTGCCCCAGGCCGCGTATGCGCACCCGGCTTTGACAACGGTCCAGCAACCCCTTGAGCAGATGGGGCGTATCGCTGCCCGAAAAGTGATCGACCTCATTGCCCATCCAGGATTGCCTTGTGAGCGCATTACGCTGGCAACCCAGTTGGTTATCCGTCAATCATGCCAGCCGCCGAGTAGTACATCGTAACAAAAGGAGGTGCTTATAGACCCATCGTCAAGGACGGCTATTCAGACTTCTCGGCCTAGCTCTAAGGAGGAGTGTCGAAATGTCCCGTTCTCTGCGTTTGCTGCTGGTCCTAACAGCTTTGTTGCTGGTCCCCGGATCACTCGGCATCGTGATGGCCCAGGGGGGCAGCATTCCCCGTGGCGGCACCGTCGTGATCAATGAGTCCCCTGACGGCAACTGGACCGCCCGGAACTTCAATCCCTTTACCGCTCAACCGCTCGATCCGACCCGTAGCCTGATCTACGAACCGCTGATCGACTTCAACCCGGTCGATGGCGGCGCGCCGACCTGGGTGCTGGCAACGGCTGCCGAATACAGCGAAGACCTGATGCAGTTGACCTTCACCCTGCGAGAGGGCGTCCGTTGGAGTGACGGCGAAGAGTTTAATGCCGATGACCTTGTGTTCACAGTCGAATTGATTCAGCAGTTCCCGGCGTTGGACCTCAACGGTATTCTGCCGCTGTTTACCAGTGTTGAAAAGGTTGACGATTACACCGTCACCTTTAATCTGACGGAGGTCTATACCCAGGCCGACACCGTCCTCGGCGCTACGCGCGTCGTTCCAGAACACATCTGGCGCGATGTCGAGGACCCGGTTGCGTTCCTGAACGAAAATCCGGTCGCAACCGGCCCGATGACCGAAGTGCGGGAATATAACGAGTCGGTGTTTGTCGTCTGCCGCAACCCTTACTACTGGCAGATGGGTGAGGATGGACAGCCATTGCCCTATGTGGACTGCGCGAGCTACCCGGCCTACAGCGGCAACGACTCGGTGAATGCCGCCCTGGTCAGCGGCGAGGTAGATTGGACGGGGAACTTTATCCCGGATATCAACGAGACGTTTGTAGCCAGGGACCCTGAACACTTTGGCTACTACTTCTGGCCGGAAGGCTCCCCGCCCAACTTCCTGTATTTTAACACAACCAAAGCGCCCTTCGACAGTGTAAACTTCCGCTATGCGGTCAGTATGGCTGTAGACTGGGAGATGCTGCTCGACGTGGTCTACGGTCCCGGCTACAGCGCCCCGGTGAATGCCACAGGTCTCAACCCTGGCCGCTATGGCAACTGGATGAATCCGGAAGCGTTGGCCCGTGCTGAGGAACTTGGTCTGGGCCAGTACAATCCGGCGCGTGCCGAAGAACTGCTGGACGAGGCGGGATTCGTCAGGAATGCCGAGGGGATTCGCACACTACCCGATGGCACTCCGATCCGTTTCAGCATCATTAACCCCAACGGCTGGACCGACTGGACCAACTCGGTGCAGTTTGTCGCGCAGAGTTTGCAGGAAATCGGTCTCGACGCGCGGCTCGAAACACCGGAATTCGGCACCTGGTTCTCGTCGATTCAGAATGCCGACTACGACATGGCGATGGGCTG
>Ga0209018_1001127_pt1 | contig 22488 bp, 17 predicted proteins | sample YNPBryBLVA2012_FD_185814 | JGI IMG/M metagenome (GOLD analysis project Ga0209018, IMG submission 185814) | Anoxygenic and chlorotrophic microbial mat microbial communities from Yellowstone National Park, USA - YNP Bryant BLVA 2012 (SPAdes)... ...
CGTAACCAGACTCACCATTTCAGGCAGCACCTCGATGTAACGGGCATTGGTCCGCTCCATCACCACCACGCGCGCGTCCTGCCGCAGGCGGTAGTCCAGTTGACCGTAGCCTACATCGATAGCGTAGACCTTTCCCGCGCCGTGTTGGAGTAAACAGTCGGTAAAGCCGCCTGTACTGGCGCCAACGTCGGCGCAGATTCGCCCGGCCACATTTACCGCAAAGGCCGCCAGCGCCGCCTCCAGCTTTTCGCCGCCACGACTAACATAGCGTGGCCCGGTTTGCACGACAATATCAGCATCCTGAGGCACACGCATACCGGGTTTATCGACCACCTGCCCGGCCACCATGACTTCGCCGGCCATGATCAGACGGCGGGCCTGTTCGCGGCTGTCCGTCAGACCGCGTTCTACAATGAGCACATCCAGCCGCTGCCGCTCGCTCATATCTCACTACAAATCTCGATTCATTTCCAGGCGCAGTATTACCGGTTCCTGGGCGTCCGCTTCGACCACAATACCGTCCGCACTGACAGGCAGGTAGCCTGCTGCGACAACAACCACACTGTAGAGCGCATCACGCGGAAGCAGGCGGGCGATCTCAAAACGCCCCTGACTGTCGGAAAGCGATACGCCGAAGATTTGCGATTCATCCCACACAAAGTCCTGCACCGAAAATTCCGCCTCCAACAGAATAAACAGCGCGCCGGGAATCCCTTCACCCGTCTGCGCATCTACGATCTGGCCGGACATCCGCACGCCAGAGGCCGTGTTGCCCTGCACCACCGGAAGCTGCCCTAACCCGACCCTGGCGCTGACCGTTACGGGCGGCAGGTCGCCGACTCGCAATTCCAACGTATATGTCCCGTCAGGCAGATGCAGGTCCGAACCGAGGGCTATCCAAAAGTTCGACCCCGATTCAGGGGCGACCCACCCTTCGGTATGCTCAAATAGCGTGCTGCCGTCCAGCAGCCAGCGATACGTCCAGGGTGTGTTGGGGGCCAACAGCCGCCAATCGATCAGGGCATACAGGTCAGTAATCGTATTGGGAAACGACGTGCTGCCAGCGCTGCCAAGTGTCTCATCAGTCAGAAGATTCGCTACACGCAAATTTTCAAAAACCTGGGCGAATGCCCCCTGCTGCGCCCCGGCGATGACGAAATCCGCAGTGGCAGACAGCGCTCCCTGGATCGAAAGCTCCAGCCGATAACGCCCTGGCTGCAAGCCCTGCGCATTCGAGATGCTGATGGTCGTGGAGCCGTTCGGCCCCAGGTTCCATGTGCCGGCAACACGCCCATTCGGCACCTCCACTCCTTCGTAGTACCATACCTGTTCCCAGGGGATTCCGTCGATCATATCGCGGTAGATAAACAACGCGCTCGCCACGTTGCCGGAAGGTAACACATAGCCGCTGCCTACAACATTGCCCCGAAAATCCAGCAGGCCAAAGGCTATATCCGAAAACTGCGGCGTGGCCTGGGCAGGTCCACCGATAGTAATGCGCTCGTCCCCTACCGGGATGCCTTCAATAAACAGGGTAAACTCATAGGTGCCGTTCGGCCAGGGCTGACCGGAACTGCCAATATACCACAGGCCGCGCTCCGGGCCGCTCCACAGTGCAGGCGACAGACTGAAACGCGGATTGGGAATACCGTTAACCGTCACACGCAATTCGTATACCGTGCCGGGGCGCATATTGGCGAAATCGAAGAACAGGTACAGGCTGTTGGCCCCCGCCGGAAGTTGGGTCACGCGCGTGGTGGGCAGCCCTGCTTCATTGACGGCAGGTGAAAAAAACAGCCGCCCAAACGTCGGCGCGCTGTCCCCGGCAGGCGCAACCACCTGGCCTGAAAACTGATGTCCCCTATCGCGGATGCCCCACTGAGCCGCCCGCACCAGCCCACGCGCCAGCGCGGCAGGCCGCAGCGCGTTGATAAATCCCGCGACAGGGATGCAATTATCCCGGCTATCCACCAGGCTGTCGCCGTTGGTATCCTGCACACGGCGGCAGTCCAGCGCAGTGCCGCTGGTGCCCGCCGGGGCCGTCGTGGGAATTCCAATCAAACGGCCCTGGGAGTCGAACGCGCCGCCGCCACTCATCACCCCTGGAATCGACGCCTCGGTCTTGATCCAGGCGCGCTCTCCGACATTCGCCTCTGCCAAAAAACCGACCACCGTTCCACGTGTGGACTCCACCGGGTCCTCGCCCAGGCCGGGATAACCAAAGACGGTGATGGTGTCGTCCAGGCGGAGTTGATTCGAATCGCCCAACTCGACAAACGGCAGGCTGAGCATCGACCGGTCGATCACGCGCCCATCGATCTCGCGCGCCACGCGCAGCACGGCCAGGTCCAGGCCGAGGTTATAATCTACAACCTCGGCATAATAGGTCGGCACAGGCGGCTCACCCAGGCGAAGCGTCAGCGACACGGCGATGTCGTCCACCGGGCAACGCACACTATCCGTGACATTGTGCGCGTTAGTCAGGATCAACCCATCGGAACTGACGAAGGTTCCCGTGCCGACGCAGGAGATCGCCCGCCCACCAGGTACGTCATAAACTCCGGCCAGGAACACCGTCGCACGAGCGATATTATCTGCGTCAAGGCTGCCCTGGGCAGCAGCAGACCGGGGCACATCGACCCGGCCCACTATCAGTCCGACCAGTAGAAGAACAACCATCCACTTAGAGCAGTTCCAGCGTCGCCAGGAACTGTTCGAGCCGCCAAAACTCGTCTTCAAACCGATCCTGCTCCACACGAAAAGTGATAATGATAGCCTGGCCGCGCTTGATGGTCACAATATCTACCCCTCGTACCACGACCGGCAGGCTCTGCAAAAACGGATTTGACTCCGTCTCGGCATAAGCGTATTCCAGCCGAGTCGCCTCGTCGCCGTCCGGCAGCGTAAACGGCTCGGTGCCGTTCACCTGATACCCGGCCAGGGTTTGCGCGCGTTCCAGCGTGAGGCCGTCCACAATGCTGCGCGACGTTGCGTCCGGCCCGATCGGCACCAGGGCAACCTGCAAGGTGGTGCGATAACCAGGCGCGCCGGGATCACGCGCCCGGAAGACGTAATCGCCCTGCGTGTCCAATAGCCAGCCCGCCGGATATTGCGCGAGGACACCCGCCGCCAGGTCACGAAAGGGCGTGGTCGCGCCCACAATCTGGGCCTTGAGCAAAAACCCCAGCGCAAACCCCAACAGTGCCGTCAGCACCGCTATCGCGTGCGCCCAACGCTGCACCCGCGAGAGCGGCTCTTCCGGCGGGAGAGGAAAGACCAGCCTGCCTTCCACGTACTACCTCCTGCCGGGAGCAGATGGCCGCACATCGCGCGCGTCGGCGGTGGCGATGAGAAAGGCGAACAGCGCGAACACCGCTACCCCAAAAGCCACCGAGAAACCAAAGCCCAACAGAGGCGTATTTCCGGTTGCGCCGACCCCAAACGAACCGACGGTCAAACCGGCACGGAACGCCGTGTGAAAACCGATCAAAAAGCTCCCTGCCAGCAGAGAAATCGCCAGCGAAAACAGACGGGGAGTGCCGAATTTGAGCACCATGAGGCGGTAAGCAACCACCAGTCCTGCCGCCTGCTGCACCAGGACCGTCGAGACGATACGGAGCGCCGCCGCACCCGGCTGCCCACCACCTTCCAACAGGGCAAAGCGCAAATTGAGCACCGTCGCAAAGGCCAGACTCACTGCCAAGCTGTAGGCCACCGCATCGATCCGGCGCTCGAACCGTTTCGGCCATGCCATCACACGCAGGATCAGGTACTTGGAAAACTCGAAAGCCAGGCCAACGGTCAGCGTGTATCCCAGGATGCGCACCAATCCCGATGCGGCGCTCAACCAGGTTTCTGGCGCGATAACCTCATCGACGAACGGGGCAGTAGCGGCGTTCGCTGCCAGGATGCTTACCACTATGCTCGGCAATAACCCTTCACGTGGACGCCGGGCACGCCGCTCTCCACGATAAGAAAACAACAACCACAGCGCCAGCGGCATCAACGCCAGCAACGCCGTCACCAGGGGGCGCTGCCTTGCATCCAGATGAATGTCCAGCAGCGAACCGGCCAGATTAACCGCCAGCGCCCCGGCGATCAGGACACCGGTCTCATAGGCTGTCGTGCGCCAGACCCGCCGATACGGATAGACATCCTCGCGTGGGGACGGCGGCGAAAGCAGGCTTGCATCGAAGGTCGTCATAGGCGGTTATTGTACCGCCAAGCAGCGGTTGTTTCTATTGCACCGACAGCGTTATACTGGCGCAGCTTTGACGGTCAGGAAAGCTGAAAAGACCATGAAATATCTGTTTGCCCTCATCCCCTTGCTCCTGATTCTGGCAGCCTGCACAGGCAGCACTCCGGCCAGCAGCCTGCCCGAACCGCGCATCGTCTACGGCCTGACCCTGATGCCGACCGGCTTCGATCCGCACATCAACGCCTCGTCCGAACTGGGCATCCCGCTGCGTTCAGTCTACGATACACTCGTCTACCGCGACCCGGTCACAGCCGAATTCGTGCCCGGCCTGGCGACCCGCTGGGAACTCAGCGCGGATGGGCTGTCCTACACCTTCTACCTGCGCAGCGATGTTCACTTTCACGACGGCACCCCCTTTAACGCTGCCGCCGTCGCCGCCAACCTGGACCGCATCGTCAGCCCGGACACCGGTTCCCAAAAAGCCCTGTTCATGCTCGGCCCCTACAACGGCTACCAGGTCGTAGACGATTTTACAATCCGGCTGAATCTCACCGAACCCTACGCTCCGCTGTTGGACTCGTTGAGCCAGGTTTACCTGGGGATCGCCAGCCCGACTCAACTTGCCCAGTACGACACGGCCACTTATCAGTTCCACCAGGTCGGCACAGGGCCGTACCGCATGGTCGAATATGTGCCCGGCGACCGCCTGGTGATCACACGCAACCCGGATTATGCCTGGGGGCCGCCATTCTACACCACGCCCGCCAATCCGATCCAGACAATTGAGTTCCGTTTCTTTGAAGACCCTCCGACCCGCGCCCTGGCCCTGGAAAGCGGCGATGCTCAGGTCATGGGTGAACTGCTGCCGGTCGATGCACAACTTCTGGCAGGCAACCCGACCCAGCGACTGTACCCGATTATCCGGCCCGGCCAGCCCGTGCAGTTCATGATCAACGTGCGGCGCTTCCCGACGGACAACCTGTCCGTGCGACAGGCCTTGATCTACGCGACCAACCGGGCCGCCATCGTGGATGCCGTGTTCCAGCGATTCGCCGCCGTCGCCTATGGCCCGCTCACCCAGACAACCGATTTTTACAGCCCCGACGTAACCACCTTCTATCCCTTCGATAGCGGACAGGCAGAATCGCTCCTCTTCGCAGCAGGGTTTACCGAGACCGACGCGGAAGGGATGCTGGCGCTGCCTGCCCCCAATCCTACTGCCGCCCCCGGCCAGCCGACCGCCACTGCCGCAACGGACCAAAGCGGCAGCGTGCCACTGCGCCTGACAATGGTCATTCCACCCTGGAGCCAGTACCCGGCCATCGCACAGTTGATCCAGAGCCAGTGGCGCATCCTGGGGATCGATCTAGAAATCCGACAGGTCGCCAACTTTGCCCAACTGCGCGAGGCGGCTGCAGCGGGCGATTACCATCTGATCGGGATCACGTTCTCCGGGCGCGACCCCAGCCTGCTCAACCAGTTTTTCCTCACCGCCGCGCCGCTGAACTGGTCCGGCTATACGGACATCGAACTGGACGCCTACCTCAACGAAGGTACGCGCCAGCCCGACCCGGCCATCCGTCAGCAGATGTACGCTGCCGCGCAACGACGCATCATGGAACAGGCAGTGGTTTTGCCCGTTGTAGACTATGCCAACCTCAACGGCGCGTCTACCGCGCTGGAAGGCATGGCTTTCGATGCCCAGGGCTGGTTCCCGCTGCTGCCCAACCTTTCTCTGACCGAGTCGGCGGGGCCGTAGCAGGGCGCAGACCTATCTTGCGCTACAAACAGGTGGAACGGTCATGCACCCCTGGGTGATCAAGCGCCTGCTTGGTGCGCTTCTGACGGTTTGGGCCAGCGTGACGCTGGCCTTTTTCGCGCTGCGCGTCGTTCCCGGCGACGCCATCGCCAGCCAGCTTCTCCAGGGCGGCGCATCGGAGGCGGACGTGGCCGCACGGCGGGCAGCGCTCGGCCTGGACGATCCCCTGACGGTGCAGTACATCAACTACCTGGCCGGGCTGGTTCGCGGCGACTTGGGCCGCTCGCTGCTCAACCGCCAGCCGGTGAGCACCCTGATCGCGGAGCAATTCGGCGCGACGGCGGCCCTGGCCGTGAGCGCGCTGACCGTCGCGCTACTGGTGGGATTGGCCCTGGGTTCGGTCGAAGCAGTATATTGGCCGCGCCTGCCGGGGCGGCTGGCCGGGATCGTGAGTCTGCTGGCGCTCTCCACGCCAGTCTATTGGAGCGGCAGCCTGGCGATCCTGCTGTTCAGCGCCGGGTTAGGCCTGCTGCCCGCCACCGGATCGGGCGACACTGCCCACCTGATCCTGCCCGCCGCCGTGCTGGGATTCCATGTCTCCGGCAGCATCGCCCGCGTGACGCGCGCCAGCCTGCGCCGCACCAGCGGGACCGATTTCGTCCGCACGGCCCGCGCCAAAGGGCTGCGGGCGCGGCGCGTGTTCACCCATCATGTGCTGCGCGTGGGACTGCTGCCGGTAGTAGCGGTCGTGGCGCTGCAAACCGGCTTTTTGCTCGGTGGGACGGTGATCACCGAGACGCTGTTCGCACGCCAGGGGATCGGCCAACTGCTGCGCGACGCGATCCTGGACCAAGATTTCCCGGTCGTGCAGGGCGTGGTGGCGCTGTCCGCCGCCATCTACAGCCTGGTCAGCGCCGCCGCCGACCTGCTCTACGGCCTGCTCGATCCGCGCGTGCGGGTGGAAGGCGGGCATCAAGAACATGACTGACCGCGCGGTTCCCCTTGGCATCCTGGCCGCCATCGCCCTGATCACGCTGCTGGCCCCGGCCCTCGCCCCTCACGATCCACGCAGCGCCGACTCCCCTGCTCTGCTGCCACCCTCGGAGGGGCATCCCTTTGGCACGGACACACTGGGCCGAGACGTGTTCAGCCGCGCGCTGTGTGGCGGCAGACAGACGCTCGGCATCGCTCTGCTGGGAACGGGGATCGCCGTGCTGCCGGGGCTGGTAGCGGGTATGCTGGCGGGCTTCTTCGGCGGATGGGCGGATCGCCTGCTGATGACAGTCATGGACGTGCTGCTGGCCTTTCCGAATCTGCTGCTGGCCCTGACCCTGATCGCACTGACCGGAAGCGGCCCCGCACAGGTGGCCCTGGCGGTGGGGCTGGCAGGGCTGCCCGCTTACGCTCGCGTGGCGCGCGCCGCCGTGATCGCCGCACGCAGCCAGCCGTACATCGAGGCAGCGCGGGCCATCGGCGCGAGGCCGCTGCGGGTGCTGCTGCGCCACACACTGCCCAACGCGCGTGAACCGCTGCTGAGCTTCGCCGCCGTGTCGTTCAGTTGGGCCGTGATCAACGGCGCCGGGCTGGTGTTCCTCGGCTTCGGCGGCGACCCATCCACGCCGGACTGGGGCGCGATGCTCAATGAGGGGCGCGCGGCTTTCCGCACCGCGCCCTGGATCGCCCTGCTCCCCGGCGCGCTGATCACGCTCACCGTCTACGCCGTGCACCGCCTGGCCGACGCCTGGGGCGAAGGAAAAACAGCCAGATAACTTCCGCCAGATCAGTCGGCGCAGATCACCGTCCCCGGTGCGAAGGCGGGGTCGAGCAGGGCATCGCGCAGCAGACCAGGAGCCATGCCGGAAAGGATGTGGATGGTCAGGTCCGGCGTGCGCTCCACCAGCTTCACCATGTCGCGCACCTTGCTTGCCATGCCGCCGGTCACGTCCACGCCGCGCGAACCGCCCAGCGCCGCCTCGACTTCCGACAGGCTGCCCGGCGTAATGCGGCGGATGACCTGCCCGGCTTCGTCGAGCACGCCTTCCACATCGCCGAACAGCAGTACATGCTGCGGGTGCAGCAGCGGCGCGAGGTAGAAAAAGATCGTTTCGGTGCTGATGATCGTCCCCCCGCGCGTGGTATCCAGCGCCACGTCGCCGTAGACCAGCGGGATCAGATCGTGATCCAGGGCCGCGCGGATGGGGCGTATTTCCAGCAGCTTGAGACTGCCACTGCTGCCTTCCGCCGAGGCTGAAGGCTGGATCGGCCAGACGGGCAGTCCCGCCCCGGCCAGCGCATCGGCCATCAGACGGTTCAGGCGGGCCGCCGTCCGGCCCACCTCGGCAAAGCCGCGCCACTGCTCCGGCGTGGAAACACCCTCCATCGTGCGGTGCTTGCGCGCGGCGAAGTGCCCGAACGACCCACTGCCGTGCCCGATCAACAGACGCAGCCCCACTCCTGCCGACCACGCCGCGTAAATCTCGTCCGCCAGCCGCACGGCGCGATCTTCCAGGAAGACGCCTTCGCGCGTCTTGTCCGTGATCAGCGAGCCGCCTAGTTTGAGGAACGTCAGCACTGTCTCTCCTCCAAACGACAAGCTATCGGCTAAAGGCGAATCGTAAGCAGGTCTTACGCCAGAATCGTCTGAATGGCGCGTTTGACTCCGGCAGCTTCCAGGGCGCGGGCGACGGCAGGGGCAGCTTCCGGCGGCGCGAGGGCGATCAGGTTGCCGCCGCGCCCCCCGCCAGAGACCTTCGCCCCGTAAGCGCCTGCCTGCTCCGCAGCGGACGCCAGATCGTCCAGCAGCGGCGAGGAAACGGTGAGTTCTCGCAGTAGAGCGTGATTCTCCCGCATCAGGCCACCCAACGCCTCTGCATCGCCCTGACCAATTGCCTCGCGTGCGGTACGGGCAATCGCGCCGATGCGCGCAAAGATTCGACCGACGGCATCCGGATTCTGCTCGTAAAGCGCGCGCACGTCTCCGACCGCCACATAAGTCGGGCTGGCAACGCCACTGTCGGCCACCACGAGGTGCAGCGGCGCACCCACGCGAAACGTCTCGACCGGCTGCCCCTTCACGAAATAGACCGGCCTCCCGTAGACGATCACGGTGTTGTCGATCCCGCTCGGCGTGCCGTGATAGAGCTTTTCCACCTCGTAGACCAGTTCGTTCAGCGTTTCCAGGTCCAGGTCACAGCCCATCGCTCGGCTCAACGCCCGCAGGAGCGCCGTCGTGGCTGCCGCGCCGCTGCCCAGGCCGCTGGCGATAGGAATCGTGCTGCTCAGGGTGATCTGACAGTCGGGAACGAGCGCGTCCAGGCGATCCAGCAGCAGTCGCGCCGCCACGACCAGCGCATGGTCGTTTTCCTTAGGCTCCGGGGAAACGGCAATCGTCCGTCCCAGGTTGGCGGCGATAATGCGCAGTCCCGCGCCCGGAGCAGCAGGCCGCGCGACCGCCCGCGCGCAGACGGCAGGCAGCGGGGCCGCAATCGCAGGCTGGCCGTAGACAACAGCGTGTTCGCCAAAGAGAATGATCTTGCCGGGAGCCGTCCCAACCGCTTCGACCATACGGCTAACCCAGGTAGAGGGCAGTCAAAACCGCCACCCCCCACAGGATAATCGTGCCGAGCAACGGCATGTCTTCGAGCACCACTTCGTCCGGCGCGCTGCCCTTGTTCTCGACGTGGATCAGGTACAGGTAACGCATAACGCCGTACAACACGAAAGGTACGGTCAGCAGCAGCACCGGCCCGCTGGGATGCGACACCGGATCGAAGGTGTACAGCGTATACGACAGCACGCTGCCCGTCATTACCAGCCGGAGCATCTCGTCCAGCAGAGGCAGCGTGTACTGCTTGTAGGTCGCGCGCACGTCCTGCGCCTTGTCCGCCAGCAGGAGTAATTCCTGGCGGCGCTTGCCGACGGCCAGGAACAGCGCCAGAAACGCCGCACAAACATACAGCCAGGGCGAGAAGCGCGCGACCACGATCACGACAACTCCCGCCACGACGCGCAGCATAAAACCCGCCGCGATGGCGAACACGTCGATGATGACGACGTTCTTCAGCCAGAACGAGTAGGCGATGTGCAGGACAATGTACAACAGCAACACCAGGGCCAGCGGCAGGCTGAACATCAGCGCGACGCCGACCGAAATCAGCGGCACAATCACCGCTGCGCCGATGGCAACCGGGATCGGCAGCAGACCGGACGGCAGCGGGCGGTTCTTCTTGCGCGGGTGCTGCCGGTCTTTTTCGATGTCCACCAGGTCGTTGATGATGTAGATCGATCCGGAAGCCAGGCACAACAGCACAAATGCCACCATCACCCGCATCAGCGAGTCGGGGATCAGCAGTTGTGCGTCAAAGACGATCCCGGCGAAGATGACCGCATTTTTGGTCCACTGGCGCGGGCGCATCGTGCGGACCAGGGCGACAAACGTGCGCAACAATCCCCCAACGGAACTGCTTTTTTCCGTGACTGTATTCATGCGGTTATCCTGGAAGTTCGCGCAAAGAGCGCGTCTGCCCGATACAAGATGCGCCCTTTACGCCGATGGGGGAACGATTTGGTGATGGCCCCACGTCAACTGCTCGCGCACCTGGAGGTCGGTGTTGCGAATCTTCATTGCCAGGTCAGCGGCCAGGTTGCGCATCAGCCGATAACCCAGTTGGGGATACGTATCGCATAGCAGCATGAGTTTGTCGCGGGGAATGACAATCAGGTGCGTGTCGTGCTGAGCGCAACGCGCCGAGGCCGACCGCAACCCCTCATCGACCAGCGCCACCTCGCCAAACGACTGTCCCCGGCGCAGCGTGGCAATCGTCTGCGGACCGCCTGCCGCCGAACCGCCGATCACGGAGGGGCTGACCTGAATCTCCACCTCGCCGTTAGCGATCACGTACAGTTCATTGCCGCGCGTGTTCTCTTCAAAGACCGTATCGCCGGTCTGATAATGCTTTTCCTCACAGATCGAGGCGACCAATTCGAGCTGGGTCGTGGTAAGTTCATAGAAGATGTCGGCTTGTTTGAGCACGGTCGTCACAGACATGGTTTTCCCTGGCTCCCCACATCAAGCAGCTAAAACGACACGAAGGTATACTGGCCGAATTTTAACATGAGATACGGGCGACGCAATTACAGCGTTTGCGTTTTATTGACCGGTGAGTTAGAAAGTCGAAAGATCGCGGATGCCGGACACACAGCAACCCATGCCAAACGTGCGAATGACGTTAGGTCAGCGTGGCGAGACCCTGGCAGCACAATACCTCGTCGGACAGGGTTACACCATTGTGGAGCGCAACTGGCGCTGCCCACACGGTGAACTGGATATCGTTGCCCGCGATAGCGCAGAATGGGTTTTCGTGGAGGTGCGCACCCGCCGCGCCCCCGACACCAACAGCGCCCTTGAAAGTTTCACGAACAACAAGCAGCAGCACATCCTGGCTGCTGCCGAGAACTACCTGGTCGCCCACCATCTAGAAGAGGTTTCCTGGCGGATAGACCTGGCCGTCGTCGCCCTCACGCCGCGCGGCCCGCAGATCGAGGTCATTCGAGATGCCGCCGGTTGGTGAACAATCCGGCCCGCTGGTCGTGATTTTGGGACCGACCGCTGTCGGCAAGACAGCACTTTCTCTGGAACTGGCAGAACGGTTCGACGGCGAAATCGTCAGCGCCGACAGCCGTCAGGTGTACCGGGGAATGGACATCGGCGCAGCTAAGCCGACCGCCACAGAGCAGGCGCGCATCCCCCATCATCTGCTGGACCTCGTCGCGCCGGACGAGACGCTTTCGCTGGCGCAGTACCAGCAGGCGGCCTACACGGCCATCGACGGCATCCTGCGACGCAGGCGGCTGCCGCTGCTCGTCGGCGGCACAGGGCAGTACGCCAGCGCAGTTATTGAGGGATGGAACATTCCCGAAGTGCCACCCAATCCCGCCCTGCGTGCCTCTCTGGAACACGAGGCCGCCGAACACGGCGTGCAGGCTTTGCACGACCGCCTGCGCCGGGCAGACCCGATAGCTGCTGAGCGCATCGACCCGCGCAATGTGCGGCGCGTGATTCGCGCCCTGGAAGTGTACCTGGAAAGCGGGCAGCCGATCAGCGCGCTTCAGCGCAAGACGCCCCCACCCTATCGCGTCTTACAAATCGTCCTCACGCGCCCGCGCGCCGACCTGTACACCCGTATCGACGACCGTCTGGATGCGATGATGCGCAGCGGCCTGCTGCAAGAAGTGCGTGGACTTTTGGAAGCCGGGTACAGCCCGACCCTCCCCGCTATGAGCGGCCTGGGTTATGCGCAACTCTGCCGCTATCTGCTGGGTGAAACGACGCTCGACGAAGCTCTGGCGGCTATTCGACGAGATACGCGGACCTTTGCCCGCCACCAGGAAACCTGGTTCCGCAAATATAACCGCGCTGCCCTGCGGTTCGAGATGACAGAAACCACGTCAGCGACTATCATACAAGCTGTCTGTCAGTGGCTGGAAAGCGAGATTCATGGCACGAGCAAGACGGATACAGATACGAGATCTGTTTGAAGGGGTTAATAACACCACGCGGTTGATTGTAGCAGGTGGCTTTCTGCTGCTGTTGATCATCCTGCTGCCGCGCGTGATCCCCGGTGGGCGTTTCGGAATCCCCTGCACAGGTCTGGCGCATCCCATCCCCGGCGGCAACAACCAGTCCGTCCTAGCCGAACGTTCTGCCGGGGCTTTGAGCATTGAGATCACCCTTGAACGCAGCGATCTGGGGATGAACGATCCGCTGATCGTCAATGCGACCTTTATCAATAATGGCGTCGGGGCGATCACGTTGTTCTTTGTTCCAGAGGAATCTCTGCTGCGCGACGACCAGACACCGGGCCTGAACTTCATCATCCGACGAGTGGCAGATAACGCCCTTATGAGCGAACCGACAACGGTTCGCCCTCCCAATTTGGTCCGGCAGCAGTTTCCCACCGAGACGTTGTACATCCTCGGCCCCCGGCAGCGTTGCACCGAACGGTTGACGTTCGATCCGGTACGCCTGAGCAATGCCGGCATCATCTCAGGCAACTACACCATTCGGGCCATTTACCGTAATTTCTACCCCGGAATCCTTGATATACAGCCGGGCGCAACGGCCACGCCGATTTTTCAAAATCAGGGTGTGTACACTATTGACGAACTACGCTCCGGCGAGGTCGATTTCAGCGTCGGCATTGTGCCGCCCGCTTAACCTGCTTTAGATAGAAAGCGTCTACCGTTTATGCCCGAACGATCCGCTACCGCGCTGGCTTCGCCGAATATCGCCCTGATCAAGTACTGGGGCAACCGTGACCACGCCCTGCGCCTGCCCGTTTCGCCGTCAATTTCGTTCAACCTGGCTGAGTTATCTACCCAGACGACCGTTGTCTGGGACAGTAGCCTGGACACAGATCACGTTTTCATCGATGGGCAGGAAGTGACCGAGGATTCCTACCGGCGCGTGGTTCGTCATCTGGAACACGTGCGTGAACTGGCCAGACACAGGGGCAGCGCGCGGGTCGAATCCAGCAGCAATTTTCCCGCCGGGGTCGGGATCGCGTCCTCGGCGTCGGCGTTCGCGGCACTGTCGCTGGCGGCGACGGCAGCGCTGGGGCTGTCGCTTTCTGAACGTGAACTGAGCATCCTGGCGCGGCTGGGATCAGGGTCGGCGTCGCGTTCTGTGCCGGGTGGGTTTGTCGCCTGGTATGCGGGAGACAGGCATGAAGAATCCTACGCCGAGACATTCGCCCCGCCTGATCACTGGCTGCTGGTTGATCTGGTGGTCGTCGTCAGCCGCGCGCACAAAAAGACCGGCTCCACATCCGGCCACGCCCTGGCCGTAACCAGCCCTCTCCAGGCAGCACGGGTCGCCGGCGCCCAGGAACGGTTCGATGCCTGCCAACGGGCCGTCCTGACGCGGGACTTTGCCGGGCTAGCCCGTGTGGTAGAGCTGGATAGCAATCTGATGCACAGCGTTATGATGACCAGCGATCCACCGCTGTTTTACTGGCAGCCTGCGACATTGACTATCATCGAAGCCATACGCCGCTGGCGGGAAGAAGATGCGCTTGAGGCCTGTTATACCATCGACGCCGGGCCAAACGTCCACTGCATTTGCACGGCGGAGTCCGCCGACACCGTCGAGGGGCGGCTGCGGGCGCTGCCGGGCGTGCTGGATGTGTTGCGCGCCACGCCTGGCGGCCCGGCCCGACTCATGACGCCCTGCCCCCAAACACGTTAAATACATTAGAAAGCGATCAATAAATGCGCCTTGTGCTTGCTCCAGTCTTCGGGCAGGGCTATAATAAATTACAGGTTTCATGGTCGTCATTACTGCTGGGAATCTGCGCAAGAGGAACGACAGGGGGCGTACCTGGAAACGCCCCCTGATCATTGTAACCGAGTCGGTGAAGGTAAAAGACGATGAATGATTTCCTGTTAGCAGTCGCTTCGTTCGCACTGTTATTGGTGCCGATGATCTTTATCCATGAACTGGGTCACTTCATCGCCGCCAAGCTGGTCAAGATCACTGTATTGGAATTCGGATTGGGTTTTCCCCCGCGTCTTGCCAAACTGTTCGAGCGCGGCGGCACGGAATATACCTTGAACTGGTTGCCGCTGGGTGGATTTGTCCGTCCATTGGGAGAAGACTTCGTACGCCCGGTCGGTGACGAGGCGTCTTCCAGCGACCGCGACGAAGCGATCCGGCGCGGGGTAAAAAATCCCAAGAGTGTCAACCAGGCCACGCCCTGGGAACGGCTGTTCTTTATGGCGAGCGGGGCCGGCGCAAATGTCGTGGCCGCTGTTATCCTGTTTATTGTCATGGCGCTGGTCGGTCTGCCGGTCGTGCGCGGCGCGACGGTCGCCGTCCGTGAAATTACGCCCAACTCGCCCGCCGCCGCCGCAGGATTGCAGCCGGACGACGTGATTACCCGTGTCGATGGCAACTACATCGACTCCAGCACTGCCCTGGCCGAATACTTCAACTTCAATCAGGGCGAGCAGGTGACGCTGACAGTTGAACGCAACGGCGAATCGTTTGAAGTCCCGATCTGGCTGGACGAAACCAGCGGAACCGGCGTGGCCGAAAACGTGATCATCCTGGGCGTGGTGGTCGATTCGCCAGCCGACCGCGCCGGATTGCAGCCCGGCGACCTCATCTTGGCAGCCAACGGCGAAACCATCCGCACGACGGACGAACTGGTCAACTTCACCGAGGCGCATCGGGGCGAAACCGTCTCCCTGCTCATCGAGCGCAACGGCGAACAGATGACCCTGGAACTGATCCCGCGCGTCGAGCCGCCGCAAGGCGAAGGGCCAATGGGTGTATCTATTGGCACAGCACAATCCAGCACCGCTTTCGGCGCGACCCTGACGGAGCGCGACGCTATTATCGATTATGAACCCAGCACGCTTGGCGACGCTATTGAATACGGCTTTAAACGTACCGTTGAAACCGTCAGCCTGATCGTCGAAGCCCCTGTACGGATCATTCGCGGCGAACTCAGCGCAGAGGCTGCCCGCCCGGTCAGTATCATCGGCATCAGCCAGATCGGTGGGATGCGTCTGGAACAGAGTGTGCAACTGCAAAGCGTGCTGCCGCTGTTGGATTTCGCCGCCGTGATCGGTCTGGCGCTTGGTCTGACAAACTTACTGCCCATTCCAGGGCTGGACGGCGGGCGTATCCTGTTCGTCATCATCGAACTGCTACGCGGCAAGCCACTGGAGCCGGAGCGCGAAGGCATGATCCACCTGATCGGCCTGTTCTTGCTGTTAGGCGTGATGGGTATCTTCATCCTCAATGACCTGGTCAATCCGATTGTGACGAACTTCCGCTGAGAATAGCCTAGCCTGGCCGAAGAAGTCCTTGAAGGAGACGTTTCAGGATGAGTACCCTGAAGAAAAAGAAGCCCTTCTCCGAAGTTCTGAGCGCGCTGGCCGAACCCGATCACCCGCTGACCGCTGCCGTTATCTATGGCCTTTCCGATCTGGATCGAGAGCAGATCGCCCAGTTGGAGCGCGCGTGGCCCGGCTATCCGGTAGAACGGCGACGGGCGCTGGTTGAGCACCTGAACGAAGTCAGCGAAGCGAATTTCGACATGGACTTCCGGGCGATCAACCATCTGGCGCTAACCGACCTGGACGGCGCGGTACGCCGCCTGGCCGTCGAGGGTCTGTGGGAAGACGAATCGCTCTCCCTGATGTACAAACTGGTGCACATCGTGCAGCAAGATGCCGACCCTCAGGTGCGCGCCGCAGCTATCGCCGAACTTGGCCGCTTCATTCTACTGGGTGAATACGAGAAGATCAGCGCCGCTGATGCCCGTCTGGCGCAGGACACCGTTCTCCACGTGTTCCGCACCGAGACCGATAACGACCTGCGTCGTCGCGCATTGGAAGCCATTGCCAATAGCTGCTTAGACAGCGTGCCGGGGATGATCCGGGAGATGTACGCCTCCCAAGAGGTGAAAATGCGAGCGAGCGCACTTTTTGCGATGGGCCGCACCTGTGATGATATGTGGGCAGCGGAAATCCTACATGAGCTGTCCAGCAGCGAGCCGGAACTGCGTTACGAAGCAGCGCGCGCTGCCGGGCAAATGGAACTGCAAGAGGCTGTGCCGCATCTCAAACGCCTGATCGCGGAAAGCGATGACCCGGAAATCCTGGAGGTCGCTATCTGGGCGCTGGGTGAGATCGGTGGCGACCAGGCGCGGCGCATCTTGACTCAGGTCGCTGCCCGCGCTGAGCAGCAGGGCGATGAAGAAATCAGCGCTGCTGCACGAGATGCGCTGGATGCCGCGAACATGGCCGGTGAATTCCTGCTGTTCGACTTTGAGCCTTAACCAGGCAGGGCGCTTACGCTGCCGTTACCTGCCGAAAACCAAACGCGATCTTGATTTTTAGCTGTCGTCATCTTATAATCTGCCAAACATGTGGAAGATAAGGGCTTTGGCAACCGGTATTCTGGCGCTGGAACAATGTTCTAGCGCTATTTTAGCTTGACACCGCTTTACCTGGCCCATCGCTCACCGCTTGCCGTACCTGGATTTAGCAGTGTTGTACTGTATATATCTGCCGGGTTTGAGCGCAGAGGAGGAACGCCTTGGAGGCGAAAGATTTTAGCGCGCTGCGCGTTAGTTTGGCCTCACCAGAGCAAATCAGGTCGTGGTCCTACGGCGAAGTCACCAAACCAGAGACCATCAACTATCGTCGCCTGCGCCCGGAAAAAGACGGCTTGTTCTGTGAAGCAATCTTCGGGCCAACCAGAGACTGGCAGTGCTACTGTGGGAAGTATAAGAACATCCGCTACAAAGGCATCGTGTGTGATAAGTGCGGCGTCGAAGTCACGCGTTCTTCGGTGCGGCGCGAGCGTATGGGTCACATTAACCTGGCCGCACCGGTGGCGCATGTGTGGTATACGCGGCGTGTACCCAGCTACCTGGGTCTGTTGTTAGACATCAGCCGCCGCAATCTGGACCGTGTACTCTACTTCGCCCAGTATGTCATCACTTACGTGGACGAAGACGCCCGCCAAAAGGCACTTAAGCGCATCGAAGAGGACCTCGCCCGGCAGGAAGCCACGCTGGGCAGTGATATTAACGAACAGATCGAGCGTCTGCGCCTGAGCCGTGACCAGGACCTGGAGGCCCTTCAAGCCCAGATCGACGAGACCAACGCCCGCTTCAACGAGGAATTCGCGCAACGGTCCGATCAGTTGATGCGAGAGGCTCAAAACCTGCAAAATCGCATTGAAAGCAGGATCGGCCAGCCGGCGTCAGGGACGATTCGCTTCGAGGCGGCAGATGTGATCATCGCCGAGGATGGCGAGATCATCACCAACGAGCATCTGGCGCACGTCCACCATGCCGTTAACGCCCGTCTGAACGAACTCCAGGCCGAAGTTGAGGAACAACGGCAGCAGCAAATCGCCCAGTTGGAAGCGGCCATCGACGAGCGCAGCGACGCGGCTGCCCGCGAGATAGAGACGCTTCAGGAAGAGAAAAATGCCCGCCTCAGCCGTGCCCGTGCAGCCGCGCAGGAGGCGCGCAGCGAACTCCAGTCGCTTCAGCAATTGCAATTCCTGGGCGAGCCGAAATACCGCGAACTCAAGAGTCGCTACGGCCAGGTCTTCCGCGCCGATATGGGCGCCGAAGCGTTCTACGAAATCCTCAAGTCGATGGACCTGGACAAACTTTCCGTCGAACTGTGGCGCGAGGTGCGCACTACACGCTCCAAGCAGCGCAAGAAAAAAGCCACCAAGCGCCTGCGCGTGGTCGAAAGCCTGCGCAAGAGCAATAACCGCCCGGAGTGGATGATCCTGAGCGTGCTGCCGGTCATCCCGCCGGACCTGCGCCCGATGGTGCAGTTGGACGGCGGACGCTTCGCCACAAGCGACCTGAACGACCTGTATCGCCGCGTCATCAACCGCAATAACCGTCTCAAGCGGCTGCTGGAACTGGGCGCGCCGGACGTGATCGTGCGCAACGAGAAGCGCATGTTGCAGGAAGCAGTAGACAGCCTGATCGACAACAGCCAGCGCGGCAAGGCGCTCAGCCGCCGGGGCCGCCGCGAACTGAAGAGCCTGAGCGACATGCTCAAAGGCAAGAAAGGTCGTTTCCGTCGCAACCTGCTCGGCAAGCGCGTGGATTACTCTGGCCGTTCGGTGATCGTCATCGGTCCCAAGCTCAAGCTGCATCAGTGCGGCCTGCCCAAAGCGATGGCGCTGGAACTGTTCCGTCCCTTCGTCATCAGCAAATTGGTCCAATATAACTACGCCAGCAACGTCAAGGGCGCCAAACGCATCATCGAATCCGAGCGTCCCGAAGTCTGGGAAGTGCTGGAAGAGGTCATCAAGGAGCGTCCTGTTCTGCTCAACCGCGCCCCGACCCTGCACCGGTTGGGCATCCAGGCGTTCGAGCCGTTGCTGGTCGAAGGCAAGGCCATCCAGATTCACCCGCTGGTTTGCGCCGCCTTCAACGCTGACTTCGACGGCGATCAGATGGCCGTGCACGTCCCTCTAAGCGACAAGGCCGTTCAGGAAGCGCGCGACCTGATGCTGAGCACCAAAAACCTGCTCAAGCCCGCTGACGGCGCGCCGATTGTCGGCCCGTCGAAGGACATGGTGCTGGGCAACTACTACCTGACGATGGACCCGAACGCTGACATCGTCACGCGCGTCGAGCGCGCCGGGGAGTTCCGCTTCTGGAGAGCGTTGGAAGGCAAGCGGATCGGCGTGGCTGCGGATACGACCGGCCAGCGTGTGGCCGAACAGCGCAACCTGATGCTGACTAACGAAGTCGTCGTCTTTGAGGACAGGGTTGATGAAGAAGGCAAGGCCATCAAAGGACAGACGGGCGTTGATCAGGTGATTGCAGCCACACTCAACGGTGATGTGGACTGCATGTTGTTTAACGCCTACGACTTCGAGCGCCTGCTCCAGAAGCGCAAGGACCTGCCGCTGGTCGTTGCCAACCTCCATGAGCGACGGCTGATCGTGGACATGGATGAGGTCGAATACCTCTACGGCATGGGGGTAGTCAACCTGCACACGCCGATTCTGCTGGGCAACATCTATGACCAGCGCCCGCCGCAGCCCAGGCCGGTCGTCACCACCGTTGGTCAGGCGATCTTCAATCGCATCCTGCCGGATGAAATGCGCTTTGTGCAGGAAACGATGGACAAGAAAAACCTGCAAAAGCTGGTCGCCCGCTGCTACCAGCGCATCGGCGCAGAAAAGACGACCGACGTGGTGGATGCCATCAAGAATCTCGGCTTCCACTATGCCACCGTCTCCGGCACGACGATTGCCGTCTCGGACCTGACCGTGCCCGAAGAACGCGAAGACATCCTGGCGAAGACCAGCGCCGTCGTGGACGAAGCCGAGCGCAGCTTCCGACGTGGTCTGTTGACGGAAGAGGAACGCTACCAGATCACCATCGATAGCTGGACGAAGGCCAAGAGCGACCTCGGTGAAGTGATCAAGAAGCGCCTAGACCCCTTCGGGCCAATTGCCATCATGGCGCTGTCCGGCTCGACTAAAGGCGGCTTCGGCCCGATTACGCAGCTCGCCGGGATGCGCGGCCTGATGGCCGACCCGTCGGGCCGCATCATCGAGCACCCGATCCGCAGCCACTTCCGCATGGGCCTCTCGGCGCTGGAGTACTTTATCTCCTCGCACGGCGCGCGTAAGGGTCTGGCCGACACTGCCCTGCGTACCGCCGACGCCGGCTACCTGACCCGTCGTCTGGTGGATGTGGCCCAGGATGTGATCGTGAACCGTCACGACTGCGGCACCGACGCGGGCATCTGGATCAACGCCGCCGACGACGTGGCCGGACAAACAATGCAGGAACGTCTAGTAGGCCGCTGCGCCGCCGCCCCAGTGACACATCCGCAGACCGGGGAAATCCTTGTCAGACGCGACCAGGAAATCGACGAGGACATTGCCGACGCCATTGTGGATGCGGGTGTCAGACAGGTGTACGTCCGCAGCCCGATGACCTGCGCCCTCATTCACGGTATTTGTGCACTGTGCTATGGGCGCGACCTGGGACGCGGCAAAATGGTGGAAATCGGCTCAGCAGTGGGTATCGTCGCTGCACAGTCTATCGGTGAGCCGGGCACGCAGTTGACCCTGCGCACGTTCCACACCGGCGGCACAGCCCAGGCGTCAGGCGACATCACCAGCGGCCTGCCGCGCGTGGAAGAACTGTTCGAGGCCCGCAAGAAGCCGAAAGGCGAGGCCGTGATGACAGATATCGATGGCATCGTGCGCCTCTCCAAGACACCCGAAGGTGTGCGCATCGCCACCGTGATCGATAGCGAAGTGTTCAACGAGCAGCACGAAATTCCTGACGGCTGGGAACTGCTGGTGGAAGACAACCAGACGATCAAGGAAGGCCAAGAGCTTGCCAGGGATGCCAGCGGCGAAAACGTGTTGCTTGCCCGGATGGGCGGCGAGGTATATATCGAGGGAAATACGCTCTACATCCGCTACGAGCGGCGTGATGAGCGCGAATACGAAATCCCCTCCAGTGCGCGTTTGATGCCAGAGGTCTACGACGGCGCACGGGTCCACGCCGGACAGCAGTTGACCGAAGGGGCCAAGAACCCACACCGCATCTTGCGCATCCTGGGAGCAGAAGCCTGCCAGCTTTATCTGCTGAGCGAGGTTCAGAAGGTATACCGCAGCCAGGGCGTCAACATCTCGGACAAGCACTTCGAGATCATGATCCGCAAGATGCTCTCGAAGGTCCAGATCACCCGCAGCGGCAGTACCGAACTGCTGCCGGGGGAACTGGTAGATCGCTTGGAACTGTTGAACATCAACGAAAAGATACTGGCCCAGGGTGGCGAGCCGGCGGCGGCCATCCCGGTCTTACTGGGAGTGACAAAGGCCGCGCTGAGCACAGAAAGTTTCCTGAGCGCCTCAAGCTTCCAGCACACTATCAAAGTGCTGGCAGGCGCCGCCATCGAGGGCAAGGAAGACCGCCTCTACGGCCTCAAGGAAAATGTGATCATTGGCAAGCTGATCCCGGCGGGTACGGGCTTCCATACCTACCAGGACCGTGAACTGACCGCGCCGAAGGCCACGCTCGAATCGCAGGGCGCACTCGGCGACGCGGATGAGGCTATCGAGTCGGTCGAGGCTCAGGAGTTGCCCGACTACGGCGACGACGCCGGCGCATAATCTCTCGGCCACTCAGAACGCGGGGAGTGCAATTCCCCGCGTTCTTTATTGTCACTAAACAGAACGTTTGTTTTTCTCATTTGACAGCCGTCACACAGCTTTTTATCATAGAGCACACAAGTATCTCATCGAAAAACGCATCCAACCTCAAGGACACGTTTTTCAGTATCTTCAGGCTTCAACGTTCCCTGGGAAGGAACCGGCTGATGGCCGAAATTGGCGTGGTGAAGCAGGTTAACATCGATCAGGAAATGCGCGCGGCTTATCTGGACTATGCCATGAGCGTGATCGTGGCGCGCGCGCTGCCGGACGCGCGGGATGGCCTCAAGCCGGTGCACCGGCGCATCCTGTATGCGATGTACGACATGGGCCTCTCGCCGGACAAACCTCACCGCAAGAGCGCCCGTATCGTCGGCGAGGTGCTGGGCAAGTATCACCCGCATGGCGACGCTGCCGTCTACGAGTCGATGGTGCGCATGGCCCAGGACTTCTCCATGCGCTACATCCTCATCGACGGCCAGGGCAACTTCGGCAGCATTGACGGCGACAGCGCCGCCGCCATGCGCTACACCGAAGCGCGCATGTCGGCGCTGGGCATAGACCTTCTGACCGACATCAACAAGGATACTGTTGACTTTGTCGATAACTTCGACGGCAGCCTGCAAGAACCAAGTGTATTGCCGTGCAGTCTGCCGAACCTGCTGATCAATGGATCGTCGGGGATCGCAGTCGGCATGTCCACCAGTATCCCGCCGCACAACCTGGGGGAGGTCTGCGACGCGCTGATCTTCATGCTGCAAAACTGGGCCAAACTGGACGAGATCGGCATCCCGGACC